>ERZ1740068.1050-NODE-1050-length-10052-cov-2.852956_pt1 | contig 10052 bp, 7 predicted proteins | sample MGYA00581735_ERZ1740068 | MGnify/ENA primary metagenome ERZ1740068 (study PRJEB43018, sample SAMN04849740) | marine metagenome | isolation source: floating plastic debris | place: Pacific Ocean | collected 2008-08-30 | study: EMG produced TPA metagenomics... | reverse complement strand
CCTTCCTCTTTTCGTCTCAATTAACGCTAACCCAAACGATGCACCATATATCTTCAGCTTGTTGGTCGCTTCCCTCCATTCGTGATTCTCCCAGTTTTTTTCTTGTTCCGTAATCTCATCTGAAACCACTGCAAACAGTTCCAGAGAGAGCGTTAGCAGAATATCCATAGCACTTGCATCTGCATCGAGCTCGACCAGTATCACGAAATTATCCTCAAAATTCGCATCTGTCTTTGGCCATTCTTGTGTGATCTCTGAGAAATGGAAGTTTGCATTATCAAATTCGCATTTGGCTTTCTCAATCAAGTAACCGAAATGACCTCGAAATATATGAGCTAATTCATGCAGAATGATGAAAAATGTTGCCGCGTAGGCTATTGCTCTGTATATATCCGATGATTTTGCTGGTTCTTTTAGCAGGATTTTGGATAGTTCTTCGATTTCCTCCTGGATTATTTCGTTCTCCAATCTGTTGATTGCATCGATAAAAGTGATGAGTACTCCATCATTAATTATAATCTTGAAGGTCTTACAATCTTTGGTCTCAGCCATGGCATTAAACTCCATGTCTTTGGAACTGATGCACTCGACTACCCCCTTTTTCCTGATAACTAAAGGAATAAGGATGTCATTGCAGTATTCAAGTAATGCAATTAAAATGATATCAGGTGTTTCATGTTTGGGGAACTTCATTCAGTTTATACTTTAAGTATGATGCTTCACACTGAGATGACTCAGTTCAATTGAGCCAGTAAATTAGTTCACTTTTTCTTCTTGAAAATCCTGGGGTTTCTATAGGGATTGTTCTCAAATTCCAGGAAAGTCTTTTATAAAATAATGAATTAAGACAACAAAATATCCATGCCTTCCCGCAAGCTAAGCGCGAGCTGGCTCACATACTTTTGGTCAATATTATCGAAATACTCTTTCAGGATGATTTTCTTTATTTCTTGGTCATCTTGTGATTCTTCAGTTCGGAAGGGCAATAAAGTGTAGAATTTTATCGGAAGCTGACTTGCTTTTGAATCATGCATTTTCAGAGTGAAAACTAACTCCTTATCGGCATCTATCTGGCACAACGCCATATGGTGAAACAACATTTTCTTTTCGGCCGCCTTGCTAAAAGTTCTATTGCTGATGACCAAAAACCTACCTACTTCCAGCCCTATACCGTGCCAATGGTTGAAAAAGGAGTCAACAAAATCTTGAGTTACGTTCCCCTCACCTTCAAAAAAGGCACATTTAATCAATACCTGTTGATCGAGAAAGTCCCCTTTCATCTTTGTCAAAAAATCAACTTCATACTTTTTCCCCCGTGCGCCGGTAAGTATCTGATCTTGTTTAATGGAGAGTACCGCCCCATAGTGTTTACGTAGAACCGTTTTGATCAAAAACTTGAAATTAGTGTTATCACTGAGCACCAGATTTCTATTTCTCTTCTCTTGATCTCTTGACCTAAGGTAGTCACTGAGACAATTGAAGTCAGAGAGTTCATCGCGTAGCTGATTCTTGATCATTTGCTGCCACTCGTTTGTCACTTTTCCTTGTTCAGGTACCTCCTGTGAAAACGGTGGAGGATTGTTCTCGCAGAAGTGTAGCCATGTTGAATCCACACCTAAGTAAGTAGTTAACTTATTCAGTGTGTCCTCTCCAAATTTATGGCCAAAAGGTGTCTGGGCGTTGCATAGGCGATCGACCGTTTTCACTGATAATGAACTGCCCTCAACAATTGCCCAACGTTTTTCCGTGGGGATTTTCATGTTGAATTGACCCATTTCCTTTAATCTCAACAAAGCAATTAGTTTCTGAACTTGATAAGCATTCATATTCAATTCTTTTAATAACACCCTCACTTTACCACGAGGGCAGAGAAGGGCAGAGAAGGGTTTTCCATGGCCACAGTACTTATGGTTTTTTGCATCAGGTCTTCTTTGATCTCCGACTTGATCACCGGCTGGGAAAGTAGATCTGGATTTTGAAATTTGATGAAATAACCATGAGCAAAATTTCTTAAGTATGACGGAATTAAAGATGGACATAATTTCAGACTTGTCAAAAAACAAAGGCCTCTTACTGTAGGAAATCAGCTCATCTATTTCAATCGATCCAATAATCCTGGCAGAAACTTCATGGGGAAAGTCCTTTAGTAACCAGGGGACATACCAGAGGTGGTTGGTTTTGTTTGACCTAGTGCGCGCACGCATCGCAATACAGCATGCGTCGAAAAAGATTATGGGTGATTATTTTTTTCGCCTTATTGACTATTTGTATGACAAGCTGCTCAGATGATGCTCAGGAAGTGTTCGCTACCATCGAACATGAAGAGCATCCTGAGAAGGAAAACAAACCTGAATAGTTAATTTGAGAAATCCTGAAACAGGGCTTACATACTTTGTAAGTCCTGTTTTCATTTAAGAAGAATTAGTAAATTGATGTATATTACCTAGCCTATGATGTCATTGATTTATGTGTTAGCCTTACTGATACCTTTTGAAACCAATGGACAGTTGGGTGACTTAGGAGATAGCTTGATTCGCCAGGCTAACAAATACTACCAGATTCAAGATTATAAAAATGCTATTCTATTTGAACGAAGAGCAGCTCAGTATTTCAACTCTATCAATGATTATGAAAAGCAATCTAATTGCCTGAACGATGTAGGACTTTATTTTTATCTATCAGGTCGGTATGAGAGCAGCCTGTTCTACTATGAAAAAGCCTTACAAACAGATATCAACCTTCAGGACTCAGGCAGGATATTGAGGAGATACAAAAACATAGGAATAGTATATAAAAAAACGGGCAGGTACGAGCAGGCATTGCAATATTACCTTCAGGCTGCTGAAATTGGCTGGCAAATTGGTGATACCATTCAAATCGGGAAGCTGTCTAATGAAATTGGTATCATATTTAATGAACAGGATAAACCCAGAGAAGCATTGCCTTATTTCCACCATGCGATCACAATATTTCAATCTCAAGGAGATAGTTTGGGACATACCAGGGCATTAAATAACCTCGGTGCTGTTTATTTTGAGATGAATGAAATTGATAGTGCTATATTTTACTTTGCCAAAACATTAGAAATTAAGCAACAGAGTAAGAAGTTTGGTAGCGCCGGCGTAGCCTTGCAAAATATAGGCAGGTCCTACCTTGCTCTTGATCAATATGATAGTGCTGCTTATTATTTACAGGCGGCACTCACTTACAAGCTTGAAAATGATAATGCGCAAAGCATCGCGTTGACCGCCAATAACCTTGCCCGACTTTATCTCCAACAGTCACAGTTTGATGTTGCCAATCAGTTTCTAACCATTAGTGAAGAATATCTGTCTAAAACCACAAGTCGTAACGTGTTGGCCGAATACCTTCTGCTAAAATCTCAGTTACTGGACTCATTGAAGCAACCTGTCCGGGCTTACGAGTTTTACCGGAAGTGGAACCTACTACAGGACAGTCTTTTCCAGACTGAACGTGTGCAGGTTTTGGACCAACTGAACACCTACGAAAAAGAGCTCATTATCTCTGAAAAGGAACTAACGGAAAAAGACCTGTTGTTGGCACAACAGGAAAATGAACAATCGGCACTTCGTTCTCAATTTCAATGGGTGGTGATTATATTTATATCGATGGGCGTACTCCTTGTAAGCATCCTGGCTTTGCGCATAAGAAAACAACGCAATCACATCGAGTTCCTACTGAGAGGGTTTCACCATGGAATTAAGAATCATCTACAGATCATCTCTGCGCTGCTGGAAGCACAAGCGGATATTTCAGATCAGGCAATTTCACAGTCATTGAGGGAAGCGCAAATTCGGATAGAAGCAGTTATTGGTATCTACAGAAGACTGTATTTAAAGAATGAATTTAGCTATATCGACCAACAGGAGTATTTAGAAGAATTGGTTGATAATTCTGCGCTGGTTTTTGGTAAGCGTCACGTGCTTCAAAAGCGGGTAATCAGCCTGGTACGAGACATGGATGCGGAGACTTCTATCATGATGGGGCTCATCATCAACGAAGTACTGACTAATGCCTTCAAGTACGGTTTACAAAATATAGAGCAGCCAAGTATTGAAATTGACCTTCATAAAACCGACACAAAATACGCATTGTACATCGCGGACAATAGCCAGACTCCCAGGGCTCCTGAGATTTCAGGAAAGTCATTTGGTATGCAGCTCATACAATCGCTGTCAGGTACCCTAAAAGCCGTGTATCAGTTCAAGGTAAATAATGGACTGCACTTCTACTTGAACTTTCATCAGTTGGAAAAGCAGTAAAAACATCAAAAAACTATGGCTGACATACTCAAGTTCCTGATTGTAGAAAATAACCTGATTGAAGCAGAACAAATCAAACAAAGGCTGCTGCGACAGGGATATCTGGTCACTGAAGTTGTTTCTACCGGAGAAAATGCCCTGGAGGCAGTTTCAAGGGAACTCCCAAGCATTGTGATCATGGATATTGAGCTAGATGGCGAATGGGATGGCGTAGAAACAGCGAGGAGGATCTACCAGTTTTGGCAGCTACCGATCATTTACCTGACAGTGAGGTCTGACGAGAGTGACTACCACCGGGCAAAGTACAACATTGCAGCCGAATATCTTCAGAAGCCTTTTTCGCTGGTCAACCTCCTAAATTCTATTGACCATATTGTGAAAGAGATGGGGAAAACACTGCCTTTGGTAGGTAAAAACCTATACGTGAAACGTTCCAAAAAGGGATATTATGTCTTGCCCTTCGATGACATCATTTTCTTTTTTTATGATTGTTGGACGACGTAGATCTACACTGGCAACCAAGCTGTTCGTTCCCTCAAACCCTTGGCCCACTTCGATCAACTGCTCAGCTCCTTAGCTAATTTCGAGAGATGTCATTATTCCTACATCATTAACTTGGACCATGTAGTCAATCTGGCCGAAATGAAAAGCGGGAAAAAATCAAAACTGGAATTTAAGGTGTCCATAGACCATGACGATACGACAATTCCTATTGGCATTACCTACAAACAGCGCATTCTAAGTATTCTGATGCAAGGATAAGTGTCAATCGATCTTCAAATCTGACCTATCTATTTTGTTTAGCACCTAATCGATTTCTTCGTTTAGTTTCGATGCTGTTTTAGCCAATGTCTGATCTTACCTTGCCTCTATAAATCAATACTTACGCACTATGAATGTACTTTTGATAGAAGAAGATTTTGAGCAAGCGGAGCAGGTAATGCTTAAGGCCCGGCACCAACCGGAACTGGACCTGAAAGTAATTGGCCCATTTTCGGAGGTTGGAAAAGCATTGACCTACCTACAGAACAAAGCTTTTCAAATAGCACTGATTGACCTGGATACCTATGCGGGTACTCACATAGCAGATATGATCATGAAATTGCATCCGGTGCCCATGCTATTCGTTTCTCACAGGTCGGACAAAGAGCTGGTCAATAAAGTAGATCAAATCCCTTGTAGTTCATTCCTGCAGAAGCCTTACAATGAACAGTCTTTTTCAAGTGCATTGTATCATACTATCCAAAGGAGTACTAAAGGGCTAACAGTAAGTATGAGGCATCTTACAGGGCAGGCAGATAGCGCATGGATTTGGATTAAGTGCGACAGGAGCATGTATCAAAAGGTCAATCCTCAGGAGATCGTCTGTGTAGAAGCCCTGGATCATTATTGTCGTTTTCATTTTAGAGAACGCCCACCTATCACCATCAAAGCCAGGTTAAAATGTGAAATATATGAAAGAGACCTTTCGCATTATGACTCATTCTACCTCCTCAACAGAAGTACCATCATCAACCTCAATGCCGTAGACCAAGTAGAAGGCAACAGGTTGATACTTCAAGACTTCAAACCACTCAACAACAATAAACTGATCGTACCTAAAGAGCGACGTGCCGAACTGTTTGAACATTTAGGTATTTTGCAGGGATAGTCGAACGGGTAAGTTTTCGGGCCACTCGATTGGTTAAGGAAAAGGCTATCTATTCTTTGAAAATTACCTGCTTGATTTCCCTGCTTCATAACCAGTAGCCGGAGGTTGTATACCCTGGTCTTCTTGCTTTGTTTGAGAAAGCCGCAATCTAATTATCGATTCATCAGGAAATTGAGGTGCCTTGAGCACTTTCGGCACTCGATTCCATGAGATAATTCCATTCACCACAAGAAAAAGAAGGAAGTAATTGTAGCAGCTTCCTAACCGGGACAAAGAACATCCTGAAGGTCAAGTCAGTACTTAGAAGGTTCTCGATATATAAACATGAATATCTCTGTGATAAGGTTTTCCAGACAGCGAAGAGAATCTGGAGCAATAGAAGTTAGTTGTAATTATCTCAGAAGAAAACTTCAATAGAGAGTATTAGGGGTGTATAAATAGATTGTTATTGACGTTTCTACCCAAATATTCATTCGTCTCACGATCATAAACCGACATACTACGTCTGCAAACTTACGATTCACGAATACATTTTGCCAAGAACGATTTAGTTGCGCATATTAAAGGAGAAATTCGCACACTATACTACGCTTAAATGTACGCTCTCTACCTCTCAAAACCACAGTTTTTCTCTCTTTTTATAAGGATGGGAGCAGACTGCTTTTCTTCCTTTAGCAGAATGTTAGTTTTTGCAGACGCCCATAAAGATTTCAATTCTGAGACTAAAATTTGGTTACCACAAGGCAAAGGAGCCTATGAGTCTATTGAGGCTAGGGACATCCTCTACGTCGAAGCTGAGAATCATCATTTACATATTTTTTTAAAGGGTCAAAATCAGCAAACAATCAAGTCTTCTTTAAAGGATTTTTATGCCAGGAGTCTTGAAGGTTTTTCCTACCTCAAAAAGGTAGGCAGAAGCCATATCGTAAATATCAAACGTATCGAGCGTGTAGAAAATAACCGCCTGATTATGGAAGGAAATCATAGTATTCCTATTCCGAGGGATAGGAAAGATGAAGTTTTGAGGGATGTTGGGATAAAGGGGGAATAGCTGATGAGTGAAAGAAAGACATTTTTCGAGAAATGCCTAGTTTATCTGAAGAAAACAGTAATATATTTCAATGTTTATATTATTAGTCTTTCACAATCTAAACTTCAATTACGCTATTTGGCAACCGCATTTTCTATATGTATTTCGATAGTGGCTATTACATTTGGAGTTAGCTCAAATATACTCGATGAATATCTAAGAATAGAATCCCCTCAGAAGTATGAATTCAAAAGTTTGAATGATGTTTTATCCTTTCCCGTTGAACAGCATAAATTTTTGAACGATATACAAATACAAAACCTTGAAACAGCATCATCCAGTAAAAAAACTATTACTGAACTAAGAATTTTAGATATAACAACCACAAGAGAAGATGACGATATATATCAAAAACTAGTTCACTTAAACAAAGAAGCTACCAGAAAGGTCAGATGGATAAATACGAACCAGACCAAAAATGCTCTACTAACAAAAATATAAAATAGAAATACTTCAAGTCAAATAAGAGATCAAACTCGTAATAAGATTACATCAAGACTATATCTTATGAATCCTGTTTGCCCACAGGAATATAACCCTCAATCTTTGAACGAAATTACAAATCAAAACCCATATTTAGTTACAGACAGTGAACTTAAGAACCTCAAGTCCGAAATTACTGAGTCTTGGCCTAAGAGATGTGAAAAGGCTAAAACGATACCTAGGCTGGACTTATTTTTCAGGGAGCTAACAGAAGAAATTTTAAATGTTAGAACTGCAAAAGAAGAAAAGATTTTTGTGACTATCCTTTCAGATTTTAATGACGAGAAAAAGGGTGAAGTCAGTGATGAACTTGAAGATGCTATCCAGGACTTATCGCAAGAGCATTCGAATATTACATTCAATCTAGTAAAATTTCCATCCTTAAATAATGCAAAATCTGATAATTCTAAAAAAGTTATCATCGCTATCGATGAAATGTTTGACGTCAATCTCATTGATTTGTCTGCTAAAGATGAATTGACTGAGTTTAATGGTATTCAAATTCTAAGGTTTTTTAGTTCTTCAAGATTTAGTTCAAAAAAACTAATGTTAGGGAAAAGAATTAATTCAGGAAATAATGATGGTGGTTACAGAGGTTTTGAAAGTAGTGCCTCATTTAATATGAATCCTGGTGAATATGAATTTAAGCTTAGCCCCGCAAATGGTAGTTCTACTAAGAATCTAATTTTATTGCATAATTCTATTCCTTATGCCATAGGTGAAAAACCTACCACAGTTATTAAAGTCCTTTCCACAGATACATTGAAAATCATTAACAAGGGTGATAGTCAGTACGATTATTTAGGAACCTTGGAGATATTTAATCTAAATGAGATAGGTCAACACGATTTCTCTCTTTGGCAAATGAGGGTACTTAATTCATCTTCAATTGGTTTTATAATGGTCGGTATTTCGAGCCTAATTCTTTTGTTTCTAATGTTTATTTTTCTCTTAGCTGAAACGACAAAAATATTTTTAAAAAAACCAAAGAGAAAAATATTAAAGATTGCGATAATCCTTTTACCGGATCTAGCTGTCCTACTAGTACTATTATTCTCTTTAAATCAGTATAGAAGCTTTCCTGACTTCATTGAACATCTTGTGACAAATATTTATGAAGATGCTTTTGATCCTTATTTATTTCTCCTGATTCTTACCATTTTTTTTGTTCTCACTAGAAAGTATGAAAAGCTCACACACAATGACTATAGTTTAAAAAAGTACTTGAAATGGGATGGATCTCAACTGATTGAGACTTACGAACAAAATGCGGAATTTACATTGAGTGGACTAGGTGAGGGACTTTCTTACGGTGTTTTGACAATAAATAATTGTATAAGTAATTCGATGTCGAACTTCCTTATTCCAGACATTACGCAGTCTAAAGATAAGGCTGAACGATTAAAATATAACGAAGTAGATGTTGCTAGAAAGGCCGTTTTGAATTTTAAAGAAGGTAATTGGACAGTGCTTATGAAAATGAAAGTGATGAAAAAAGATAACGCCAAACCCGTGAACATTAATACTGAAAACAATGGCTAAAATAATCCCCACAATATTTGTTGGACTTGGTGGTACAGGTTTTTATGCAATTAGTCAGATCAAAAAGACGATTGGGAAAAAATATTTTGACGGCGATACTGGTTTCCCGCTCAATGCTTATCTGGCGGTAGATACGGAATTTTTAACAGCAGATAAAGTATCTAAAATGAAAGATCGCGAAGAGTTGAACTTTGTGACGACATTTGACCCTGATAACATTGTAGATGCTGAACGCATTGAAACTCGCGTTACCCCCGGAGATGTTAAAAGCAAATTGAAAAACCCAAATGCAACGCACTATGGAGACTTTATACCTTCTGGTGCTGCTGAACACATTGAAGTTGGAGGCGATGGTGCTAGTGGTATAGGGCTGGTAGGGAAGATTGCGCTGGCAGATAATTTCACCAAGGTCGCTAATCGTTTGAAGACCCTAATACAGGAGTTGATGGGCCATGATGTGATGAACAGGTTGAGCAGTAACTCCAAATACTCAAAGTACTCCAGGGAAGGAAGGATGAATATTTTCATATTCTGTTCGTTTGGGGGTGGTACAGGAAAGGGAATGGCACTTGTATTTTCAGCAATGGCGAAAGAGCTTTTAGACAGGCAATTCTCTAATCAAAGAGACCGTTATAACGTTTCTGTGATCAACTATCTACCAGATTGCTTCAAGGCAAGAGGAAGGTCTTTAGCTAATGACAATAGTACTTTTCAGTATATATTAAAAAACCAATACGCTACCTACAAAGAGTTTGATTGGTGTGTGACCAATGGCTACGAAAATGAGGAGTTTTTCAGGAAATACTTTAAAAAGGGAGGTTTAAAGCCCAAGACAGAAAATTTTGTCAACTCCATATACAACATTTCTCCCAAGCTGGAAATGGGAGGTCGTGAAATAAGCTCCTATGGTGCTATCAATGATGTAGTAGCAGATGTCTTCTCTTTCCTTACCATGAATGAGGATGCCAAGGAGATACTGCAATCAGCTTCAAATGATACTTCT
>ERZ1740068.1049-NODE-1049-length-10052-cov-8.200060_pt1 | contig 10052 bp, 7 predicted proteins | sample MGYA00581735_ERZ1740068 | MGnify/ENA primary metagenome ERZ1740068 (study PRJEB43018, sample SAMN04849740) | marine metagenome | isolation source: floating plastic debris | place: Pacific Ocean | collected 2008-08-30 | study: EMG produced TPA metagenomics... | reverse complement strand
GATCAGGACATTCTACCCTGGGAAGAATTGATGTAAATGACATCCACCCCAGTCAGCTATTGGATGGAACATCCGGTGTTTGATTGGGGTTGATTGTCCGCTTTGCCATGGGTTTCCACAATATTGAGACCTTTCTTTCATTGATGATGTGTAATCCTCAACCTAATTTGATGATCCACTCCGGTTCTCTGGGTTTGCTGTGAGGAAATGGATAGTTTTAATGTTTATCTGATTGGCAAATATTCCCGAAATTTTCAGTGATCCATGAAAGGAGGCATTATCAAAGAGATACAAAATGAGCTAATTATATTTAAGCCTGTATTCTTGCTTGCAAAAAGCCATGCAATGAACTAACTTATGTGAAATTATAAAAAGGTAAGCTTAAGGCGTTGATTAAACGTTATGCCCAGCTCTATCTGTACCGAAATACAAACTAGAATGAAGGAAAATGACCGATTGCCTACCGGGTAATTGGAGCAGATCATAAGATTTCAAATCAAGGAATCGGCAACATTGATTTTTATATTTTGGTACACTGCTGAATAATGTGCAATGATGAATTGTGCTGGGAAAATGTCAAAAACTAAACCGTTATCAGCAACCTGTTTTTGATACAGAAAAGGTGAGTAGGTCAGCAAACTGGTCAGATTGAACACCCATGTTACTGAAAGTTTGATGAGTCCCGGTCAGCCAGCGATGAGATGCCTTGATAACCAACTAGCTAAATTACTTCAGACGCTATGCTGAATTTGTCAATGTGCCTGTCGGCAACAATGATTTTTCGGAAAAGCACAAATGTTGCCGACATGCTGCATGGCGAATCATTAAAAAACAAAAACCAATTAGTTAACATGAAAAAACTTACTGTATTATTAATTATTTGCCTGATCACCCAGGTCGGTGCCACGGCACAGGAATGTGGGAATCAGCAACCGACGACCATGCTTTGTGGTCCCTCGGGAGATGCAAATGGCAATGGATGGCAATGGTGGAAAAGCAGCGATCCTGCCGATAGCAATTATGACCCCAACTATGATGTATGCCTGGCATGGACTGCCAATTTCGCCTCTGGCGGTCTCGATGTCATGTCCAGCCCATTTATCAAATTCAATCAGCCTACAAAAGTGACTCAAATCAACAGTGCCAAGGATTTTTTGCCGGAGAATGGCTGGGTATTGGTCAAAAGGGATTTTGGCTGTGCCGCCGGGGGAGTTGAAATTCCGGGATTTGTCCTGTACAATCAGGAAAGGGCTTTATTGAGGGCGTTTTTCTATGTAAGAGATGCCAAGACCTACAATTCCTATAAGATGCAATTGACCATGCCTACCAATCAGGCCAGTGGGATTAGTGCCTTTGCCAGCGATGTTACACTGGCGCAGGACAAGTTCTTAAATGGTGCGCAAAATAGTAATAGCGAGCTATATACCCTGCACTATATCGCGCCCGTTGATCAGTTTAATATTGCTGATAATGTCTGGATTGTTGGGGATTTTGAGGTGGCATATGATCAGCACCTCTACAATTCTTTTACCAATCACCTGATTCAAATCAATGCTGTGGGTGTGACGCAAAATGATATCAGTGCCACCATTACCGGCTCCAGCTCCACCATAGAGTGCTCAGCGGGAGACATCAGCAGGTGCGACGAAATAATGCTTGCTGGTAGCGCCAGCGAATTACAGAATGACCCCAATGGTTCTGTACTTGATAAGTTGGAAAAGGGTGCGAAAGGAATCAAGCAGATTGCCAAAGGTGGTGCGGAGATCAGTAAGTTTTTTGCTTCTGAGGCACAGAGTAATGTGACCAAACTCACCAGTAAATATTCTGTTACGCACGGAAATAAATTCCTGACCTCTCAAACCACTTTCAAAGTGCTGTCAGAAGCTTCACAAAATGCCGAAAAGGTAGCCAAGATTTTTAAGAATATTTCCAAGGTGACTGATCAGCTACCGGGGATTTTATCAGGTGTCAGCACAGTGGCCGGTCTGCTGGGCCTTACTGATGGGACCACTGAAGCATTGACCCTGTCTACCAGTTTTACCAGGTATAACCTGTCTCTCCAGGGGACCATTACCACCAGTAATAACATGGGAGGCATTGCTTTTTATCCCCCTGGCGGTAAATGGAATCAAAGTAGTTTTACCCAACCCTACTATCAGTGTCCTATTGGGATGGGTGGACTAAAAAACACACCACAACTGGAATTGGTACACTCCCTCAGGCGTGTGGATGATGATTACAATTACAATGTCAGGTTGCCCTACACTTCTGTGAAGGTGGCAAACGACCTGATCTACTCACATCCGCAATCGGGCCCGGCTCCTACCTCCGTAAAAGTCTCTTTTGTGGTCTCTGTACCGGGTGTAAATATCAATGCGGTTACCAAAGAACATTGGTTTAACCTGCTACAGTATGAAATAGAAACCAACAGTCTCAACATTGCTACTGTCCTTAACGAGGGGACGCAACAGGAAATGGTGGTACTGGTATCTCCTGCTGTGGACATCGCCGACTTCAAAGGCACTGCGATCAATATTCCGTCAATAAGACATAACTCTATCTATGGTACCCGTCCCAAGATCGAGTACATCTCTGTCATCAGCACCTTTGAGAATGGCTATATCCAGAAGAAAAACTATGCTTATGACGTGGTCCAGGAGAGTAATCTGGGCGTATTTGCCAAAGTGGACGACCTGCCTCCTTTTGCCAATTATGACAAGATCATTTTTGGGGTAGACGATACAGACATCGTTATCGAAAACAAAAGCAGTAATTGGAATTCTTCTTATGAAGCTGTCAGAAGCGTTACGATCAAGCCAAATTCGCATGTACCTTTTGGATCAAATGTGACATTCAGCGTGCTCAACGGTTTTCCCGGACAGACATCTGGCAACGGACTGGTGAGTGCCGTTGCCTCCCCATACAACGATTGTTACAATACCAGCGCACAAAATGCCCGCCCGGCGGTTACGGAGGAAGAACCCGCTGTTAGTGAGGTGACTACAGCCTCTGAAGTGAAATTCTGGCCAAACCCGGCGAGTGATCAGGTGCGGCTATTATCACAATTTGGTGGAGAAGTAGACATCATCAACTCTTATGGTGTGCCCATTGAAAGTTTCAAGATACTGGAGGATCAGGAAACTACGTTGGACTTGAAGACTTTCAGAAGCGGAATCTACATTCTGAGGATTAAAGAAAGGGATGGACATACGACCAGCAGGAAATTAATCATCGAACACTGATGGGTGTGTCCTCTGTAGCGTAGCAGAGGTCTTCCTGATAAAGAATAAAATGAATATGCCCGCGTCATCTGGTATGGATGGTGCGGGCATATTCATTTTTTTTTAAGCTCTTTTCACATCAGGATTCAATCCTTTGTAATCAATGTCTATGAGGTCAAAAAGCAGACCTATGGCAACTTTCTTCTTCCTTGCCTGTCTTTACTCTAAAATCTCTAATGCCATTTATGAAAATGAAAAATATCACTCTTGTCATGATGTTGCTATTGTGCTGGAGCCTGACGCATGGTCAACCCAGCCGGTTTAGTGACGCAGTAATCGTTGAATCTACTAGCTTAAAGCACCAGAAGGCTACTGGTAAGTGCTGGAGTTTTGCCTCCACCTCCTTACTCGAAGCAGAGGCAATGCGACTGAAAAAGGACATTCCCGAATTATCCTCCTTCTATTTTGTCTATTACAATTACCTGGAAAAGTCACGAGATTACCTTACCCGCAAAGGAAATGGGAAGATTTTCTGGGGAGACCTGACGTTTTCAGTGCTCGAAATTTTTGATAAATATGGCTGTGTTCCTGAGGATGCCTATGATGGAGGTCTGGGAAACCTGACAACCAGACGGCAAATGATGCAGCGGTGGAGAGACGAGGATGAGATGAATGAACTGATTCAATCAAAACTGGATTCAGCCATAGCTGCTGACATGGAAATCGATGTTTCTTTGGAGATGATTCGTAATATATTGAACAAAGAAATAGGTGTGGTACCAGATGAATTTCAATACAAAAACCAAAGGTTCACCCCTACAACTTTCGCTGAGCAAATTTGCGCGCTGAATGCTCAAGACTATGTTGAATTGACGTCTTACAGTCACTTGCCGTTTTATGAAAAATCGCAACTTGAGATTCCGGTAAATTGGAGAAATAAGGAATACTTAAACCTTCCCATTGAAGACTTCATGGCCACCGTATTCGAGGCGCTTGGGAATGGCTACACGCTGGCTTGGGATGGTGACATTGGTAATGATGGTGGATTCAGAGAAAGTGGGATTGTCAAAGTGAAAGGAGAATATGAAGAAGAGCAAACGATCCATCAGGAACACAGACAATCTGCCTTCGAACGGAAAACTACCACAGACGATCACAACATGCATATTGTAGGATATTTAAAAGATAAGCAAGGCGATTATTACTTCATGTTGAAAAACACGTGGGGAGAAAACAGGGGGAAGCATGGCTATTGGTATTTGTCTGAAAACTATTTTAGACTAAGAACGATTTCCGTAACGGTCAACCAACAGGTGATCCCCACGGAAATAGGTGCCAAAGTCACCTTTTAGGAGCGCCCAAACACCTTACATCCCGCTGGTCAGGCTTCCTGTTTTCAATCAGGCAAAAAATTCGTAACTTCCTAAAGACCTTAAAAAACCTGACTTATGAAGAATACAATCATGATGCTGCTGGCCTTCATCGCAATCCCTACCATTGCCCAAGAGAAGGCAAGACTATCGCTGGATCACTATGAGAACTATGAGTGGACCTCCAACCCGAGACTCTCGCCCAATGGACAACAAGTCCTGTATTCCAGGACCTGGATCAACCTGGTGGACGACAAACGGGAAACGGATTTGTGGATCATGAACAGTGATGGTGCGACCAATCGGTTTTTCCTCAATGGCTCCAATGGCAAATGGTCTCCTGATGGCAACAAAATTGCCTTTACCAAGAAAGGAGAGCCCGGAGGCACCCAAATATTTGTGAAGTACCTTGGGGTGGAAGGTGAACCAACACAGATCACCAAACTGGAGAAATCACCATCCAGCATGGAGTGGTCTCCTGATAGCAAATACATTGCCTTCATCATGCATGTGGATTCAGAGCCTGCGCTAAAACCTCAGGGGTTGCCTGCGCCACCAAAAGGCGCATCGTGGACGAAAGCGCCACAAGTGATTGATCAGGTAGATTATACCCAGGACCGTGTTGGATTTTTGGAGCGTGGTTTCCGTCAGCTATTCATTGTACCTGCCGGTGGAGGTACCGCCAGACAAGTAACGTTCGGTGAATATGCGGATGTTTCAGGAGGTATCGCCTGGTCTAAGGATAGTCAGTCGGTCATATTCAGTAGCTATCAGAAGCCCGAGGCAGAGTATGCGAGAGGACATTCCAACCTTTACTCGGTCAATGTCAACAACATGGAAGTACGGGAACTCACCACGCGTGATGGGGTAGAATATGCGCCCAAAGTTTCGCCGGATGGCTCTAAGGTGGCATTCATTGGTTCTACCTGGACAAAAAACTTCTATCAGGACCGGAAGATGTATGTAATGAATGCCGATGGTTCCAATCTGAAATGTATCACCACCAGTCTCGACCAGACGCCGGGAGGTGCCATTTGGTCAGCTAATAGCTCGGGCGTCTATTTCAATGTCAGTGAATTTGGCCAAAGCAATGTCTACTATGCTGATACCAGAGGAAAAGTGAAGAAAGTGACCAGGGGTAATCACATGCTCAGTATGAATGACCTGGCTGGTGGTCGTGCGGTAGCGACATGGAGTGACCCTTCTAACCCCAGTGATATTGTGACCTTTCCCATGGATAAGGCGGACGATATTAAACGACTTACAGAAGTTAACAGCGATATTTTTTACAATGTGGAGTTTGGGCAAGTAGAGGAGATCAAATACCAATCTGTCGACGGTAAAGAAATACAGGGCTGGATCGTTAAGCCGCCTCAGTTTGACCCAAACAAGCAATATCCGTTAGTCCTTCGGATTCATGGAGGGCCGCACGGGATGTACCATGTAGGCTTCAACTACAATTTCCAGTTGCATGCAGCACAGGACCAGGTAGTGTTATACACCAATCCAAGAGGTTCTACGGGTTATGGTTATGATTTCGCCAATGCCATCCAGAATGCGTATCCAGGCAATGACTATGACGACCTCATGGCAGGTGTGGATGCTGTCATCGCCAGAGGCTACATCGATGAGGCCAGAATGTATGTCTACGGCGGAAGTGGAGGCGGTGTGCTCACCAGCTGGATTGTAGGCCAGACAGACCGGTTTGCAGCGGCCTCAGTCAATTATCCTGTGACTAACTGGTTTTCTTTTGTGGGTACTACCGATGGTGCTGGTTGGTACTATAATTTCGAAAAGTTCCCCTGGGAAGATCCCAGCGAGCACATCAGGAGGTCGCCATTGATGTACGTGGGTAATGTGAAAACCCCTACCATGCTGATGTGTGGAGAGGATGACCTGCGAACTCCCATCTCTCAGACAGAAGAATACTATCAGGCCCTTAAGATGAACAAGGTGCCTACGGTGATGGTGAGGTTCAACAAGGAGTATCATGGCACAAGTAGCAAACCGTCTAATTTCCTACGTACGCATGGCTATATCAATGCATGGTTTGACAAGCATGCGGTGAAGAAAGATTTGTCGGAGGTGGTGAAGATGAAGTAAAAGTTGACTTAAGGCGATAGCAGGCATAATTTTTCAAGCGCAAAATGAATTTCTACCTAACCTAACTCGATAATTTCAATGTTCTTTTTCAAGAAAAAACAACGCCCCGATTATAAGATTTTCCTACATTCGGTTCACAAATTCAGGTGGATTGCCAATGAATTGAAGTCTGCTCGACCTGAGGAGTTGGTGATATTAATTTACTTTTTTGAAGAGAGTCGGGAAAATATGAGAAAGCTGCTTAATGCGGCAGGGATCTCATTTGAAAATTCGTCAGGAAATTCACTTTTGACCAATGGCATTCATCTGATGGATGCCAGAAGTTTTGAAGGTAAGCACTTGCCCAAGGCTGATCAGGTAACGGTTTTGGAGGTGCACCCCATGAAATCAATCAACGAGATCCCGCTCATTGCCGGTCAGGAGAACAAAGTCACCGATATGGTCTACTACACCGGGCTGGATGAAGGAGTGATGAAAGTTTTTGGCGGGGAAAGACTCCAACATCTGATGACCAGGATGGGTGCGGAAGAAGACCAGCCTATTGAACATTCGATGGTCAATAAGAGCATTGACAGGGCCACAGAAAAAGCGGAAAAGGAAACGAAGAGTCACGAAGATGTGAGGTCTAGCCAGGATGACTGGCTGAGCGCCAATCAGATGTAGTGGCAGTATTGTGATATGCTCACGTCACGTCGTTGCAGAGTGACCGGTCAGGTTATTTATGATAAGGGGGTTAACCCTACAACAAAACAGCCCGGATACACCAATTATAAGGACCGTAGGTAAACTTGAGACTATCAAACTGATGATCCTTTTTCCTTTGTTCATGGACGGATAGAATTGCAAAACAAATAGCATTCAGCTAGATTGAGTAGCATTAGTTGGATGTTCAGTCCAAATAGCATTTATCAACACTAGAAGATCATTTTACATGCAAGGTGAAAAAAGTAAGGGTTCTGGTTTACAAGGCCTTATCCGATTGATCTCGGATGCCACAGTTGGTGTGACAGATTTGGTTGAAGACATGCACCACCAAGTGGTACGTCCGCCTGTTTTACCTTCGACACCCATTCTAGTTATGGTGACCAATGTTGCCGGCTTCACATATAATAGTGTCAGGTGGAGTACCCGGTTCATCAGCGGAGGACTAGATAAGATACTGGGTCAGCTAACTCCTTTACTGGGAGATCTAAAAACGACCGATCAAAGAGAAGCGATACATGCTGCTCTAAACGGCATTGTAGGAGATTACTTGGAGGCAAAGGATAACCCTTTACAGATCAAGATGCAGGTCCGGTATCAGGCGGAGGCCATACCATTGAACTGCAAAAGCATAGAAGCAGTTTATCCATCTGTCAATGGCAAGATACTTCTAATGGTGCATGGTTCGTGCATGAATGATATCCAATGGGCCCAAAATGGGCACAACCATGGTGCCGCAATCGCTCGGGAGTTAGACATGACACCAATTTACCTGCATTACAACAGTGGTCGGCATATCTCGTTAAATGGCCGAAGCTTTAATGAGTTATTAGAGGGATTAGTCCTCAGTTGGCCTGTACCTGTTGAGGAACTGGTGATTATTGCACACAGCATGGGTGGCTTAGTCACTCGCAGTGCAATGTATTATGGCCAGCAGCAACAGAAAACATGGACTGAATACCTCGCAAAAGTCGTTTTTCTGGGAACCCCTCACCATGGCGCACCCTTGGAGCGAATAGGGAATTATTTGGATGTAATGTTGGAGAATATCCCCTATGCTAAACCTTTTGCAAGACTGGGGAAAATCAGAAGTGCCGGCGTCACAGACTTGAGATACGGAAACCTGATCGATGAAGACTGGCAAGATAATGACAGATTTGAAATTCAGGGAGACAAGAGAAATACTATTCCACTATCTCCACAAATTGCTTGTTACAGTATCGCCGCTGTGATTGAAAAAGAGCAGGGCGCGGCATTCTCTCAGATGTTGGGAGACCGGCTGGTCGACGTAAAAAGTGCGTTGGGACAACATCAGGATCCCGCCAAAAATTTAGACTTTAAAGCGGAAAATACTTGGGTGGCTTATGAAAACACTCATCTGGACTTACTGAACAACCCTGAAGTCTATGACAAAATAAAGTCATGGTTAGTTTAATCAAGTCTGTAGGTTTTGTTAATGAATTCATAATTACGTAGTTGCATGCTGTTTACCTCCGGTAGCTCCTCTGATTTAGCAATATTATGCTTCACCTCTTTCTTAGATCTTATCTTCGGGAGCTGAGGTGCTTGCTTTTCATTGGAGGTACAAGAAGATAAAGGAACAAATAAAATAGCAAGAGTGAGGTGAGTTTTCATGTTTTTAATTAATTAGGTTTTCTTCAATGGATTAAGCAGCCATGCGTAATCCGATCAATCTTTGGAAGCTTGTAGCTCCGGACATGGCCAGATGCTAGCGATCTGATGTTTCTGCGTATGAATAACTTATTCTTTGGAGTAGTTCTGTCAAGAGTTCTTGATCGGCAGGCTGATTAGATTTTTCTTTCATTTGTTCAAAGATGGAGATGAGTTCAGGGGCGGTTTCATCCCATAACATGGTATGACGGGCAAATTGATCCCTTTCCTCTTCAGGTCTGATGGAGTACATTTTGATAAATCCGCTCACGTTATTTTGGATCGCCTGAACGGTAAATTCATGCAGCTGCTCAGCGAGCTCAACATTTGTTCGTATGGATGTTTTTAGTTGGATCAAGGCTGAAATATAAGTTGTATCAGAAACACTGGAGTTGGCAATGATTTGAATCGACTTCCTTATGAGGGAGTGATTTTCTTCCTCCGTAAACAATTGTGAGAACAGCGCCTCACCGGTGAGATTGTCATATATGGTATAGAGATCTACAAATTGTAAAGCTTGTTTTTTAGTTATCTGATTGGTTTTGGCAATCTCTTCCGTCAGAGGCTTTAAGTCATTAGCAACTTCTCTGTATTGATTTATTGTTTGATGCGCTAGCAGTTTACTTATCCGCTTTATGTGCTTTTGCATCCTTTCGGTAGTTTCAGCGGGGAAAGTTCTGAAGTAAAACCTTGTCAGTGAGGCACTGTCTGAAGGGTAGGTAATGATGAGTTTTGAGAAGGTTTTACGTAGTTGCATGCTGTTTACCTCCGGTAGCTCCTCTGATTTAGCAATATTATGCTTCACCTCTTTCTTAGATCTTATCTTCGGGAGCTGAGGTGCTTGCTTTTCGTTGGAGGTACAAGAAGATAAAAGAACAAATAAAATAGCAAGAGTGAGGTGAGTTTTCATGTTTATAATTAATTAGGTTTCTTCACTGGATTAAGCAGCCATGCGTAATCCGATCAATCTTTGGAAGCTTGTAGC
>ERZ1740068.1048-NODE-1048-length-10059-cov-9.685226_pt1 | contig 10059 bp, 8 predicted proteins | sample MGYA00581735_ERZ1740068 | MGnify/ENA primary metagenome ERZ1740068 (study PRJEB43018, sample SAMN04849740) | marine metagenome | isolation source: floating plastic debris | place: Pacific Ocean | collected 2008-08-30 | study: EMG produced TPA metagenomics... | reverse complement strand
TTAGTTACAGCATAAAAAAACGATGAATTAGAAATGAAAGCAATCTGGAACAATCAGGTAATCGCGGAAAGCGATGATACAGTAGTAGTAGAAAACAATCACTATTTCCCTAAGGACTCTATCAAGGCAGAATTTTTCAAGGACAGCGCCACACACACGGTATGTCCCTGGAAAGGAACTGCCAGTTATTACTCGCTGGAGGTAGATGGTGCCGAAAACGCCGATGCGGCGTGGTATTATCCTGAAACCTCAGAGTTGGCTAAGAATATCAAGGACTATGTGGCCTTTTGGAAGGGTGTACAGGTAACAAACTAAGACAACTGAATAGTCATGTCGGATGGGAGTCAGGTTTTTCTTTTCGGCATGACTTTAAAAATCACCAACTTTTTGGGGGCTCCCCTGCGGGCGGCCCGCGCAGGGTCAGGCTTTCGGCTATATCCCTCCTCTCGTCAGGGATGTCGCCTCTATCCTTAGCCCGGGATATCCCAAAAGAATTCACTGATTTCAAGAAAATCGTGCGTAGCTAACCAATAGACTTTATCACGTTTGATTCATCACAGATAGACTAGTGTCATGAATGGTGATCTTTCAATTACTAGGCTAGGCCCCGGACTACGCGCCCCGGACAAATTACGAAATATCGGAATTAGGACAATGAACCAACCCCGACCCAAGGGTACGGGGTATCTCAGCGGCCAAAAGCTTTTTTATCGACCCAAGGATCGGGGTGCCCGACCAGGGGAATTAGGTATCCCTCAGGGATTAAAAATTGCGGCATTACGGTATTTCGATATTAACAATTACGCATAGATTTTATTTCAGAACTCAAATTTGTCTGGTAAAAAACAATCGTGATAACCTTTAATTTAGTCTTTGAAAATACCGTTTACCCTCAAAAAAGGGCGTATTTCTATTCATTTCCTTCGCTGATCAAAGGTTAGTAACTTCCTGCTCCTTTAGCCGTTGTCACGAATGTGGAGAGTCTGGCATCAGACGTGAAACTTTTGGCCAGCACCTTGCTATTTTTTATGTTGATTTGATATGTCACTAAGCGAACTACAACCTAACGAATATAATTCCTATTATCAGCAGTACCTGGATAAGATCGAGAGCAGAGAGGAAGACATCATAGAAGGCCTGCGCCAGGGAAAGTCTCGCACCTTGCAGTTTTTTAAGTCCCTTACCTCCGAACAATGGGTGCACACCTATGCGCCCGATAAATGGACGCCCAAAGAAGTATTACAACACCTCATAGACACAGAGCGGATTTTTGGATATCGCGCTTTTAGGATTGGGCGTAGGGACACTACCGCATTGGCAGGCTTTGATCAGGATCTTTTTGTACCACCTTCTGATGCCAACAACAAATCTGTGGATCAGCTACTGGAGGAATATACAATTACCCGGGATTACACGCTCTCACTGGTAGGGAGTTTGTCGTCCGAAGACCTGGCGTCTATGGGCAATGCCAGCAACAGTCCGGTATCTGCGCGGGCAGCACTCTGGATTGTGGTAGCGCATGATATCTGGCACATTGACATCATTAAAGAAAGATACTTATGAGTAAGAAACTGACGGTAGGAATTTTCCTTTTTGAGGAGGTAGAGGTACTGGACTTTGCAGGACCTTTCGAAGTTTTTTCTGTAGCTTCAGAAATCCATGATTTTTCACTTTTTGATGTCTACACTTTTGCAAAGGAAAAAGCGCCGGTTGCGGCGGTGAACGGGCTGTCCGTCAATCCAGACCATGACTTTGCCAGTGCGCCGCCCGCCGATTTACTCATTATACCCGGCGGAAACGGCACCAGGAAACTGGTGGAAGACCCGGTGGTGATGGAGCAGTTTAAGCAAATGTATGCCGCCAGCCAACTGACTATGACCGTTTGCTCGGGTGCAAGACTACCGGGAGTGAGTGGCCTTTTGGATGGGAAGCCATTCTGTACGCACATGGGTGTTTACGACCACATGGCAACGCTGGCGCCCAAAGCCATTCCGCAACCTCAACTAAGGTATGTGCAGTCTTCAGAAAAATTATACACATCCGGAGGGATTTCGGCAGGGATAGACCTTTCTTTCTTTTTGCTGGACCAACTCTGCGGTGAAGAGGTAGTAGCCAATACTGCCGGATACATGGAATATCGTCAGACCGACGATACTGCCAACGTGGTATAGCATCCCCTCCGTTCCTTGATGGGTACTCAGGAGGAGGCTATTTTTTTGATATTGGTTTTGTTGATTGACTGAAGTCCGGTGTTCATCAGTCGGGCAATAGAGGTTGTCACAACAGTTTTTCTGTGAAGAATCAAAGATGATTAAGTCTGACAAAGCCATATTTTTCCAGTGTTCATTGGCCATACTATAAAATCAGTATAGACATTGAACCAGATGAGTTGACAAGTGTACTACAAGTAGCAAAGGATCACTTGCTGTGAAATGATCTTGAGAGCAGTGATTTGCGCCTGGCCAGGAAATATGCAAACTACTTTTCTCAAACAGCGAAGGTGTATGTCAAACAAATAATGCGTTGCGGAGCTGTATGAAATGGCAGCAAATACAGAATAGTGGTGACTTTTGGAAATGGCGGTTGTCTTTATTCAATAGTTAATCACTATAACCCGGATAATGAAATAGTCTGGCTATTGCATATTCCGGGTGCAAGGAAAAACTCAAACTCACTATAATGAAACTTTTTTACTACTTCACTGCTGTGTGCCTGTGGCTACTAAGTCTTCAGCTCACCGCACAGCAGCAAGACACTATTCCCAAAAAGTCTTACACCACACAATACCTGGGCACTACAGCCGCACCAAAAATTGACGGAAAATTATCGGATGAGGCATGGTCTCTGGTGGACTGGGCTACCCAATACACCGAGCAGGAACCCGACAACGGAAACCCACCGACTGAGGAGACCAAATTCAAGATTTTATACGATGACAAAAACCTGTACGTAGGGTTTCGCTGCTATGACCGTGATCCTGATGGCATTGAAAAACGCCTTTCCCGGAGAGACGGCTTTGCCGGCGACTGGGTGGAGCTCAACCTGGACAGTTATTATGACCTCAGAACAGCTTTTTCTTTCACCATCACGGCGGCGGGGGTAAAGGGAGATGAATTTGTGACCAATAACGGTGAAGACTGGGACGGTAGCTGGGACCCGGTCTGGTATGTGAGAACCAATACCGATGATGAGGGCTGGACAGCCGAGCTGCGCATTCCGCTCAGTCAGCTACGCTTCAGCAAATCCCCCGATCAAACCTGGGGAATCCAGTCCACGCGACGCTATTTCCGTCAGGAAGAAAGATCTGTCTGGCAGCCACTTCCCCTCAATGCACCCGGCTGGGTCAGTGAGTTTGGGCAGTTGAAGGGATTGAAGAACCTCAAGCCTCAGAAGCAGCTGGAGCTACAGCCCTATGTACTTGCAGGTCTGGAAACTTATCAGAAGGAGCCGGGCAACCCCTACCAGGACGGTCGCGATACCCGACTGGTGGGCGGTCTGGATGGTAAAATCGGGATTACCAATGACCTCACGGTAGACTTTACCATCAACCCTGATTTTGGGCAGGTAGAGGCGGATCCGTCTGCGATCGCATTGGATGGATTTCAGATCTTTTTTCAGGAGAGAAGGCCATTTTTCATTGAGAATAAAAACATATTTGACTACCGCTTTTCCACCTCTCAGTCGGGAAATACTTTTGGTTCGGATAACCTGTTTTACTCCCGTAGAATTGGCCGATCCCCCCAGGGAAATGCCGATCCGCATGACAATGAGTTTGTGGACCAGCCGGATGTGACGACGATCCTGGGTGCGGCGAAGTTCAGCGGCAAAACCAAAGATGGCTGGTCTGTGGGTGTGCTGGAAAGTACCACGGCCGAAGAACGTGCGCAGCTCTCAGACCTGGAGACGGATCGGGAGGTGATCGTGGAGCCCTTGACCAACTACTTCGTGAGTCGGGTGCAAAAGGACTTCAATGACCGCAACTCCTTCATCGGCGGCATATTTACAGCCACCAACAGAAACCTGACTTCCAACCTGGAGTTCCTGCACCGTTCGGCTTATTCCGGCGGACTGGATTTTACTCACCAGTGGAAGAACCGGATGTGGTATGCCAAGGGCAATGTGGTCTTCAGTCAGGTCAACGGTACGGAAGAGGCTATCAGCAGGACACAGACGTCCATCGCGCACCTGTTTAACCGCGTAGATGCTGATTACCTGGACTTTGATGAAACCCGTACTTCGCTCATGGGGACAGGAGGGAATCTTCAATTCGGTAAGGCATCGGGCGACTGGCGCTTTGAGGCAGGTACTACCTGGCGATCGCCTCAGCTGGAGCTCAACGATATCGGCTTTCAGCGGCAGGCGGATGACATTCGGTACTATGGATGGGTAGGCTATCAGCCTAATAAGGTATTGAAGAACCTGAGAAGATATGGCATCAATTCCAGTTATGTGGCGGCTTTTGACTTTGGCGGTCACCTCAATCGCCTGTCTACCCGGGCAAACGGCTGGGTCAATTTCAAAAACAACTGGAGCAGCAACGCGGGATTCAATTATACACCGGTGAACTTTTCCAACTTTGCCTTGCGGGGTGGCCCCAGGCTGCAAATGGCTCCTTCTCTCAGCTATTGGTACAACATCAACTCCGATAACCGGAAGAAAATGCGTTTTTGGGTGGGCTACTCTGGCAGTGTAGGTGCAGAGAATGCGTTTAGTTCTTACAGCATCAGTGCCAATGTTTCCTATCAACCTACCAATGCGCTCAGACTCTCTTTCTCGCCATCCTATAGCATTAACCGTGACAGGTTGCAGTATGTTACTAATGTTTCGGTAGGAGCGGAGACGCGCTATATCAATGCGGAGATCAATCAAAAGACGTTGAACATGTCCACCAGGGTTGACTACATCATCAAGCCCAACCTGAGTATCCAGTACTGGGGACAGCCGTTTATTTCAAGAGGGGTTTACAGCAATTTCAAGCATGTAACCAACAGCATTGCCGATCGGTTTACGGACCGGTTTCATCAGTTTGGCGAGGAAGAAATCAGTCTGGTGGGTGACTCCTATGAGGTGACGGAAGGTGAGGGTACATCGGGCCTTTCCTATTCATTTGGTCAGCCCGACTTTGCCTTTGTACAATGGCGGTCCAATCTGGTGGTAAGGTGGGAATACATCCCAGGTTCCGAGTTATTCCTGGTATGGTCTCAGGACATTTCGCAGGCAGGAGACTTCAACGAAGGCCTTTTCCGCGGTCTGGAGCGCAATATCCTGGATCAGCAGCCCCGTAATATTTTTCTGATCAAGGCGACGTACCGGTTTAGACGCTGAACCAGACAATAGATGCTAGATTTTAGATTCCCTGGGTGTAGCATTTTGCTACATCCCAGATATCTCGTATGTACAAGCTTGCCTGTTTCTTACAGGCCGTTCTGATGGGACACTTTTTTGCAATCTGGTCGTAGCGTCCGCTGCGATCCTATCAAGTTGAGAGCGTCTCGCTCGACAGTGTAATATGAAAGGTTTTAGACTTTTATTATGCTCTGGGTGATTGCCTTAAATTGGGTACCTATGGGGTAAATTCCTGCACTGGGTGTAGCATTTGCTACATCCCTTTTATATTGTCTGTACAACCTGGCCTGTTTCTTACAGGCAGTTTTGATAAGGCACTTCTTCGCCGGTGCAGGTGTTTTCACCGAGCGTCGGCCGCCGGACCACGGCAACTTAATCGAATTCCTGTTGACAAGGCAGGATTAGATGCTAGATCTTAGACTCTACACTGGGTGTAGTATTTGCTACATCCCAAATATCTCCTATTTACCAGCTGGCCTGTTTCTTACAGGTCGTTTCGATAAGGCTTTCGATATCCTTGTTTGGCGCCAGTTGGCAACTGCTATAAACTATTAACCAAGAATAAGTATCTTGAGAGTCAGATGGAGAAACAGCCAATAACTTATCAGATTCGGTTTGCCGAAAAGGCAGATATGCCGCAAATCATAGCGCTATGTGCTGCGCATGCGGCCTATGAAAAATCAGCTTATGATCCCGCAGGAAAAGAGGAACGCCTTGCCAGTGCTTTGTTTGGTGAGCGGCCATTATTGTATTGTCTGGTGGCAGAGAAAGCCGGTAAGCTATTGGGCTACGCCACTTACATGTATCAATATTCTACCTGGGATGCGGAACAATATGTGTACATGGATTGTCTCTACCTCCACGATGCCTACAGAAGCCAGGGAATCGGGAAGGAACTCATGCTGGCGATCAAAGAGACCGCAAATTCCAGTGGCTGCCAACTCATCCAATGGCAAACTCCTGATTTCAACGAAGGCGCGATCAGGTTTTATCAAAGGATGGGTGCCTACGCAAAGGCCAAGGAGCGGTTTTTTTGGGAAGGGAATTGATTTAGACGCTAGTCCTTAGACAGAAGGGGTCGCCAAGACAAAATAGCAAAGATCAAAGACTAAAGACCGGGTGCCGTACAACGGGTCGCGTAGACTGGCATTGGTCTTGACTCCGTCTACGTGACCCGGTCTGGCGACCCCGTCTGTATTCCAAATTAGTATCGCTGACTCCGCGTCCCGAGCCGCGCGCAACAAAGTAGGCAGTAGCCAACGTGGCCCGGCCAGTATGCAATAGGTAAACTGGTCGTCGCGTCTCGCTCGAATGTATGCATATAATCGACTTACAAATCAACAATTACCCATCAATAATTCCGCATTACAAATCACTCATCAGTCATCTATAATTCCGGTATTCCGATATTTCTTAATTGCGTAATTATTGTCGTTGCGCCCTCAAAAAGGACTTTTCAAGCAACTTTACTTCAAGCGTCTTCTACGATGAATACCGCATTGTTATTAGGATCATAAAACCCGAATTCGTGGGTGCCCCAGGGCGTGTTCCTTCTCAATTTATCGGGCGGTACGGTGCCGCGTGTGACGAACTCTTCGAAGATAGGTTGGATATTCTCTACAAAAATCTTGATCACTGACCCTCCCAGTAACGGGTCCTCTTCGGTATCAGCGTGCCACTGTAAATGAATCTCTTGCTGCTCACGGACCATGGCAGCATACATGTTGTCGTGGTTGAAGAGACGGGTAAACCCCGCTTGCTTTTCATACCATTCCAGGTCGCGGGAGATATCTGCCGAAGGTAGTACCGGAATAATGTAGCGGAATTTGGTCTGGTCTGCCATGATCTGATTTTTTGAGTGAGTATTGTTTTGATAAAGTTAATAATCAGGTAATTACCATTCAAAAGGGCACCTCTAAAAACTCAATTTGAAATTTTGATTACAAGGTTTTGTTCTGAGACGAGCGGTACCCCGCCGGGGCATCAAAAACGGAGTTTAGCAGCGCTAAGTGAGTATTTTGATAACGCTGTATCAGGAGAAAAGATGGAATCAGAAACCAATAGAGAGTTATTAGAGGTGCCCAAAAGTAAAACCACTTCTTCGTTTGCACCCTATCACTAAAAACCATAACTTTACTAATAATCAAGTGCCTACTCCCAGTCACATCATAGGTGCTTATTAAGTGATGATTACATCACACCAAGCAATTTGTTTTTACTTCATTGAGTGAATCTCCTCCGTAGGGTTCTGGTTGTTCAGTTCGTCCTATTTACAGGAGAGGTCTCACCAGCGTAAATTATTGTCTATGAAATCACTATTGCCAGCGGCCATTGTGTCCTGTATGCTGTTATTGATAAATAGCTCTCAGGCCAATGCACAACGCTTTTTTGAATTTGGAGGAGGCTTTTCTCCATGGAGCGAATCACATGTGGCAGGCGCTACTACTGAGAAGACGCCATTCCATGCCTACGTGGAATATGGTAATTTCCTGCAGCATTATTCAATTTCTGCCCGATATGATTTTTCCAGCCAATATCAGCTGGAAAACTATGAGTTGAATCCTTGGTTTTTCGGCCTTTTTCTCAACAGGAAATTGCTCAGCTTTGGTAGTTATCGATATGAGGTAGAGGTCATAGGTGGTGCGGGTTTGCTCCTGGAGCAGCATAGGTTTCTGGACAGAGGGAACAATCAGGTACCGGGTTATGAACTGGAGGAAGAGCGCGCTTCGGGCCCCGGGTTTGCCGGTAGATTTGGCGCCAAGTTGCTGGTTGGGAAGTTTGTCGGTAGCTTGTTTTTGGAGATGTTCCGGTCTCAGCAGGATTTTACTGCGGGACAGTTTGAGCAACAGACATTTCAGACGGGATCCAACCGTCTCACTTTGAGTATTGGTTATAGATTAAATAGAGAGAACAATGAGGTTACCTGTCCTACTTATTTCTAGTATTTGCCTTTCTCTGCTGTTTCAGGGATGTAAAGAAGAAGTGGTTACTACCGATATTTTTGTCCTGGAAGAGCCGTCTGTCGATGACCTTACCAGTGTGGAGCTGGATGGCATGGGAACGTTGTATGTCAACAGTGACCGGATCAATATAGAAGATGGTATTGCCCAGATCAAAGGAACACTTTATTCAAAAGTAGAAGAGGAGTTTGTGGCAGTGACCAGCGGAGACTTCACGCTTTCGGACCTGGACGCCAATGGCATTTATCAGGATTTTTCCGGCTATGGTCAGGCGGCCATTCCGGAAATAGGCGTTTTTGAAGATGTAGTGACCGAACTGGCCACAGGAGCGAGCTTTGGCTTTCAAAGTGGGGTGGACATTCGTGCCAATGACGAGTTGGCTCCCGTACAGGACGATTTAAAATATTTTGGCATAACGCTCAATGAGCAGATTGGCGAAAAACTGGAGTTTACCATCAAGAACACAGTTTTTACGCCAGAGGCATTCTACATGGATCCCAATGACCCCATGGTTTACTTCCGTGGTGACCTGGGCACTCCCAAGTTTTCTGTGGAGGACGCAGGCATCGGCTTGAGCGCGCGCGGCAACCTGCAGTTTACCCCTTTTGAGTACAGTGAAGAGCTGGAAGCCGTCATGAATGTGCCATTATCGCCTCTCAGTGGTAACATTTTCATCAGCGGACTAGTACCTATCCCGAAATTTAGTATTGCCGTCTATGGTGAGGCTCTGGTGGGTTTTGTATTGAATGACAATGGGTTCAACGATTTCTTTGAGCAGGGATTTGAAGATGCGCAGTACCGCATGGGTATCAATGGGTTGGTCATCCTGGATGAAGGCTTTATCAGCTTTTTACCAGAGACGGAGATAGGCCGTGCGACGGTAATTGTAGAGTTGGAAGAAGCTGGTAACCAATATATTCAGGTAGCCGGTGAGATGCAGATGACCGCCGATTTCCTTCCTGAAATGCTTGGAAAGCTTGATGGTGGTGTGCTTTCCTCTAATTTTTCCATGCCTGTGCAGACCGTTGAGTCTTACTTCTACGTCGGTAGCGACGCCAACAACTCTCAGTTTTTTATCCGCACAACGCTGGCGATGACCATTCCGGGTATCGGGCAGCAGGATTTGGTAGAGGCCATGTTTGGGGTGGATTCACAGCAGATTTACCTCAGTGGTGAACTGGGTGTGCCAGGGCTGGCGCTGGTGTACATAGAAGGCGATGTCTTCTATAATGGTCAGTTCCGTTTGGCCGGAGGTGCTTCATTGCAGGTGGACGTTGAAGTGGCTACGCTGAAAGTAAGTTTTGATGTGGTGGTGACCAACGATGGCTTCGCCATCGAGGCGAAGGCAACAGGGACCATCGCTGAACAGAGCGTATCTGTGTCTGCATCAGTAGCTCTCAACTGGGAAACCGGCGACATGGAAATCTGCATGGACCTCCCTGTTGTGGGCAATACCTGCGCTTCCTTCCGCGAAGGTCAGCAACGTACATTAAACGGCAAGCCGTATAAGCTTGAGAAACTATAGGAAACCGTAATGTCGTAATCGCGGAATATCGGAATTATTGATTGCTGCAGGGTCGTCCTTGGGAACACGAACAATAACGTGTGATCAACTCGCGCCAGCGTCCGCTGGTGTGTTTCTTAGACAAGAGCGTCTCGCTCGGACGTATTATTTGACTTATGTTAATTTGTTGGTATGATGTGAAAGTCATCCCTGAAGCGGTTGGTGAATCATCTTTGTTTCGTGTGGTCG
>ERZ1740068.1047-NODE-1047-length-10064-cov-6.527126_pt1 | contig 10064 bp, 5 predicted proteins | sample MGYA00581735_ERZ1740068 | MGnify/ENA primary metagenome ERZ1740068 (study PRJEB43018, sample SAMN04849740) | marine metagenome | isolation source: floating plastic debris | place: Pacific Ocean | collected 2008-08-30 | study: EMG produced TPA metagenomics... | reverse complement strand
ATAATTTACTATGTGATGCTACCAGAAAATGGCTGATCGAACATTACCATTTACTGCTTGCTGATAACCGTGATAAGCCAGTCATCATGTCATACCTCTATTCCATGTTTTCAGTTCATTAAACTAACTCCAGTTTCGTCCTTTTTGCCATATTATTTGGGATACGATGAGAATTGACCTTCGCAGACCCAAACAGCAGATCTTGAAGTAGTGAGATACTCCCTGCAACATCTAGCATCTGGGGAACGCTGTCAACTTACTTTTAAATCTATTTTGTAAAAAAGTCCAACCTGATTTTGGTTTTTTTTTCTGAAAGTGACAACACAACACATGGAAAAAATCCGTCTGCAAACGTGGTCAATCCACCTGCTTCCCGTATACTGACAATAGAATTGTGTCCCTCAATTTTCAAACATCAGAGCCGTATCTTAGAGTGAACACTGTACCTCAAAGTGGGGCGACCCAGGGTAACCCAACTCTCTATTACCCAATCCTCCTCTATATTAAAAACTATCCATAGAATAAGTGCCTCATGAACTGAACACTTTATTCACTAAGTATCTTACTTATGGTGAACAAAATTGTGCCTCATGGCCTGATTCATAATATAAATTCTTAGACTGTTAAGTCACACCTCTTAGCATATGACCTACTAGTATTCAGTGCTTATATTAGCTCATGACCTTGAAGAGTGGTTCGCCATTAATCTTTGCCAGGTCCTCGCGAAACATGACTAACATTATGTAAGGTCCGATTATTTGCGCATCCCACATTTTGGGAAATCGGATGCTGAAAGAGTGGTTCTCATTCTCCCTTTGGTTCCCCTCAGTTTACCTTGACTCGAGCAAGCACAAAGAACACATTCACCCTTACCCCTCCTTGGTACGAGCAGACGCTTAAGTTACAGCAGAAGGATACTTGGTCCTAGTGCTAATAAATTGAGACCACTTTTCTTTGAATAATTCAGATAGCCCTGGTCAGTGGCTATGCACTTATAGGCGCGACTAAACGGTGCAAAACCCAGTGCTTTGCGGTTATGCTCTAAATTTGTAAGCTGTTTGTTACTTTCCCTTTGTTACTCTTTTGTTACAGGGTCTTTATTTTCATTTTGTAGTTTCTGTCCGCAGTTTCTTTGGTATGCAGGGCAACAAGCTCAACAGTTATACACCGCAGGGTTCTTGATGGGTATGTAACTAATTATCATTTTGTATTATCACACTGTTTGCATTCACTTTATGCAAATCTATCCATTGCTACGCATGCAATGAAAATGTATACCGGTATTTGACTGACTAGTTTTTGAGAGCTTTTCAAATTTTCAACAGAAAAGTAGCAACCAGGGGGAGCTTTACTTCTTTCTCATCTGCACATATTGAATAGTATCCCTCTTTGATCTGAGCATACAACTCCTAAATTATGTTTTAAATGTGCATGATGCGATAAACAGGTTATCGTTATAAAATTGATTTGCAGCATCTCAAACCCAGCTCGATCCTCTTCGTATAATAACTGATACAAATGCCCATAAAGATTGAGGTTTCTAGATTGGCCATTGAGTTTCATGTAGCTTGTATTGTGCAAACTCCCGCAGAGCCTCAACACCACCCTCAACTTTGCGTCGCGTTTAGCGCATCTACTCTCAGCATATGATTCAAACAGCATTTCCATCAGTCTTCTAAAACCTACCAGCTAACCTATTGATGCTCTGACCTACCAATTTTTGAGTCCGATTTGTTTATGGATAGCCTGGTTTTCAACCTGATTTGGGCTAGGGCCGTGACAGAGCATCATAATTCAAAATAGGAAGGGCACATTAATCGACAGTCTAGAAACCTCAATGTCTATGGATATACCTGATTCCTTATATTCCTTTCTAAATAATCTGACAAATAGAACTAAGTCCAATTAACGCTCAGATGTGAGACTGCTTTAAGCCTTTTAACATCTGATACTTATCCAGAAGCAAAAGGCCAAGCCTTAGTAAGTCTCCGACCGAGATCAAAAGTGCCAAAAAATGGACTTTAGGCTTGAGAAGATATAATTGAAGGGCAATTGATAGGACCAACTGAAACCATGAAAAGACATTTGAAGGCTTTTGAAGGGGAACTAAACGGACCCATAAAAAAGCCTAACAAGGGACATAATGATGCCAGATGGTTCTTTATATGAGCCTTAATTAGGCTTCATGAAGAACTGAAGGCCCATGCTAGTCCCAAATGAAGCCCCCTTCAGGAACAGGTGAAGACCTTTTTGAGAAGGCCTAAAACGGGTTTAATGGGGCTCCTGACCAATATTTTGTAACATGGTTTTTGAGCACAAAGATCTCATCACCAATTATTGTATACAACCTGTCCATATCAATGTCGTTCCATGTTTTTTGACGTATTGGTGCTGATAGATTCATGATTTTGGTGGCCGTGGCTCAACATAATGTTTTTTGTGCCTATTCTGCTCCAAATCCCACATTATTTCAGATTTGCAAAGGAGTACATTATGGCTAGTCTGTGATAAAATGCCATTTGTTATCAATGTTTATTCTGTGTGTGGATTGCACCAAATGAGTCCATTCCTTTTATGAAATGTTTTCTTTCTCGAAGTAAGCATCACTCCCTTGAACCTTTTTGATTATCACTGAAATGCAGGGTCTTTTACGAACAGTAATTGCTGGACTACCAGTCAGCTGAGCTGATTGTCATTTTTGGTTACAAGTTGGAGTTACAGAGAATGTATACATCATCATATTTCAGGTTGTCTGCTGTCCTAATCCTTATTTTTCTGACACGAAATCCAATTGTTAAAATATATGTAGGCAACAAAACGCCTAAGAGCATCTCAGATTCTGGAGGTTGACCATTGAAATCTCAAAAAACCATTACCATCCTGTTCTAACTAAAATGACTTCTATTTCAGAATTAACATAACTAACGTCGACCCATTCACAGAGAAGCTTCGACCCTCAAACCGTTTCGTCTATATGTGCCAAGACTTATTCTTGCAGGGCAACATCCTTCTTATTGATGGCTCATCTGTCGTAACAATAAACCGCTTATCAGGTGTGACAGTACTAATTGGAGGATCCGCCAACCACACCGGTTATGTTGAAGGCACAGGCTCAGATATCAGATTTTATTCTCCCACCTCAATTCTCCATCTCAACAGAACACACATTCTAGTTATTGATCAAAGCAACCATTGCATTCGAATTATATCCCTAATCACAAAAATTTCGTTTCCTTTCGCCGGTCTTTGTCAAAGATCAGGAGATGACAACGGGCCTTTTTTAAGTAGTAAGCTAGGCAACCCGAGGGCAGCTGTCATGCAGCCTGATCAATCAAGTGTGTGGTTCACAGACAACTTGCGGAAGATCAAGCAACTCGATTTTAGTAATGCAACTATTGTGACATATGCAGAACTAAGTTTTGAAATATATGATCTCACTTTCCACCCGGATAGTTCAATCCTCTACCTGTCTTTCACTAATGGATTAGGTTACATGGCTGATGGTAACTTAACTATACTGATGAGCGGTGATGGACATATTGATGGTCGTTTTGAATTGGTCAGCTTCGGGCAGCAGTTGCCATCGATTGAATTCATAACCCCAAAACTGATTCTAGTGGCTGATTACTCAAACAATGTATATCGAATAATTGATTTTACGTATAACACAACGTCGACAATTTGTTTAGCATCGCCACAAATACGAACAGGAAGTGTCGATGACTGTAGGTTGTCTGAGCCAACAGGTTCACTACTGCTCGCACAGGAAAAGAAGATTTTGGTCACATCTCATGGATTTATGGGAACGATTTTCTACAGATATGTGTCCACAGGTAAGAGGTGACCGGCTTCTAAGATAATGGAATAACACCTGAAATTAACTACTACACGACACACGTACATATTGAGAGGTGTGTGACCTAAAAATAGAGACCATATAGTATCAAGACAAGACGAGATGAGCCCTCTTTTGTCAAGACAGATAGCTTAGATAGCCCAGACAGCCTACTTGGATTTTAAAATGAAACGGTTAAACTGAAAAACATGTACAATGCTTGAAAACTAGCAATCAAAAACAATATTTGAGGGGATTGAATCATAAAACTAGCTAGTAAATAGCTGATTTTGTCCCTTACAAAATGACCTAAAACTTGTTAATAAGTCTCAAGTGTCTTTCTTCTCAGCTCTGGAATGTTGGAGAGTTAGAAACCATTAAATATGGCAATGGTGTTTTGTGAGAACACATTTTCTTTTTGCTTGAACAGTTGTAGTTTGTGATAACTGCAAATTCAAAAGAAATTAATATTTTATTACACATTTAAAGCAGATTTGTACCTGAATCAGAAAGAGGGAGACATTTTTAAGAAAATACATCATTTGAGGTTGTAGCTGAGCTTTGCAAACGGTTTTACAATTATGCACAACCTGCAGTCCGATTCTAGCTTTTGGACACCTTCAGGCTGACAATAATCATCCTCATTGTAACATTATTCGTGTGAATTTACGTTATGTTTAATCCTTTTTTGCAGAAGGCCAATTACATGAATATACAAAAGGCTCAACCACGACACTATCTCCTGGTATGTTTAAACAGTTACTTATGACCAAGTTGAAACCTGTTTAGGCCTACTAAATAGCAGGCAGTTTATTGTTTCATGAAGAAATGATACAATGTATGATTATAAAAAAAACTCATTAGAAGCCCAGGGCTGTTGCGCACGAAAAAGAGTGCAAATAAGCTCTTTCCTATTTTTCTAAAAAAAAGCTGCATTTTCCCACTGCTACTTAATCATGATCCGTCTTTCCTCATCTGCACTAAACCCTTTTCCCACCGTGTCACCTTCAAGATATGTCCTCTTTTCACACCCATGGCTTTGCGTTTAGCCCGAATGAGCCGAAGAATAGTTGACTCACAGTCATCGAATACACCCAATAAACGGCCTTATTGTAAGTATTTAGAGAATTGACAATACCTCATCTATCAAACACCCATAACACTCCTACATTTACATCTAAACCAGCCTTGTCACACCATCACCTCAACAAAAACACCCCTTATTGCGTTGAGTTGTCAAAACACCCATAATCTTATTATGTATTCCTGTATTGTGGAGAGAGCATTTCTGCCTTTCTTTTCAAAGCCATACTCTTTAGATTAGAAGGGTATTCTGTGCTTTTGAACTAGATCACTGATTATTACCTATCTCTCGGGGTCCATCTTACATGTATGTTGCAGATGCTGGATGCGGAGAGCTTGAATATGTAGCACCTCAAGGTGATATCTATTCCCCAGGCTGGCCTGGAAGCTACCCAATGGACTTAGATTGCTCTTACCAAGTATCAATCGGGAATGACTCAATTGACTCCATTTCTCTCTCACTTGTTGTCTTGGACATTGAATATCATTCGAGCTGTGACTTTGATTACGTCCGGGTAAGCAAACTCCTGCTCAACTTTAGAACTGTTGAATCGGTGAATTGGTGATGAATTAATAATGGTCAAAGTTTTTTGTGACCACCCTTTAAAGTTATGGCTAAATGAATTTTTTTGGTTTTACAGAGTTGTCCTTTTCTTATCAAATATTGAGGGTGTCAGCACACTAGTTGACAAGCTCGAAGCTCTATTAGCAACTTAAAAACAAACCATGATGGGGACTTCAACTTGCTGAAGTGGCTGCCACTAAACCATCCCTAATTGACATCTTTGGGCTGAGATATTACAGGTGGATGAGTTGTTGGTAGCCTTGTGCACCATAGATACAGTTGCCTTGCAGATAACAATTATGATTGTTAACTGTACGGCAACAGTAACTAGGGATCTCTAGGCTACCAACAATTCATGAATCTAATATTATCTTGGCATTATAAAATTTCATTCAACAAGAATGTCTTTCATTATGTGCTTAACAATAAACAACAGTAACAAAACGAGAGGAGCCATAATGCAGCTACAATACATCAAACTGTACATAAGGGATACCCCCGTTCTCCAAATCTTCAATTTTGTTTTGTCAGTTTGCTTTCAAACCTCAGCAATTTAAGCAGACCATTTTGCTATTTTTAAGCTCAATTCTGCACAACGACGAGTAAATAAATGAGCTGTGTCTATTTACAGATCATTGATGGAAAGGCCTCATCCTCAATTCAGACATTCTGTGGATCAGTGAATGCAAGTGATTTAGGACCTATTGATGTGTATTCAAACTTTGTTATAATCAGATTTGTGACGGATAATACCTTTTCAGGTCGAGGATGGCACTTTGGCTGGTCAGGTAAGTAACACGAAGTAACTAAATTTTGCCTCTCATTATGCAAGCTGTCATTCCATAGACTTAAAACTACATGCAGCTCCACTGTGAAAGAGCACTCAGTAAATAAATATAATAGTGATTGCAGTCAAATTGCAGCGGTTGTAGAGGCATGCATTCAAGTGGTTGTATGCCTCTGTATATCTAAATCCATGTAGCCTACATGTACCTGTATTACGATCGGAAACAGTTTCAGTGTGCACACCGCGCTCTACCATACTGCTTTTTTGTTGTATAACAAACTCACAAATCACGGAGGTTTAAAAATGGGTTGTTCACATGATCAGATTTCCTATGTCATGAGACCTTTGTCAGTCTACTAAACGTCTTAGACTAATGTCTAGGTTCGAAACCAGTTTGGACTGGTTCTAGGCTGTGTACATAAGAATGCATTATTGCCTGATTCATAAATAAACAGATTGAAATAAAATCAAAGGTGATGTATCTGCCTTCTTTTCGACTCGTTGCAGCTTTTTTCAACATAACTTATGCACCAGCTTTCTTATCACTACAATTTTAATTATTCTTTTAGCTTCCTCTTTGATCACCTTACCCTCCACAAATTCGACTCCTGGAACAACAGGTAGGTTCTATACACAATCTGATAATTCCACAAATGCTGGAAATTCAATTTCACTCACAAAGGGACATTTTGTATCATCTCAGTAAAAACTTGACATGACAAGATTCCCAGTCAGTGGTGGAGAGCTAAGTTTGTGAACAACCCTTTAAAGGATATGAAACTTAAACATAGGATCTGTCTCAGCTCCCTCGTTTACTATAGTGAAGCCAAAACTGCCAAAACTTTGTGCATCATCTGGAATTTCCGCAATAAACATCGCTGGTTTTTGTCACATAACAATTTCATCAGAAGCACTGGAAGAGTTATAATAATTTATCATAAACTTTAAATAAAATGCCATCTTGCCTTATGGTCAAACACGGTCTTTCTGACACAGATCTTGTGTTTCACATTTGCTCGCCTTATTTCGGTCAATGCCCATAATTTTGCCACAATTGCAGTACGTCTTGTAAAAAAACCAGAATTGTAATGGCAAAGTTTGTTTTTGTTATCCCACATAAATTCTGTCCCTCACATGTTCCCTGTGTACGTGTAATTTTTCATGCTCCTAATGTTCTGTCAACTGCGCATTATTCAGGCTATCAGCTCTGCCCTTTATTGTTGTTGAGTTGTCCACAATCCTGGTGATGACGTCCATAGTAGTTTTGTTCGGGGGCTGTTCAAAGAATCAGGTGGCAAGGAGTTTGGGAGATCAACAGTCGTGATCAAAGTTGTAATTCTGCAAATAAATACATGAAATTCATAAGTGTTGATAAACACAAATTGACAAAAATGCAGAGTAATCAACAATAAGAATGGGGAATCAAGAAATTATTCATTTACAACTAATTAAACAATACATAATCGCTTCGCAGTAAAATTGCAGTATTAATATTAAATCGCAAACAGAAAAAGCACAGAAAATTAAAGTGAGATACAATAAAGATTCACCTCATTGGCTCCATAATAATACTTGTGATCAGTTTGCCATCCTGAACTGCAGTGATGGTCTTGTGAGATGACAAAATGAGGCAATTTTAAAGTAGAAAGCAATGTAATTAGAGACAGTGCACAACGGTAATTAAGTCAAATTTTGTACATAAATAACTGCGTTGATGTTGCAGGTACAGTTCAGCTGAATAAAACTGGCTACTTGGTTTCAATATTATCAGCGTTTTATTCACACTTATTCTCTCCATTGCAGTATGGGGTCAATGCTCTGGTCCCTGATTAGATCTATGACATCACTTTATAAAAAATAATTAAGAAATAGTTGCTGGTATTCTGTGCAACAGTGATCGACAAAAACCTCGCTAAATAGTGTAAATTGCTCATTAATCGAAAAATGTGTGGCGGCATTGAGAGTGTAATCCCCAAACATGCCCACGGTCTCATGCAGTAGCTCTGTAATACCTAATTGCAGTACTGCTTGCACATAGGTGGCAGAGTGCCAAAAACCATTGTTAAGGTTATTGGGGTGAGGAGTAAAACAATAGGGTTAGAGGAAAAATCAGGGACTTAGCGGCAATGCACAGGCCAGTACAATGGACAAAAACCAAACAAACGTCAATGTCTGTAGCTCAATTTTACACACTTGGTGCCCATACTTGACTGTTCTAGTCACGAAGAGCGTGGACTGTAGCGAGTTGCAGGCAACAATTGATTGTAGGCACCTTTGATGTTTAATTGTGTTTGTAAAAGTCGTTTTTGTTTTAACAGAGGCTGCTGCAGTTTCTGCAAGAAAACCTCGATCGAGAAATACGTCTGTGAAAGGTAAATACATGTGGTAGCGCTTTTGTGTGATAGGCATTATGAAACACTTGAGGTCCAGTGCAGAGTAAAAGGTGGAGCGGTTGGGTTTTTATCAGATCTCAAACTATGAACTGGATCAGATTTGAAGCATGCCTGCTGTTTGTCACAGGACCCATGTAGTTTTTCCCTTGAGTGATTGTTATTTTTATTACAAGGATTGCAAAGAATAATTGGGTGTCTGACTAGACGCATGAATACTAGCAAAACAGATAGGATTACACAGTTCAGTTTCTAGGTAGTGATGACATGATACCTAAATATTTGCTTTCCATCAACAGATTTCAACTACTAACCAGGGAGTTTCAATGAAATGAAAATGAAATAAATGAAACGCCTTGTACTAACCATACAGTTTTTTATCCAACACTTAACAATCTTGAACCCTTTGTCCACTATCTACATCACAGTGCATTGCATTTAATTATTACATAATTTCATCACCGTTGAGAACAATGGAAAACATCTCCATGGAGATGATCACTGTTGCCAAATAAAAGTCTATATATATAATGCAACTTGCCAAGCATTGCACCAGGCTTTCTACAAGTAATTCTTTTGTTAATGAAATTTGTTAAGTTGCAATTATAGGTTGGGATTGGAAGGCAGCCCATAAGACCGTTTGATAACAACTAAGGATTTCAGGCTATACCAAAGAAATGTGATATAAAGATAACAGAAGTGAAGCGGAAGCTTTGTGGCCTTTGTGGACAAAGGGATCAAGAAGATTAAGTGGTGAATAAAACAAGTTGCATGGGTATTTGAAATCTTTGAATGAAAGTGGATATTTAGCTATTATGTCATCACTCTCTAGAAACTGAACTGTGTAATCCTATCTGTTTTGCTAGTATTCAGGCGTCTAGTCAGATACCCAATTATTCTCAGTAATCCTTGAAAAAAAATAACAATCACTTGGGAAAATCTACTTGGGTCCTGGCTGTATGTGACATTGGAGTTTCATTATCATCTTGAATCTAAAACGACTGAATAATTGATCATCCAGCTTAGCTGTTGAATGCTGTTAAGGGTTCGTTTTGGATATTGCTTCAGACATCAATAATAACATTTTTCCTTTGTCAATACACTGGCTTGCTGATAAATGCTGTCAAATACCCATGAGCAATGCTTGGAACAATGTCGAAAGTTATTAGGATTTGATACCTTCTTGACCAACTCCTTAGTGCAGAAGTGATTAGAATAATAATTTAGTTAAAAAACAATCTGGTAGTAAGATGAGACATGTACTATACGCCTGCAAATACCTACATATAACAGTTGTTTACTGGCAGAGGGTGACAGCTAGTAACACTTGTTGTCACCATAAGCATGAAGGTTGTTTGGTATGTATGGATCTCATTCCCCCCCCCCCAACAGCAAACAGGTGGA
>ERZ1740068.1046-NODE-1046-length-10081-cov-10.036206_pt1 | contig 10081 bp, 3 predicted proteins | sample MGYA00581735_ERZ1740068 | MGnify/ENA primary metagenome ERZ1740068 (study PRJEB43018, sample SAMN04849740) | marine metagenome | isolation source: floating plastic debris | place: Pacific Ocean | collected 2008-08-30 | study: EMG produced TPA metagenomics... | reverse complement strand
AGTCTGGGGTTACACGTAGACCCATTCCATTATCAGCTCTGCACTGACATTCTAAGAAAGTTAGTATAATACCTAAAATTTTTTACCTGTTTTATAATCAGTCACTGCACGTATGTAAGACTCTCCGAAGCCTCTTGGTTTTGCCATAGGCATATAATATAATATGGTTTTTACATATGTGTAATTAAGTTATTGAGTAGCATTGACTCACCCGGGATGTCACATCTATCGCCCTTCCAGCCATAGTTACATTGACATGTGTATCTGTTTTTATTGTCAGCTGGCTGACATATTCCATTCTGTCCACATGGTGCAGCACCACACACATCCTGAGGGATGATACAGGGATATTTGTGAGTGAAGTTGGTTATCTTACCAATTGTCAAGTGCAGACAACTACACTTTCACAGTTTAACCCTTATGTGACTGATAACACAGATCAGTATAAGAACTCACTACACTGCAGACCTATTTGCTCAATGTTGCCATGCCATCTCCAACAAACTTGAGAGAAAACTCTAGGCCAACCCCTAATATGTGGGGCATATATCTACCATTTCTGTTGTGCATCTTCGAGATGTAACCTAGCTAGGGGTGTTAATTTTGGCTAGATTTTTAGGTCACTGGCCTTCAATGCTATGCCATGGAGTGCTGTTAATTAAAGTTTATTATATAAAAAAACTAATTCCCGCTGATACTTCTACTGTAATTTGTCATCTCAAAAAGGAAAAATTCATCTCAGTTTTAACCAAGTGCACTTGCCCACTACATCATCTTCATCCAGATTCTCTCAAAAGAATTATTATTATGTAGTTAACAAAAACTATGTCCAAACATGCAGTGGGCTGCATCTTCTTTTTCGACAACCAACAGCAAAATAAGGCTGAGATGTCAATTATTCTTACCTTTTCACAAAGTTTACCACCATATCCTGGAGGGCACTGACAAATGTACTCCGTCGCTGTGCCCTTACAAGCTGCACTTTGCTGACAAGTCACAGTCACACAAAGGTCTGTGATATCCTACAATTGCAGCAAAGAAATCATGGCTTCTATATTCCGCCTGCAGTACGTGTAGAGGCATTTGTAAGCTTTGAGCAATAAAAAAGGTATTGCTGCACTCAGCCGCTTTGGGCTCGTTTTAGCCATCATTGGCTGGAAGAGCGTTATTCAACAAACAGAATGATATGAATTTGGAACTTATCTTTTAAGGCATAGCTACATCACCCAGGCTCTATTACATTCCAAGAGGAATGAGGAGCATCTCTCATATTACTGCATGTGCACATAAAGCTAATTGTGGCGAAAACTCACTTGGCATGATATGCCTCCATAGCCCGGTTGACAAGTGCATTTAGTGTTTCCTTGAGATGTTACAGAACAAGCTCCATGTCCACTGCATAGCTCATTATCACATACACAGTTCTGACATTTATCACCACTGTACCCGGGCTGACATCTACACTTGTACTCATTCACTCCATCCTCGCATGTTCCTGAGTTTTTACAGGGAGACGACGCGCATTCATTGATGTCAACCTCACATCGTTCACCAGTGAATCCGGGTTTACATGTACAGGATCGTGTGTTTGTCCCGAGAGGAGTACAGGATGCACCATTCTCGCATGGCTTAATCTGGCACACATCATTCTGGCAGTTGTTCCCAGAAAAGCCGATCGGACATTGGCACTTGTATCCATTCACTGCGTCAACGCATCTACCAGAGTTTTGACAAGGGTTTGATGAACACTCATTGATGTTGATATCACACACATCACCAGCAAAGCCAGGTGTACAGACACAAGAAGACCCTCCATCCAATCGCGTACAGCTTCCGTTAACACACTTATTACTAGAAGCGCTGCACAGATCAGTTTCACATCGCTGTCCAATATATCCTGGATTACATTTGCATGAAAAATTCGCTACTTCATCCAGGCATTGAGCCCCGTTCATACATGGGTGAGGATCACATTCATTGATGTCAATGGAGCATACCGTCCCTGTGTACCCGGGTTCACAGGTACAGGTAAACCCACCTTTGATTCTATTACATGTACCATGACGACAAGTAGGATTCGGATTCATACACAAATCAATGTCACAAACCTCGCCGCTAAAGCCCGGATCACAATCACAAGTATACTTGTTGATCCCGTCTATGCAAGTAGAGTTGGATGAGCAAGGGGATGAGCTACACTCCTTTATATCAACTTCACAAAGCTGACCTGTGTACCCAGGGGCGCATGCACAGCTGAAATCACCAACCTCACCATTACATGTGCCACCATTCTTACATGGTGACGAGGAGCACAGGTCTATCTCACACAATGTGCCGTTTCTACCAAGGGGACACTTACACTCAAAGCTGTTGATCTTGTCTACACAGACAACAGCCGCACATAGTGATCCAGCACACTCATTTGTGTCGACATTGCATCTAGGACCTTCCCAGCCTGCCTGACAAACACAACTAAAGTTCCCTGGTTCCGCAACACACTTTCCATTATTGCATGGGTTTGGATTGCAGAGATCCTGCTCACACCTATCTCCAGCGAATCCGTTACTGCATTTACATGTAAAGGTATCGATGCCATCCTCGCATGTTCCGTTGTTGAAGCACGAATCAGGTTTACAGTCATCTGTATTCACCTCACACAGGTCACCTTCAAATCCCTCGTTACAAGCGCAAGTGAAATTGTAGCTGGCTTTTTTACAGATACCACTCGCTCCACATGGATTAGGCTCGCACAAGTCAATTGAGCAATTTCTACCATCATATCCAGGCTGACAACTACACAAATAGTCGTTGACCAAGTCACTACATGGGGCACCATTCTCACATGGGTTTGGTTCGCAGTCATCAATGTTTGATTCACATTTCGGGCCTGTCCATCCAGGCTGGCATCGACAGATGTAATTACCATCTGTTCCCTCACAATCACCATGAGCACAGGGGTTGAGTGCACAAAGGTCTGTCTGGCAATTCACCCCTATTATCCCAGGAGGACACTGACACTTGTATGCGGCAACTTCATCACTGCATGTTCCATTGTTAAAGCATGGCTGAGGAAGGCAATCATCACTATTAGTTGAGCAGTCATCACCCTCCCAACCAGGTTCACATGCACACGTTCGGTTACTAGGATGGCGCTCACATCTACCATGCTCACAAGGTTGACTCTTGCAGAGATCGTTCTCACATAAGTTACCAACAAAACCATCCTTGCAACTACAGTTGAAATCATCTACCCCATCAATACACGTACCCTTGTTTTGACACTTGGAAGGTTTGCAGTCATCAATGTTGTTATCACACAGGTCACCATCATAACCAGCCTGACAGCTGCAGTTAAATCCTCCTTTAGTTGGCTGGCATGCGCCGTGGACACATGGTGACGGATCACATTCATTGTTCTCGCAGTGTGTTCCAGTAAAACCATCATGACACTCGCATTGATAAGAGTGTACATCATCATTACAGGTAGCGCCATTCAAACAAGGAGAAGAGCTACATTCATCAATATCCTGCTCACATCTTAATCCCGTAAACCCATTGTCACAGCTACAGCTGTATGAGTTAACAAGGTCTTGGCATTTTCCGTGTACGCATGGGTTACTGATGCACTCATTTATATTTATAGAACATCGTTCTCCCTCGAACCCAGGATCGCAGGAACAGTTGACACTTGCATCAAAGCGGCTGCATGTGCCCATGTCACAGTTTTGTGTTATGCAAAGGTCCAAGCCACAATCCTTACCAATGAACCCAGGGAGGCATTCGCATTGGTAGTCATTTATGAGGTCAATGCATTTGGTTGCGTTTTTGCAGGGGTTGAGTGTGGTGCATTCATTAATGTTATTTTCACAGCGCTGGCCAGACCAACCCGCTTCGCAGCTGCAAGAAGCACCGCCTGCTGTCCTGATACATTCCCCGTTCACACAGGATGGACAAAGATCCTTGTCACAGTCAGGGCCTGCAAATCCGTCATCGCATGAGCAATTGTACTCGTTTTTCACACCAACACATGTTCCGTTTACACAAGGATTAGGGGAGCACAAATCGTCATCACAGTTTTTGCCCACAAACCCGTCCTTGCACTTACATCCATAATCATCAGGTAAGCCATAACATTCACCATTAGAGCCACATGGGTCTTTAGAGCAAAGATCCACATTGCATAGCCTACCAGTGAATCCATCGGTACATGAACAAGTAAATGCACCGACAGCTCCTAAACATGTCCCATTTCCACACGGGTCCGGATTGCACAAGTCTGTGTCACATTTCTTGCCCACCACACCACGAGGGCATTCGCAGCGGAAGTCATTTACTCGGTCTGTACAGTTACCAGTGACACATGGATTGTTGAGACACTCGTCAATGTCTGTCTCACATAGATCACCTGTATACCCTGGTTCACAGAGACAAAGGAACCAGCCTTTAGTGTCATTACACTTAGCACCATTGAGACAAGGTGAGCTGTCACACTCATTGATATTCTGAGTGCAATTAGGACCTGTAAAACCAGTTGCACATCTACATCTGAAACTATCTGGTGCTCCAAAACATGTGCCGTTGTTGTCACACGGATTAGGTTTGCAGAGATCATCCCCGCAGTCTGAACCACTAAACCCATCAGCACATTCGCATTGATATCCATTCACCAGATCTGTGCAGTTAGCTTCATTGAGACATGGTTGTGACTCGCATTCGTTTATTTCATCACCACAGAAAGCACCCTTGTAACCCGGTTCACAAATGCATACTGCCTGTGTGCTACTCGAGGGTTGACATACACCATTTTGGCATGGTGTGGTGTCACATATGTTAATGTCACAATGCCTTCCGGAAAATCCCAGTTGGCAATCACATTCATAGTTTCCAAGTGTGCCTCGGCATGTGCCATTATTTTTGCATGGCTCCGGGTCACATAAATCTTTCTCACAGTGCTGACCAACAAAACCATTCAGGCAGTTACAGGAGTATGATCCAGGGCGATTCTCACAAGTGGCATTGTTGAAACACGGTCTGTCTTCACATTCATCAATGTCTTGGTTACAGTTAGTACCATTATAGCCTGGGTCACATTGGCATTGATAGCCTGAGGCTATAGCCTTGCAATCGCCGTTCACACATGGCTCAGGATCCTTACAGTAGTTTCGTTCACAATTCAGACCATAGAAGCCTATCTCACACTTGCAAGACAATCTGTCGATATTGAGGCTTGGTTCACAAATACCATTCTGACAAGGTCCATTGAACTGGCAAGCATACGCCTCACAGTTATCACCCTTGTAACCTGCTGGGCACTGGCAGGAGTAGGAAGCAATTCCATCTATGCATGTTCCATGGTTAGCACATGGATTTGAGAAACATTCATCAGTATTTGTACTGCAGTTTTTATCAGCAAAACCGGGGAAGCATTTGCAGAAATAATCACCTGCCGTTGGCACACAAGTTCCACTCTGACAGGGTTGTGCTCCACAGAGATCAATCTCACACCTTTCGCCAATAAAGCCATCCTTGCACCCACAATCAAACCCATTCTCCAGATCTGAGCATGTGCCATTGTTCAAACATGGTTGTGATGCACACTCATCAATGTTTACTTGACAGGATTTCCCTGAGAATCCTGGCGCGCATTGGCACTCATAGTCAGCAACCAAATCTGTGCACGCTCCACCATTTAGACAGGGCGCGGACTGACACTCATTGATGTCAACATCACATTTGGAGGAAGTAAAGCCGGCTGTGCAATTGCATTCATAATTTCCAGGTGTACCGACACATTTTGCATCGTTCTTACAAGTGTGTGTATTGCATAAATCTGTTTGGCATTGCTGACCGACTACTCCAGGAGGGCATTGACATATGTATGAATTTATGTCATCTTCACAAGTACCTTGTAAGCAGGGATCCCCAGCACAATCATCAATCTGTAATTCGCACCTTTTTCCAGTGAAATCCGGCCTACAATCACATTTCACATCGCCGCCTGGAAGACGTTGGCATGTGGCATTATTATGACATGGTGAGGGATCACACAGATCCACCTCACAGTTTGTCCCATTGAACCCATCTTCACAGCTACAGCTGTACTTGTCAATACCGTCAACACATGTACCATTCAAGCAAGGGGAAGAGAGGCATTCATTAACGTTTGTCTGGCAGAGATTCCCTAAGAATCCTGGCAAACATTTGCATTGGAATCCACCGGTTGTATGCTCACAGCTGCCATTGTTAGCACAGGGAGATGGTTTGCATGCATCGATGCTGCAAGTCTTGCCACTAAAGCCACCATGGCATTGGCATTCAAAATCAATGTGCTTGTTTCTGCATGTTGCATTGTTTATGCAAGGGTCGGGTTGGCATGTATTCAGCTCTGTCTCACAGTTTAATCCAGTATGGGTATATGGACATGCACATCTGTATCCATCCTTTTCCCTCATGCAGGTACCGTTATTTTGACATTGATTAGGGTTGCAATAATCAATGGAGCAGTTCTTACCTCCGTAGCCAGTTAAACATTCACAACTAAAGTCATTTACTCTGTCTACACAGATGCCAAAGTTTTCGCAAGGGTGTGGCTCACAATCATCTACATTTTCTTCGCAATCTGTTCCTGAAAACCCAGGGGCACATAAGCACTCATAATCGTTTGGTATACCAAGGCAGGTTGAATTGTTCTGGCAGAGTCCGAGAGCACAAAAATCTAATTGACAGTTGTATCCAGCAAAGCCACCCGGGCAGTTACATTGATATTTGTTTACAAGGTCCACACAAGTACCAGAGTTGAGACAAGGGGAGGAACTACACTCATCTATGTTGACCGAACAGTTAACTCCAGAGAACCCATCTTCACAGATACAACTATGACTACCCGGAACATCCCGACGGCATGTTCCGTGCTCACAAGGATTGGGTTGGCAATGATCAAACTCACATCGTGATCCGCTAAATCCTGCCTCACATTTACAAGTAAAGGATTCGATTCCATCCTCACAAGTAGCACTATTCAAACAGGGGCCTGAAGCACAATCATCAATGTCATTCTCACACAAGTCACCATCATAATCCGGAGGGCATTTACAACTAAATCTCCCATCTGTTAGAGTCCGCTCACATGATCCACCATTACGGCATTGGTTGATAGCGCAGGCATCTGTTCCACAATCATTATCCATATATCCTGCAGTGCAGTTACAGGCGTAGGAGCCGACTGTATTTACACAGGTTCCGTTATTCTTACACGGAGATGGAGTGGCCTTGCATTCATCCAGATCAGATTCACAGAGCTTACCACTGTAACCACCCAGACATACGCAAGCGAACCCGTCAGGCGCTGGAAGACAAACACCAAAGTTCTGACATGGCCGAGTGTTACAGTAGTTGATCTCACAATTGACCCCACCGAAACCAGGAGGGCAGCTGCACTCATAGCCGTTGATTAGGTCCATACAGCTTCCGCCACTCAGGCAAGGTGATGAAGCACATTCATTGATGTTGATCTCACATCTGTCACCGGCGAACCCATCCACACATGTACAGTTAGATAGTCCTTTGGGAAGCCTGTTGCAGGTTCCATTGTTCCTGCAAAGAAAACAACAATGAGGGTTAAAGTATGGTTGATGACAGTAGCAAAATACCCACATCTCTTTACACTAACAACAACAAGACCCAATATGTTAGAATAGGTCTATCATTTTTTCTAAAATGTGACTCCACCTACCATAAAAAAAAATTATGAGAATTAAAATTGATACATACAAACAGCCTGTAGGAGGCTGGCATAGATCCACTTCACAGTCCCTGCCTCTGTATCCCGATCGACAAGTACACTGGTATCCCTGCAGGTCATAGGTACAGGTAGCGCTGTTCTTACATGGCTGTACCGCACAGTAATCTATCTCCTTGTCACACAACTCGCCTTCAAATCTGCATGAATAAGGATACGATACAGTGAAATTGTGTGAGTAGGTCTGATAATCTTTTCATTGAAGTGAATAGTTCTGGGGTATAGTTCACCATGTAATATCATCGCAGACTTTTTAGTACAGTTGACATTTCCTTTATCAACTTGATATATATAAGCCAGCCAAAAATAATAATGTCCTTGTCGCATTACTGTTCATAATGCTATCTGATAATCTACCATTGGAAAAATTTTATAATCTGAATACACGCAGTGACAGGCAAACATAGACATTGAGGTCAATGTCTATGCAGGCAAGCTAGCTAACATGGGTGCTCCATAATATCTCAGATAAGTTGAATATTCCTAATTAGTGATTATCTTACCCTGTATCACATGTGCAAGAGAATGACCCTATTGTATTCGTACAAGTACCATTCCTACATGGTGAGGTGTTCCCTAGATCACATTCATTGACATCTCTCTACAATGTTAGATCAATGAACTTCATTGGTTAGATACAGGTGCAACAAAACTGATAGAAAATTTTTAGTTAAATCTGTCATATCAGGCAGGTTTCCTACCATGTGGCTCTCAAATTAGCTGCATTATAATTCCAACTCCATAACCTCCATTGTGCATACCCATGTCCCATCCCATTGTTAAAGTTCAATGCTATTATAAGCCAATCCTGACCTATATAATAACTATTGGCACTGATATTCTGGCCCGTAGTATTTTATTTTCAAACAATAGCATTGGTAGCAGTAATGTAGTGATTAAAATAGAAGTCGGCTGCTTCTTAATGAAGCGAACATAACTCTTACATTTTTAAAAATTGAAAAGATTGTGCTGTCAAATCAAGAGGATTGGTCATATTTTAGCCCATGGGCTTGATTTTAGTGTTACTAAAGCTTTTTATATCAAACAAGTTCAAATTGTGTACAAGGTTTTAACTTGCGTGTATATGCTTAATGCTTCTTTACAAGAAAAGGATATACATGTATTATGCAAACCACATGGATAACGACCAGCCCGGCCACTTTTTTTTATCGCACATCATTGCAAATCGCAACCGTAAACCACACATAATTTTACTACTAACCTCACATCGATCGCCCGTGAAGCCTGGTCTACACGGACACAGAGCCTCCCCGAGCTTGTTATAGGTACATTGTAGAGACATGGAATTAGCCTTGTTACACGCCTTCTCCTCGCACAGGTTTATCTTACAGTTGGGTCCTCCAAAGCCGACCACACACTTGCACGAGTAATTTCCTGGAAGACGCTCACAGATTCCGAGGTTTGCACAGGGGTAGCTCGAGCACAGATCTACAAGAGGATCATCATTTATGGAAATGCATTTGATCCCCGCCGTCACTTAAATACTGAAAATTTACCAACAAACTCATGTTGACTCAAATATTTGTAAACTACATGTAGGTAACACATTACCCTGCATTGCCAAATTTTCTACCAGATTTTAGCACTTGAAAGAGGTAACGCACAAAGGCAAGATCCATTATTTTATTCATAAACACAATTTGTTGTCAAATGGTTGAGACTTGTTTCCACTGGATTGCTCCAGTTAGGAGGGTGCCACCATGTTTGAACTATTTTTGATCACCGACATGTTTTCCTGTAGTTGGACCACCATAATAATTTTTGCCTCATGAAATTTGGTCAATAAGCATCCCAAAACGAAAAGATAGAACAGGTTGCACATTCGAGGTTGTGTGAGCAGAGCTGAGAAAATTGTGCTGTTACAATACTAGGCTACCCGATTGCAAGCACTGTCCTGTTGTGAACAATGATTTTGTGAAAATGACCAGCTGAGATTGTCAAGAAGGTAACAGAGGTATATTGACAAAAAGTCTTGGCCCAAGTCGCCTGACCTCAGAGGGGAACTCAGGTTTGGTTAAGTTGCACTTACCGGTAGTACAGTTTTCTCCTACATAACCCGGAGCACAGTCACATCTGTAATCTTTATCTAGAGGTACACACAATCCCTTCTCACCACATGGTGACGGCTTACACAAATCATCCTACAGACAACAATATGTACTCCAATTTAGGTTGTTTTGGTAAAAGATACCAGTTATATTTTTTATATTTTTAATGCTTTTCAGAAGTTCATAAAACTTTTTAAAAGATCTGCTCAATCTG
>ERZ1740068.1045-NODE-1045-length-10083-cov-8.928600_pt1 | contig 10083 bp, 8 predicted proteins | sample MGYA00581735_ERZ1740068 | MGnify/ENA primary metagenome ERZ1740068 (study PRJEB43018, sample SAMN04849740) | marine metagenome | isolation source: floating plastic debris | place: Pacific Ocean | collected 2008-08-30 | study: EMG produced TPA metagenomics... | reverse complement strand
TTTTTTTTCAACCATGGACTCGGAAGTTTGGTTTTTCAGGTGGTTTAAATATAGGACAGTGATAAAAATCACTGAGTAACCAACCGTTCTCCTGACACAGCCGCTATATCAGGATCAGATAACAAATAACAGCCCTGCTTTGTTCGGATCAAGCAATGTACACATTCCTGAAATTCTTCAGTTCAGTAGAAATTGATTGCATCCAGTTTCACAAACAACCAGGCACACACAGTAGTGCAGTCAAAGCCTTTAATGTAAGTGCACCCTCTGCACAACACCCATAATCAGACAAATCTTTGACCTACAGCCAACCCTGGAGCTACGAACGGAACTACTGTGCCTATTTATTAGTGCTGAAATTAAATCAGGCGTTCAATATCAATCCAAATACAGCAGTTGATTGCGTTTGAGATTGCGCAAACCAAGCTTCTAAAAGAAACAGGAAAAGGAATGCCAGTCAAATATTTTAATCGAACTCTCCCGCTCCCATTTAATTTTTCTCAGCTAGTAACAAAATTGCTGCACAGATTACTCGGTATTAGGGAAAAATAAGCTCATCAGGATGTCACGATAAACATGGTGAAATCAATCATTATCTCCATAGCAATTCCGGAAGCCTTGAGAAGCTCCGATCCAGGAATATCACAACCTCAAAGCCAACAACCGACTGAAGAGTCTGCCATTCATGGATTTATGCAGCTGCTACCAGCCGTGGCGGTCTTTGCTCATTATTAGCAACTGTCCAGGACTGATGCCGGCCATCATTCTGTGTGACTGACCTTCCAAATAACCAGACTAGTCAACAACTTGAGATAAGGCAATGCTTTTTCAAGGATTAGGCATTCTTTGTTGAGCCATGATCATGCGAGATGAGAAACTGAAGATTATAGTTGCAGCCATTAGGAACCGAAGGACTTCCGAGTGCCTTTCGCAATAGCAGGCTTGATGCGATTACATAATGGAATACTTGATGGCTGAACAAAGACTTTGAATACCTGGCATAAATAACTAATGCATCGGTAATTCACCCCTATTGGCTTGGCATTGGAATGTTGGCCTAGACCACCAGGGTTTGGTATTTTCAAATTCTTTTGAAAACGAGAACAAAAGCGCTGTAGAATAAAAGGGCATGCAAAGAAACAAAGTCTGGTGCGCCATCATAGCATGGCATCTGTTCCCTGATGTAATAATAGCCCAGTTGATTCACCAAAGCAAACAAAGACTCAAGCGCAGCCGAATCTAAGAATGAAATGTTTACAGCTTAGGTTTTATAGGATTTAATGCATTCCAACGCCCCAAGAGGTATCAAGCAATCTGTTAATAAACCTGCTTGAGCAAAGCCGATTGATTGGTTAGGCACAGGAAGTGGGTCTGGTCAAAAGTGCAACAAAGAACTGCTGTTGATATGCAGCCCTGTAAGAAATAGCGACAAGCCAGCCCAAAGCCTTCATTACTTGCTTAACAAAGTACCCACCGCCAACAAAACATGAGTTTTCTTAGAAGTCGCAATAGGAATGCCAACGGACACCACGTATGGACATATTTTTATAATTTACAGCATACACACACACCCAAGCTCAAAACTGTCTGTAAGTTTGAAGTAGCCTCAGCTTTACGACTTCAAGGCAGAACAATCAAGATTATTTTGACAACAGAAAGCACCAGGAACTGCATAAACATAACCCAAAGGATTATCTTACCCTGGATAATAAAAATAGTGCGCTGCCAGCCTCAAAAACATTCTATCCAGGCAACCAAAATCAATAAGACAAAATACCTCTGACATCTCCAATCAATCACAAAGGCAAACAGAACTGTATGTGGGAGTGAAACACAGGATCATATCGGGCAACTTGAATAACAGGAAGCTTTCAGCAGACAGTATGTAACTGCCTTAGACAGGGCAAAGTCTATATACTTTCACAACAAATAACCAAAATAGTTTTATGCATAGTCAACGGGTTTTGTACTACTTCCTTGCCGTACCATTCATTCGCATCACAAGATGCCATTGTTCAGTCTAGGCACAGGCAAGCTGATGACATTTTATGGCATAGGAGTGATGTAAAATGTCAAAATTCAAATTCCGTTTGAGTGCTTTGTTATCAGTGCAAAGAGCATAGGGCATATCAGTTTGGCTGAGTCATAACATTCCAAATACCAAAAATTCTCAAGGAGCTCATATATGTGCTATTTTGGACAATATATGCGTTGATTGAGATATTTCGCTGAGATATGTCGGGAAGGGGAGGGCGGTCGTTTCCAGGCAAATTTATTTGGTACATACAATTCCACTCAACACGTAATTGTCTCACAAGGGTCAGTGATAAAATGTTGCACAGCACGGCCGATCTAAATTTCACGCACATACACCACAGGCAATAACGCTTGCTTGACTGGGTGTGTGTGCTTCAAGTTTGGCATTGGCTAGACTTCCCAGGCCATTAACTAAACATGCTAATGACCTTTATACTGATCAATTCAACAAGCGTCATACTCAACAAATTTCTCATGAAGCAGCTGCAATCTTGTAGGTTCCGCCGCCGTTCTAAAGAAAGACAAGTCTACAACCTATAATGAGGTTATGGCTCGTCACAAAAACCAATACTGGTACCCATAAACAACGACTAGACAAAGAAGTGTAACAGTATAAGTGAACCGGAGAGAAAGCAGAGAAAGAAGAAAAACAAAAATCGAGGGCATTTATAACGTAGTTAAATACGCGTAAAAAAACAATTTTATCGATGTAATCAAACTCTCATTTAGCCATATTGTTATTAGAATGATATACTCGGAAATATGGTAGTAATATCTAAGCTGATAACAAAAAACTGAGAAGAATAGACTAATCTACTCCACAAACTGTAGTAATAGGCGCCTCATCAGCCCAGAACTATTCATACTGCCATGAATACAACAACCTATCCAACCCACAAAAAGATTCCTGTGAACAAACCAAAGACATAGACACATTGCATGGACGTCAATGGGCATTCATGCTAAAAAAACCTCAGTTCAGATGTGTTGTGGGTAGCTGGGACAGGGACAGAAAAAACTGAGAGTCGACTTCCAACGACCACTATTGCCTCATTCAAATGATACACCAACAGTGGCATCTTCCTAAATATTTCCGACACACCAAAAACAAGTTCAAATCTGCCAGTCTTTCTCTGAGCAGCTCTGAAACAGCAGTTAATGAACATACACATTTATCTGACTGTAATAAACACATTCCGCAATCCACGCATACATGGCCTGTAACATTACCAGCAGGCAAACTACTTACATGTGGTAGAAGATTCCGGAGGACTGAGTGGCAGGTTACCAGGTAAGCTGACACCGGGTAGCCCGCCGGCAGCAGTCAGACTGTGCTGCTGTGCGAGGGCGGCGGCAGCAGCCGCTGACTGAGCCGCAACAGCCTGCTTATACTTCTCCAACTCTATCTGCTGCTGATAAATCCGATTCCATGTTTTCATAGACAGATCCATCGAGAGAAATATCCAGGATAGGGGCTGAGTATGACTACTACTCCAGCCTTATCTCAAACCAGTGAGGTATAGAGAGGGGGTTACATAGAAAACAATGAAGTGATGAAGTGAGCTGACAATCCTAGATTGTCATTGTTCCGTCGCAGCAGCCTAGGCAGTGATGAGGTTGATCAGGTAATGGATAATGAGTGTTGCTCCATGTTAACTGAAGATCCTTTTTGAGTTAGAGAATATAAGAGTTACTTCCAAAGGCTGTTATTATCTCAATCAGTGGTGAAATTCCTTGTCGACTAGACACAACACAATGATTATTATCAATGGAAGTTAAATGCTGAAATCCTTCGCTGTTGTCTCACGTAGCCAACGATTATTTGAGCCACCTAGTGATTGCTCAATAGCAGTTGTATAATGAATGGAATTCGCTGACGACCATCGTACAGTAGTACACAGTACACGCAATGACACCTACGCAAAAATTACATTAATACAACAACGTGTATTATAATAGCATGAGTGCCTGTAATAGCGAACCTAGGTACCCAGGGTGTTCATACACATCAGCCTATCAGGTGCCTAGAAATGTTTTGTTGTGGCTGCATTATCTTGCTATTGATTGACTGTATATACAATGTATGAGCTATGCCCTGGCACTCAGGCAGACCTGCAGTACGGAAACTCAGTACAGTAAACTCCTCAAACCAGTTTTTCATTGAGGGAAGAATAACTGCAGCTATTACTATGATTGGCAGGAGGCCAGACGAAGTCGATTTCAACGAAAGTCGAGCATAACAACAAAATGGCTGTAAAATCTATCCAACCTTGTGACCGTTGTGTAACGTTACTGCAAGGCCAAAAGTCCAGCCCCACAAAAACATTTTGATTGAAAAAGATTAGCACAACTTGGTATAAATTGACACAGCTTATTGCAGTAATAAGCCCAAGGCCAACCCACTTTGGATCGCTTGAACAACACTGAACAACTCGACAGGAATAGAAAAATCTTGAAACCTCAAAGTAGGCCTGTTAGCTGCGAGCATAGTGCGTCATATGCAGAATAAAAAACAGGATATGGGGCAATTATGAGATTACTATTATCAGATTGTCTATTTCTGGTCTACGCAAGCAGGCAATAAATGTATACATATGCACACGCAATGCACATAAATATGTCTTTCTCAACAAATCATACCGCCACTGGTATTGATTAACTATCTCATGTATTAATATAGAAGCGAGCTGCTTCCTTATTGAACTGTTTTGTCTCAAGACCCAATCGGTTTTGACAAGTTATATATCTGAAGACGGCTCCTGGCTACTTATGCAACTGCTGCCAACGAAGTACTCCTCCACAAAGTTCTGGTTGGCAACCGCGGGTCAATGTCACTCTGGGCACCGAGGTTTGATCACACTCGCTACCACAGAAACGGAGCAGGCAAATTTTCTGATCGTTTTCTTGTGAATAAAAACTGAATCAGTGTGAATCAGCCTTGAGTTCCTTATTCCATATCCATTCAATATCTTCAGCAATGACCTTGTTTACATTGTCTGATGAAATCTTGAAATAAGGACTACAGTATTTGACTGGGAAAGCTCAGCCGTTTCTGAACTGAGAGCTACCATTACCGGCTAACTTGGCCCACTGTGTGGTTTACCTATAACCAACAGGAACCACCTTGTTTCCTTTACCAAGTTACCCCAATTATGGTATCATTGGTGGCCCAGCATAGTCTCAATTATTGGCCTTTTCTCACCACAATCATACCATCAGACGACACGGGTTGTTGTCAGTTTCAGGGAATTAATACGCAGACAAGCTTGGACAACAGAATTAGTGCCAAAAGGTCACATCTGTTTGTGTCTTTAAGGACCTTGAGAAGAAAGGTCAACAAGGCTGAATAAAATCTACCCTCAATAAGAAAGCATCAATATTTCATGTTCAAAGCTTCGCCCTATAGAAACGAAAAATACCACCTAGAAACAGCACATTGCTCCATAGTTCAACATTCATTCGGTCATCGCAAATATCCTGTACTCTAAATAACACAATGCGTCCCAGTTTTTGTACACCTAAAAGCCGACTCAGCCCTGGGAATCGTCTCCCTGTTATAATCCAAAACCCACGCACAAACTGGCCACAAAATGATAAGAATGCGGGTGCAATGAAAAGCATAAAAACACCCGCTAGAGATCACAAAATCATGCGATGACCTGCCTCTCCAAATCGGCTCATGCACCCCACGCCTCAGCAAAATGTCAACTGATGTTTGCATGGTAGGAGGCACCGCACAATTTATTTACAATGTATCTCCTTTTTAAAACCTCAAACTGATATTACATCACTACTTTCATGTAGTCAATATCAACTATATTTTTCGGAAAATGGAAGCAAGACTTGGACACTTCAATCATCCTTTGTTATAATCATCACTGATGTGATGGAGAGCCAGTAGAATGATTATTATGTTCAACCACATTGCTGAATGCAAGAAGCCCAAATTTTCCTGATTCTTATCATGAATTCATTGTTATTGCATCAATAAATTATACTAGCAGTTTCCTATCATCATGGAAAATACATTGTAATCTTTTATTTGAGTTGTCGGCCTTTGACAGTTTGCTCTATCTATACGGAAGTCCGGTTTGTACTTTAGCACTTGTGATCTTGACGTATAAACTATTTGTTACGTGGATCAAAGTTCAGATATGTTTTTAGTTCCACTACATGTATAAAGTAGGTGTAGTCTCAAGTGGGGTACATGGAAATTTGCACTGCCTACAGTGAAGCATGGGAATAGCAGCTGACCGTCGAATGTGTAGACTTGTCTGGAGTGGTAATTTGACCTTCAGCTGGTTATTTCCAGAATAATTGGTGTGCGCATGTGTGCAAGCACTGCAATGATAATGTGATATATCACTTCCATTGATTATTGAGTTAATGCGGAACTTATGAAGAAATTGTTCCCACAGTCCCAATGAGAACACAACTCCTTACCACATATAGAACAACTATTGAGATAAATATAACTGGAAATAGGTTTATATATAAGATCTGGGGCATTGAAACAACAGGGAAGACATTCAAAGGGCGCTTTGGGACAGATATATTATGATAATGACTGACTTGATTGTCAACCAACACAAAAGTTTCAGGATCATTCAAAGTCAAGCAGATAAGCCACGTAGCAAACTGCAGGAGGTTCTCCAATGACACTGCTCCACAGGTGAATGCTGTACTGGCACACACATTTTTGTACTTGACAGCACAATTTTTTTCAAATGTTCTCCACAGTGTATTTGTATTTGAATAAGACTTCGCGCATTGGGTGGTTATAGCATAGCCAAACACGCACGGAGAAAATGTGACCGTTGTTCTCAATTGCTAACAAGGTGCAAGCTATTCAATTGGTTTCATTGATGCTTCATCCCAATGAAATAATGTATCATTTCTATCAATGTTTCATGAGTGATATTAATAAATGGTAGAATTTATCTCTTTGGTTTCATCTATGTCCTGAAATGAAGTTGTCACCTCATGTAAAAGATTTACTCCCGGTACACAACTCCAAAATAGGGATACAGCTGCAGCTGACATGGCTGTACATTGCAGTGAAACAGTTTCACATTTCAGACTAATATTTGCCAGCATTAATTTTCTCTGAGTCTGTCCAAGTTCTAGGATAACATGACAAAATGCAGGATTAGCGAAGTGTTTGGTGATAAGTGATGTCACTATGATGCTCGAAGAAAAGAGAAGATAATGAAGAAGATGATCATTCATAAAATAAATAGCTTATGACTGTACAGTACTGCGAAGACATGAAAAGCAGCTTTTGTGCTTTTGTGATGATAAATTTATCCCCATGACCAGGTTCAAAAACCAACGATCACTCTTCATGTAAATATTTAATTTGAGTGGGACTCACACTCGGCTTTTTACAGTGGTGGTTGACATATTTGCCAACTCAGTGAGTTTTGATTCTCCACATCAAAAAGTTAACAGTAGATTACAAACCACTTGTATATGTAAAAGAATATCTTTTCAAAAAAATTATCAAGTATCTTAATGCTAGCCTATCAGTCTATTCGACTGAGTAAAAGTTATGCCAACAAAAGTTCAACATGCAGTATTGCAAATAAAACGAGGAAATAAGCAGGTCTGTCTCCAGCAGGGTTGAGGGGCGGTGAGCCCCATAAAAAATGGCTAAAAATGAGGTTCCGGCCCAAGATTGTCCAACCTCTCCTTTATATCATATATGAGATTTTGGGTTCTGCCTAAAGCACTCCCCAATCCTGGAGACAGCCCTTGACAAAAGATCTGTGTCAGCTCTAGCGTAACATTTTTACCATACATTTTAAAATAAAGATCCTCCCTGCCTCTGCCCCTGCCCTCTTTGACACATATCTCATGTTTCCATTTGCCCAACCTAAGACAAACACACTCACCATCAGATATAGACATAGTATTAGTACTGGCGATGAAATCTGTGGTTGACTGAAGCAGATCATCAACGCTCGGAGGGTTACTTGTGTTATCAAATAGATTGAAGCCTGCTGCAGAACCGGCCTTCATAGCCTGAGAGTTAGAATTCCATTCACTCGTGTCCATTGAGGACTCAACATGACCGCCCTGACCATCCTGTAACAACAAATACATACTAAAGTTCAATGTTTAGAGAGAGATTTTTGATGCAACTTTGTCAATGCAGTAAGAAAGTATGATGCAGTGAAAATCAATGTCAGCATCATTCTTAACTCTGTCCCAAAAAATTTAATTTGAGTGTAAATTTCAGTGGCTGTGTGTTCGTTACACATCAGTTCCATACATCTATGGTCAGTTCTTTGGTAGCTGATGAGATGAATATCTTCTTTCCAGTTGACTAAGCGCAGTTGGCCGAGCCAATGAGATAAACACGTGTAGATACACTGTGTGATTTATCTCGACTTGAACAACAGCACAAATAGGAGTTATCCTCTCGCAAACCATGAGGAGACAATTCACAGTATTTAATAGTCTTTGTCCTTTATCAAATTAGCACTGATATCATTTATTCATATCACTGCTCATGAGTGAAAGATGGAAAATGTCAGAGACTGATGCTTTATATCCAAAACACCAGCCAATTGCGGTCAAAACCCCATGCCAGTCGATAGAAGAAATTTTCCAACAACTACAAACGCAGATTTCCAACTAAAATAAGACCAAGTATCAAGTTCCCTTGAGTGGGAAGGGGGATGGTGTCTAGTTATGTAGTATGCATAGAAGCTGTTAAAAATACAAGAGTGCGCATTTACTTCTACTCAAATTGGCCTATTGAGCAAATAAATATGTTCCTATCATCAAATATGCAGAGACAGCGAAAGCTTCAACAGCAGCTTAGTTTTAAAAGTACAATTTGTCTAACGACTCGAACCGTTCAATGACCTCCAGAAAAAGGTAGTTACAAACTGACCAAGCATCATTTTGATGATTGGTTATAAATTTCATTATGGGTTTTTTAGACACTGTGATTATAAAATGTAATTGGTTGTAATTCAAGTGCCTTCTCTGCTTTATAAGAACAGCCAGTATGCACCATTTGACAAATCATTAAGCTTGACGGCCTTAGCAATGTCAGGCAAGACGAATTGGCAATGCCATTAACTCAGGGAGAGAATGAAGAATTTTGAGCGCATACCATCGGGGATTGAATTCATGCAGGGGTATACAAAATATGTGGTTTCACAAAGAACTGGTGCCAGCAGCGACTTGGGAGGATTTACAGCAGTAGAAAAGCATGTAATTTTTTCAACTTATAAAATCAAAGGTCTGCCCCCCACTCCAACTATGTAGAAACACTGCAAACTGAAATTTTAAATCAAGATTATTTTCGTTTCCATTGAGGTTTAATCGTTTCATCCTTCCAGGCCCTATAGCATAAGCGATCCCGCGTTTAAAGTCATTGATAGCAACATGAACAGCTGACATGCAAGCAATGAGACAAATATATTATATTTATCTCATTGATGTAAGAATATTTAAACTCAGAGTTGTCTTCTCCTCAACAATCATATCAGGACATTATATAAAGCTCTTGGCAGCCAAGTATGTAGATGTGCAGTAGTTTATGTGATCAAACTGTTTTGAGAAGGGGTCTGTGGCGCGATATGTCAACCCCAAACTCACCACAGAGCTTGTCATGACAAGCAAACATTAATGGTACCTTTTTACTTCAGACCATGTACCCTTGACCCAAAACTTTACCAGCATGTCAGCACTTTATCCATGACATACTCCAAAAACCCTTATTGAATGAAATGGATTGCCCTGAAAAGCTAAATTTCTAGTTGAAAGCTAGTTGACTGTTGCTATAGTCATCCACAGAGAGCGACTGGGGCGGGTGCCAGCCCTGACTAGGAATTGCATGGATTTCTAACTGGTCCTTAGGCGATGTACAACATGGCGAGTGGTGACATACCTGAATGGCAGTGTCCTGTTTATGTGTGTTCATGTTTATGGCACTAAGCATGGCATCACCTTGACCGCCTGGGTTAGTGTGTAACATTGCTGAGTTCACTCCCGGTTGATGCTGCTGTAACAGGAAGAAAATATTAATTT
>ERZ1740068.1044-NODE-1044-length-10092-cov-7.695028_pt1 | contig 10092 bp, 4 predicted proteins | sample MGYA00581735_ERZ1740068 | MGnify/ENA primary metagenome ERZ1740068 (study PRJEB43018, sample SAMN04849740) | marine metagenome | isolation source: floating plastic debris | place: Pacific Ocean | collected 2008-08-30 | study: EMG produced TPA metagenomics... | reverse complement strand
ACATTTTCACATATCGGGTACAAGCCACGGGCACTCAAAATTGACAGCCTCTTACAACTCGATGTTGTGGTGGTTGAATTGGAGGAAAACATCCGGCAATTGAGAGAACTGGTAGTCACCGCAAAGCAGCTGAAAGGTAGGGCAAAGGAATATGGAAACAAGAAGAAGCATGACCTGTTTATATCGATTAGAAACGGAGACCGGGGTGCAGAGGTAGTGACATTGATTGAACCAAAAGGCGAAGTGTTTTTGAATTCGGTAAGCATGAATATATCCAATGAACTCCAGAAAGAATTTACCCTCTTAATCAATGTTTATTCAATGAATGATAGTACTGGCTTACCTGACAGTCAATTACTCAAAGACCAAAAGATCATTCGGAGCGATATTGAAAAAGGTTGGCTAGACGTAGACTTAACAGAAGAAAACCTTGTGATAGACGGCCCATTTTATGTTGGTTTTCAATGGATCAACGTCGATGAATCGGCTCCCTTAGTTGGCACTACAATTGAAAACACCGGCAAGTCTTTCATCAGGACTAAAGCTTTAGGAGTCTGGAGAAAATATGGCGAATGGGACATTAAAGCAAAAGCAACTTTGTATAAGAGAGAGTAGCATCAAAGGCGAATGCCCGCATCTGGCTTCAGCTTGTAGCTGAAGCCTCCGAATAAAAGAAAGTTTCTAACTTTCACCAACAGAGCTCCCATCTGGCTTCGGCTTGTAGCTGAAGCCTTCGAATAAAAGAAAGTTTTTAACTTTCATCCCCAAAACTAGCCCCGGGCTCCCCTCCTTTTTTCACCAAAACCTCATTTTTCACGCCCCAAAAACACCCGCTCATAAAACTTTTGATTTTGCAAACCATTGCATTTTGTGAAAAGCGCAAACCACTGGCAGACTTCCGTATTTTACCCTAATTTACCAGATAGCCAAATCATTTTTTGACAATGAAAGTACTTTCTACCTTCTTCATCATTGGGTTGTTCCTCCTGATAGGTTGTCAGCCTGCGACCGAAAATACAACCACTGATCAGGCAACAGATGATGCCTTCAAAAAGCCACCAGAATGGGCAAAAGACGTAGTATGGTATCAGATCATGGTAGAACGATTTCGGAATGGTGACCCCTCCAATGATCCCACCATTCCAGACATGGAGCGCGACAACATTTTCATTCCTCCCACCTGGACTGTCACCTCCTGGACGCAGGACTGGTACCAGCCAGACCCGTACTTCAGCGAGTTGAAGGACGGCACGTTTGACGGGAAAGTACAACAAAGAAGGTATGGCGGCGACCTGCAGGGAGTACTCGATCAGATTCCCTACCTCGATTCCCTGGGCGTAACGGCCATCTATTTCAATCCGCTCAATGACGCGCCTTCACTGCACAAGTACGACGCGCAGCACTGGCGACACATCGACAGGACATTCGGCCCTGAGCCTCAGAAAGACCTGGAAACAATCGACAAAGAAACACCGCTAGATCCGGCCACCTGGCAGTTCACCGCAGCGGATCAAATGTTCCTGGAGGTCATCAATGAGCTACATAAAAGGAACATCAAGGTCATCCTGGACTACTCATGGAACCATACAGGCACCAAATTCTGGGCCTGGGAAGATGTAGTCAAAAACCAGGAAGCCTCGCCCTACAAAGACTGGTACTGGGTCAGCAAGTTTGACAATCCTGAAACTGAAACCAACGAATTTGACTACCGCGGCTGGATCGGGATCAAAGCACTCCCTGAGATCAAAGAAACTGAGTTTGTCGATCATTCAGACCGTATGTTTGCCTACGAAGGCGATCTGATGCTTGAGGAGGTCAAGGAGCACATCTTCAATGTCACCAAACGGTGGCTGGACCCCAATGGCGACGGCAATCCGGATGATGGTGTTGATGGCTTCCGGCTGGATGTCGCCGCAGAGCTCCCCCTCGGATTCTGGAGAGAATATAGAAAGGTGGTACGAGATGTGAACCCGCAAGCCTACCTGGTAGGAGAAGTCTGGTGGGAAAAGTGGCCAGACGACCTGCTCGATCCTGCCCCCTACCTGCAAGGCGATGTCTTTGACGCCGTCATGAACTACCGATGGTACCGATTATCCAGACAGTTCTTTGCAGCGACGCCCAATCCGGTGGCAGTGACCGCCTTCGTAGATGGCCTGGAGCAACTGGGAAGCCACCTCAACGAAGCCAACAACTATGCCATGATGAACCTGGTCTCCAGCCATGATGTCCCCAGGGTAAGCACATCACTGTACAATAAAAACAAATACAAGTACTATTCCACCCCCTTTGGCGACTCCACTTACAGGATCAACAAACCCGATGCAGCCACCTACCAAACGTTGAGACTATTATTAATGCATCAGTTTACCTACATCGGTGCACCACATATCTGGGCCGGTGAAGAGATGGGGATGTGGGGCGCAGATGACCCATCCACACGTAAGCCACTCATCTGGCCAGACTATACCTTTGAGACCGAGCGCGCTCACCCGCTGGGTGGCGAATTAAATGACCCGGTAAAGTTTGATGCTGAGCTCTTCACCTGCTATCAAAAGCTGGCACAAATCAGGAAAGCGCATCAGTCCCTCCGCCAGGGATCGATCGATTTTGTGGTCGCCGATGATTCCAACAACGTGCTGGCTTATAGCAGACAACATGAAGGCCAGGAAGTAATCGCTGTTTTTAACCTCGGCGAAACAACAAAGCAGGTCAGCATTACTGTAAAAAGTAACCAATACAGCGACCTGTTTTCCGGAGACAACTATCAGGCGGCAGCCAACAATATTCAAATCAGTTTAGCACCCAGAAGTGCCATGATCCTTTCAAACGGACAATAATCAATGATGACAACAAAAAACTTCATTTTAGTAACACTGCTTTGTTTGATCACACAACTCAGCATGGCCCAGTCTTTTACCGGCGAACAAAACCAACAGGGCTACGCCATTTTTGGAGACAAACTCACCTTCATTTTTGACGAAAACCTTTACGACATCAAACCCAGCAAGGTGTTTGTGACCGGCGAGTTCAGAAACTGGGACGCCGCCACCGGCAAAAAGGAATGGGAGCTTAAGAAAACAGGTGAACAGTGGCTGCTCACCATCGACAATACTGATTTTAGCACAGTCAAGCCTAATACAAAATTCAAATTCAGGATCAATGACGGAGAATGGTTAAGTCCTCCGGGCTCCTCTCCCAATCAAAAAGGCGGTGACCTGGTTTTCCTGATGGCCAGCGACCTCATCCCACTCAAGGCAGAGCTCAAAAGCGAAAACTTGATCTGGGCAGAAATTAATGTCAATCGCCCGCTTGTACCTTCAGCATACCGGATTACAGACGCCAATGGCACAGCAATCAAAGTAGCAGGCGTATTACCCAATGGTGCCGCCACCACACTCATCACCCCTGCCGAACCGCTTGATAAGAAACGAACTTACTATCTGGAAATACCTGACGAAGGACTGAAAGTACATTGTTCCTTCGATGGATGGTTTCGGGAAACTTTCTCTACCAAAGAGCTGGGTGCCAATGTGGACAATGGTAAGACTACTATCCGCCTTTTTGCACCCAGGGCATCCATGGTGAAGCTATACTTGTACAAGGGAAAAGACGACTCCAGGGCCTACGACACCATTGCCATGAAAGAAGATGATCAAGGTGTGTGGGAGGCCTATTTTGACCAGGACCTCCACGGCGTTTACTATGATTTCACCATCCATGGCGCGGATGAGCCTGGCAACCACTTCTACGGAACCAATCCTATCCATATCAACGATCCCTATGCCCGCGTAAGCGACGACACCTGGGGCAAGGCCCGCATCTGGAAAAGAACCCAACCTGCCACTCCCCTGGCCGGTGGTATTCCCAAACTGGAAGACGTGATCGCCTATGAAGTACACGTGCAGGACTTCACAGACAACTTACCCCTACCGGAAAAGCACCTCGGTCGTCTGCCGGGGATGACTACCAAAGGCTTGCGCAACAAAGCAGGTCAGAAGATCGGCTTTGATTACTTACTGGACCTTGGGATCAATGTGGTGCACTTGATGCCGGTGCAGGAATATGTACACTACCCATCAGACGAATGGAAGGCCTCTTTTCAGGACGATGAATACATGATCAGCCAGGGTGTGAGCGAAGAAAATTATCAGTGGGGCTACCGCACTTCCTTTGCGATGGCCGTAGAAGCGCGTTTTCGTACCAAAGGAGAAGAGCCAGGTACTGAGCGTAACGAGTTCCGTGACTTGGTGCAGGCATTTCACGACAAAGGTATCGCCGTCATCATCGATATCGTGCCCAATCATACAGCAGAGAACATGGACGGCAATTTCTGGTATTTCAACTTCAACGCCATCGACAAACAATACTATTACCGCACCAAAGACTTCAAACACATTGGTGCCTATGGCAATGAGGTAAAAACAGAAAACCGCCCCATGACGCAGCGATGGTTGATTGATCAGTGTAAACACTGGATCGACGAATTTGGCATCGACGGCTTCCGCATAGACCTGGCGGGACAGGTAGACCAACAAACGCTCATTGCCCTGAGGGACGCCATCGGCAGAGAGAAAATTGTCTATGGCGAGGCATGGATAGGCTCCAATGACCCCAACTATGAAGAAAACCCGGACTGGGACTGGTACAAGGAAGATTCTCCCATCACCTTTTTCCAGGACGACTCCCGTGGTGCCTACAAAGGCCCCGTTTTTGAGCTGAAGGACAAAGACAAAGACCGGGGCTGGGCCGGTGGCAAGTTTGATGAGCGCAGCAACGTCATGAAAGGACTCAGCAATAAATTCAAAGACGACAAAACGCCGCTCAGTGGCATCTCCTACCTGGACATCCACGATAATTTCGCCCTGGCCGATCAGTTTGGTTCGGAAAATTTTGACGGAAGGTATGCGGTGGACCAGGATGAATATAAGATTGCGGTCACACTACTCTACACCACCCTGGGCCCCATCGTCACCCACGGCGGTTCCGAGATCATGCGTAGCAAGGGACATGCGCCCCTGCGTGAAGTGGTCAAAGAGACCAGGGATGGGTTCAAAGTCTACATGCACGGCTACCGCGATACCTACAACCACCGCACGGCCAATCAGTTCCTTTGGGAAACCGTGGGCCAGCGACCCAACGCGAAAAATAAAAACGATTACCGCAACATGCATGCCTTCTGGCAGGGAATGAACGAGTTCAGAATGAGTGCATACGGTAAGGTCTTCAGAGTAGCTGAATCGGTCCCGGAAGGTTATTACCGGTGGATTACGCCTGAGAAGGACAGCCAGCTCGGCTACATCGTGGACGAAAAGGTTATGGTATTGCTCAACGCAGGTCAGGAAGCTGTGAATTTTGAAAATGTACCTGTTCCTGCAGGTAACTGGAAACTCATCGGCACCACGGATGCGATCAATGTCAAAGGTGTCAAATCCAAAAAATACCGAAAGTTAAAAGGTGGCAATGCGGCGGATTTTGAAATGAGTCCAACGTCATTGTTGATCTGGGTGAAGGAATAAGGTACTTTCACCCTTTTCTAGGTGTAGCTTGTAGCTACATCCACCATGACAGTCCACCAGGACCTGGGTGTAGCTTGTAGCTACATCTCAACTATATCATTTAGCTATTCTCACAAGCGCTGGGTGTAGCTTGCAGCTACATCCACATATATCCTGTCTCCTGCAAATTAGCCCACTCATCACACCAAATCTCATTTTTTTCCATACGTTGTAATAAAAGACACTATTCCGCTACTAACTCTTAGAATCCAGTCAATTTAATAGCTCGGCTACTGCATCGACTGGGTTCCAATCGATTTGAATTACGCAAATACAACAAAGTCAAACTCCAAAATAACAAAGCAATGAAAAAACTTTTCTTTTTTGTTTCACTAACTTTCTTGGCAATGATGGCCAAAGCTCAAAACATAACAGGTGACTGGAGCGGTAACCTGAGCGTCTCCGGACAGCAAATACCGCTGATATTTCACTTTTCAGGTGCTGATGATGGGCTCACAGCTACCATGGACAGTCCTGTGCAGGGAGCCAAAGACATCCCCGTTGAAAAAGTCCAATACGCTGATGGTGAACTTAGCCTGTCGATCATGGGTGGACAAATTGTCTACAGCGCACAGGTGAAAGGTGAAACCATGGAAGGGACCTTTAAACAAGGAGGTGCTGAATTTCCGCTCACGCTGTCCAAAGGAGCCCTCGAAAAACCAGGCAATACTTCGCTTCCCAGCTCAAGTGATGCCATGACGGTGCTGGCAGCCAAAGAACAAGGCAACTATAAATATTCTGTTGCTGATTATTTCGCCAAGCCGGCCTCTTCGTCTTTCCAGTTGTCTCCTGGCGGGACTTACATGAGTTATCGCGAAAAAGATGAAAACCTCAAAAACCATGTCTATGTCAAAAACATTGAGACCAACAAAGTAACACGCGTCATCACTGAAGGAGAGGAACTGGTACGCGGCTACGGTTGGGCCAACGATGATCGGTTGATCTATGTCATGGACAAAGGTGGTAATGAAGATTTTCACCTCTTTGCCGTAGACGTAGACGGCGCCAACGAAAAGGAACTGACGCCTTATGAGGGTGTCAAGGTGAACATTTTGGCCTTGATCAAAGAGGACAAAGACCATATGATCATCTCCATGAACAAGAACAACCCTCAGGTTTTCGATCCTTACAAGATCAATATCATTTCAGGCGAAATAGAGCAGCTGTATGAAAACACTGATCTGGCTAACCCCATCATGGGCTATCAATTTGACAAAGACGGCAAACTTCGCGGCTTTATGAGGCTGAAAGATGGTGTCAATTCTGAGCTCTACTATGCAACCACCCCCGGTGATTACCAATTGATGAAAACCACCAAGTGGGACGATACTTTTTCCATCCTCAGTTTCAACTATGCCACCGAAAACCCGCACGATGCTTATGTAGTCTCCAACCTGGAATCTGATAAATCGAGAATATACCTCTATGACCTGGCCAATGACAAGGCCATCAAAGAGTTGTTTGCCAATGACAATTACGACGTCTCAGGAATGGACATCTCGCGCAACAGAAACTGGGAACTGGACTACTTTAGCTATGAAGGAGAAAAATATGAAATCATTCCGGTGAGTAAGTATTACAAGCGGTTACACAAAAAGTTGAAGAAAGAGTTCCCCAACCATGATTTCTACCTCAACGACCAAACGGATGATGAAAGTCAGTATTTGATTTATGTGACCAGTGACAAACTCTATGGAAGATACTATTCTTACGATGTAGCCAAAGATGACATCAAATTGTTATTTGACCTGATGCCGCAACTGGATGAAAAAGACATGGCAGAGATGCGTCCTATCTCTTTCAAAAGCCGGGACGGTGTACAACTTCATGGATACATCACTTTGCCCAAACAAGCGCTGGAAGGTAATAAAGTACCCGTCATTGTCAACCCCCACGGCGGACCGCAGGGCATCCGTGATTCATGGGGTTTTAACCCGGAAGCTCAGCTATTTGCCAGCCGCGGTTATGCCACCTTACATGTGAATTTCAGAATCAGCGGCGGTTATGGAAAGGAGTTTTTCCGCAGTGGATTCAAGCAAATAGGTCGCAAAGCAATGGATGACGTGGAAGATGGCCTGCAATATGTCATTGACAAGGGATGGGTAGATAAAAACAAAGCAGCCATTTATGGCGGAAGCCACGGAGGATATGCTGTACTAAGGGGACTCACCAAAACACCTGATCTATATGCATGCGGCGTAGACTATGTGGGCGTTTCCAACTTATTCACTTTCATGGAAACGATACCGGCCTACTGGGCGCCGTATCTGCCTATCTTGAAAGAAGTATGGTATGACCCTGCCAACCCAGAGGAAAAAGCAATCATGGAAGAGGTGTCTCCGGTTTATCACATAGACAAAATCAAGAAGCCGCTTTTTGTGGTGCAGGGAGCCAATGACCCCAGGGTAAACATTGATGAAAGTGACCAGATTGTAGAGGCCCTCCGCAAAAAAGGAATGGAAGTACCTTACATGGTCAAATATGACGAAGGCCACGGGTTTTCCAAAGAACAAAACAGAATGGACCTGTACGAAGCCATGATGGGATTTTTTGCAGTACACCTCAAGGAAACCATCAATCTTGAGCAGACCAATTAATCAGAAGAAAAGATTGTAGTATCCAGGCGCCGGTTGATCAACCGGCGCCTTTTTCCTGGCTGAAGCTTAGCGGCAGCGCAGCTTTAGCCTAACAAATAGAAAAAAGCTTTTAACTTTCAAAAAACACCAACAAAACGAAGGTCTGTAGCTGTCCTGGCTGAAGCTTCCAGCTTTAGCCGACCAATAAAATGAAAGCTTATAGCTTTCATCAGATAAAATCCTCAATTTCTCCAGGAATCTAATCAATTACCTGTCTCATTCCCAATACTGGCTTAAGCTTAGCGCAGCGCAGCTTGAGCCTAACAAATAAAAGAAAGCTTGTAGCTTTCAGGGTCTCAAATATCTCTATGATTCCAGCGCCTCATACTTTTCCAAAAGCCCCCACAAAATACCGCCCGAACAAACCCATTTGTTTCGTGATTTATCCTTATCTTTAAAGTATAAAATTAAAAGACCGTGTTACCATCTTAGACTAATGCATATACTTTCTTTTTGTGTGTATATCATGGGAAAATCAAGAGGAATCGGCCATTTCATAATTTTTAAAAATAAGTATCAAAACCAAATAACTAGATAGCTGCAGTGATTCACTGTAACTCTTGCATTTTATTAAAAACCAAAAGTCAATGAAAAGATTAACATTATTATTTGTATCATTTTTCGTTTCTTACGCACTATTTGCTCAAAACAATCCCATCACCTTCAATCCCGGAGGAAGTGCCGGGGGAGATCTTTTTGGGATCAAGACAACAGAGACCGGGAACAATACCACCAAATTTCACATCTACAGAAATTTCACCTATGAAACGCAAGACCTTGACAGGTTAGTCATCGACGCGGCGGGAAAAGTGGGTATTGGCACCAGTTCGCCAGACATGAAATTGGCCATTTATTCCAACGAGAGTTCTATTGCCCGATTTCAACACTCAGGGACGGCCGCCATCAGCGGATTAAGGATTGGCAGGTCTGGCACCTATGGAGACCTCATTAACACGACTTCAGGCTTTGGAATTGGGGCAGGAACCGCTTCCGGCAACTTACCGCTCCACACACAGAATGTAGGCCATGTGGATTTCTTCATCAGCAATGTAAACCGTAACGTAGGTATAGGAACTACCTCTCCCAATGCGCGGCTTCACATATGGGGAGAAAGTGTAGGCAACGGAAATATCATGACTTCTATCATGATTGGAAAAAATAACGGTCCGGAAATCCAGGCCATCCAGCAGTCTTCAGATCCGGATGTGCAAGGTTTGGCCTTTCGCGTAAAGTCATCCGCTACCAATGCAAATCCTAATTTCGAGGCCATGAGAATCAATTCCAATGGTAACATCGGCATTGGCACCACCACCACAGGCACACATAAACTAGCTGTAGAAGGCACCATTGGCGCCAGAGAGATCAAAGTGGAAACTGGTACCTGGTCTGATTTTGTCTTTAAAAACGATTACGATCTCAGAACCCTGGAAGAAGTAGAACAACACATCAGCGAGAAAGGACACCTGCCTGAAATCCCCAACGAAGCTGAAGTGATTGAAAACGGTATCAATTTAGGGGAAATGAATGTCAAGCTCCTGCAAAAAATCGAAGAACTGACCTTATACCTCATTGATCAGAACAAAGAAATCAAAGAACTCAAAGCATTGACTACCAAGCAACAAACTGAGATCGAGCGCCTGCAAAAGAAATAAAGGAAATCCATTCCTGATGGCGAGAGTGAAGCGGAAGGGCAGGATAGAATACGGGGGGGGGGGTTCAATGATGTAAGCGCTACCTGGCGCGTGCTGATACCAAAGTTGGAATGTAATAGCTCCAAAGTATTCGATCAGTGGGCTACATCTTTAGTAATTTATGATTATATTAAGCATGAAAAGCTAATGATATTCGCATTACAATAGCAATGCTATTTTTCTATTGTACTCCTATTTTAGGTTTAAATA
>ERZ1740068.1043-NODE-1043-length-10097-cov-9.415455_pt1 | contig 10097 bp, 10 predicted proteins | sample MGYA00581735_ERZ1740068 | MGnify/ENA primary metagenome ERZ1740068 (study PRJEB43018, sample SAMN04849740) | marine metagenome | isolation source: floating plastic debris | place: Pacific Ocean | collected 2008-08-30 | study: EMG produced TPA metagenomics... | reverse complement strand
TGGTATCTTCTGTATTTGTATCTTTGGGGTTTAATACTCTTACGTCCTGTTTTTTTAATTTTTTTTTTAATTTTCCCCCCCCCCCCCCCCGGGGCTGTACAGTGCTTAAGAGCACCCTGGATTATTACCTGAAACCATAAATATACGTGTACACATATACCCATATAGATCATTGATGTATAGGGGGTCATACAACCCAACTCCTACAGGCCCAAAATCCTTATTCCTTGGTCATTAATCATGTCGCATGAAAATGCTAAATGCGCGCAATAAATGGAACTGCGTAAAACAGATGCGTAATAATGTACATTGTCCTGTTGTTTGTTTCCATTGTTAGCAGTTGACAGAAAACAGCATGGGAAGGCTGAGTAAACTTATTCATCTTTTTAACAAGAAGCAAACAATGGCTGTCTTGGGCGAAAAAGACCTAAACAACAAGACGTTATAGCGACTGGCATCGACTACAGTGAAAACACTGTTGTTGTGGACAAAGTTTTTGCTCTTATTTTGTAATTTTATTGTCCACTACTGCAAACGGAAAAACTCTTCTACACCGTTTACTACTGTAACACTGAAACACCGCAGGCAAATATAATAATAATAAAGCAAAAACTGTGACTATCCATGATATGAAGACATAGTTAGGAAGAAACTGATTGTTTGTAAAAAAAGTATACATGAGATTGGAATGACAATGTCGAAATTGGCGAGGGTGTCATGATGATCAGATGTAAAAAAATTCCACAAATCTTTTCCCAAATATAATGCAAAGATGTGCCTTGCATAGGAAAACATTTTGTCACACCTGTTAATTGTACAAAAAAATTTCGAATTTTGAATAACGTCAATAATTAGTTGTGATAAAATTGTCACTCAGTGAATGAAGCACCAGCCCCGCCCACAGTTTCAGGGACACGCCCACCTAACACACCAACAAGACCACCTACAGGCTGATTTATAGACATCTCCTGGAGTCCAGCACCTCCTGTACGGGGATGATACTTCTTTAACACCTGTGAAACATAGGAGCATTATGTAGCATGTACACATTGTTGAAAAATGCTTTAGTTTGGGATCGAGAGTACATTCTGCAACGATGTTCTTTTGAATAAATATGGATATGATTATTTTGCACAATATATTTTGGATATTTCTGTGTTGATATTATTGGAACTATTCCATGTGAAAGATGACTAGTTCACAAGGTAAGATTTCATATAAACAATGACTTTAACTTCAATTTCACCCCAAACACTTCATCAAGACTTTGGAATGTCCCGCTGGAATATTAATGATCCAAGAAGTAAAAAAGAGAAGCGGACTGTTCTATCAAAATACATGGACTTGGGTGGATTTATGCACACACGTTTACTTTTACCACAGACAGGTCGTGGCAAAGAAACAATCTTGATTCTCGAATTTGCTGTGAAATACACTCACACAGACAACTAAATAATTCATAGAAGGTGCCCCATACCTGAGGACTGGCCAGTATGGGCTCCTTAGCTTGATAATATTCATTGAAATCCAGTCTGAATCTGAGAGCTTGTAGCTTATCATCTGACTGAGTAGCAAGCATTACCAGAAACTTAGTCACCATATCCTGAAAACATTTCATGGCCAATACAATCATAAAAAACAGGAATGAAGAGTAAAAGCCTAACTGTCCCCTCAACGCCAAATGCAGTCTAAAAGCCCAGGAGTGGAACCTTTAGACACCCGTAAATTTTTAGCAAGATTTTTCAGCCACAGAGGAATATCGTTTCCCCACGTACCGATGATGGATATCAATGCTCATTTGACTGACACATTAGGCGGTTGGAAATTACAGATTGAGACCTAAAAAGGAGTGCTGAAACATTTTTCAGGCCGAGGTCACATTTGTGTAGACACAAGACAATGTATTTGGCCATGAATATGGCAGTAACGTCACGGAAAACAGATTACAGCTCAACAACCCAGTTAAAATGCCTTTTATGCCTTGCCGTAGAAAAAATGTGTGTCGTTGCATGAAATAGGGGGGCTGGTGGTGTTAGTAAGTGAAAATAGATATCAAATTACCTGATAAGTTTGGCTGAGAACTTTAAGTTGACTTCGCGTCGGTTTCAGTGTTTGTTGTATGAACTCTGCTCTTCTCTCACGTTCTAATGACTCTATGTCTTCATCTGTAGCCCAATCAGCCTACAATATAAACAGGCATCGTAAAAGATGTTAAATGCAACTTTCAATAACCGCAAAAAGAGTGGCACAATATTTTCGGCCAGAATCTTCAAAACCAACATGCTGGCTACGGACAGGAATAAAACAACAAAACGGATTACATTGAAAACAACTGAGGAATGATATGCAATCTTTTCGCAATTGTTCTCCCCTAGGTCTGCAATGAGTTAGTTCTGATGGCATTAAAATTATAAAAAAAATGTTGTTTTGAGTTACCTCGACCGCTTAAATATGTTGTATGTATGTGTGGTTTCAAACCGATCCATTTCAAGGCGAAGTGTCCGTTCATTAAGACATAGAGGGCTTGTTATAACAACTTACATCTTTACTGCGTTGCCTCTTCCCTCTCTCAAATTCTACTCTGTAATCGCTCTCTCTCGATGCTTTCTCGAAAAATCCCTCAAGTATGAGCTGAAACTTGATGATCAGATCAAATATCGTCCTCAACTGTGAGAAAACACCCTGAAATGAGAAAATTTTCATGACAAAATAATCTAGGAAGAAAGCGCTATTTATATCATTGGAAGCATGAGTTACAAACACTGCGAGTCTTCAATATTAGTTATCATGACCAAAACACGTGACAATTCAAGAATTGACCAAGCCTGGTACAACAAAACATTTAGTAAGGACTGTGAAAAATTAAAAACATGTAAAAATGGTAGGCAGCTGTATACAAAATAAAGTATGAATTCATTCGAGTAAATATTTGGACATGGTCCTGCCAGTAAAAGAAAACCTGTTCTCAAACATACATGATACAATCTACCACATTTACCCTGTGTACTTCATCCATAAGACATCTCGTGATAATGCTATCTAAGAACTGCTGATGGGCTGCTATAATGTGATCCAAATCCTCGGCTTTGTTTACTTTCTGTAGTAAATCATCCCAGGCACACTCAATCACCTATTGATAAAAGACAACAATACAGGGTCGAAGTAATTGGACTAGTTAGATTACCTTGGCAAGGTTACCTGTTGACAAAATAACCTATTACAAGGTTATCAAGCTGATAAAGCATTCTGACGCCAACATCAAATATTAAATGCTAACACTGCATATTTAAAAAACAAAACAAAAATAAGTATGATTTTAACCCAAGACCAAACGTATTTTTATAGCGGGAGATTTTTTGTTTTTTTTTTGTTTGTTTGCCTCCCTGGCCAGGTGTATAGGATGCCAAATAGGACGAACATTCAGCCTTCTTCCTTGGATCGCTTTTTGAAATATCTAAATTTCTGGAACAGGTATAAACAATAAATACATAATAAAATGCTTGTAATGTTTTCTAGTTGGGAGTTGGGACTGCTGTTTGGAACACTTGGAACAAGTTATATTTGAGACAGTGAATCCAAACATTATTGAATATTTTAAATGAATATTCTAAAAAATATTTGAATATTGTAAATTCTACCTCTTTGATCTGTAACAGAAGTGATATCAAGTATTACAGGTGACAAAAGTCTCAAGTGTCTGGTATTCTTAGGTTTTAACGTTTTCTTTCAGATTGCATAAATATTTGATTAAGTGGTACCGGTGTAGAAAACTGAACAACTTAGATTGTATAAAATTTCCGATCTATTTCCTATTTTGACATGGATTGAAAGGACCGAAGGGAGAGGGGGGGGGGGATAGTGCTAGCAATTTTGGAATGAATATCAAAGAGAGAACTCAAATTTGGACCGGGCCAAAATAATGATACATGGGGACAAGTGCACAGAAACTGCACGATTGATCGGCCATGATATACATATTGTACATGTAGCTTAGAACCCGAGTCTTAAAGGCTTTAATGAATGAGTATTGATAATACATGTAGATGAAAGTTTAGGAGTCTGATTCCAAGGATCTCACTGATCCAATGTTGCATTTCATCCATCCCATACTTCTAAAGAAAAATTATAGAATAGCATGAATGATAATTTTTTTAACAGTACCTCAAAGTTGATATAGTAGCCGATCTGTTGTGTAAAGTGAATCATCTCAGAAGCGATAACATGTGCAGAATGTAACAACTCATCCAACTCTGTAACCTTCCTGTAAAAACAAAACCACAACAGCTTATTAAAAGACGTCATACTAAACGAAAAATAATTACTGTCAATTCACATCTGAAATGAGGTTGAGAAGACATGTAGAACAGAACAGCGAGTTTAGGTAGATTTATATAATATTCAAACATAGCAGGAACTTCTGGAAATGGTATACTTACTACATGCAATCGATCAACTTCAAAAAATTACCGACCATACAGATAAATTTATTTTTGGATTCAACGCAATAGCTGTGTCTAAACGCCTAAGTAATAGCATTAAGTATGACAGAGTTATCTGATTATGATATTCAAGTGTACATTCTATGGAATTTCCAGCATGACTCAGTTGAGGTTTGAGGGCTTTTATTCCACAAAGGTTAAGATTTCCCACGTGACAGATGTATATTTCCGTCTCATTCCACATTGGGTTGTAAATATTGGGAAATATCCGAAATGAGTCTCATGTTGACGAACTGAGCAGATATGGCATTAAAACACACAATCAGTAATTTTCTGCTTCAGTTTCGTTTGCTTATCAGTGACAAGGGACTTGATTAGTAATTCTAACGAGACCCAAGACTCCATCTAACCAAGATAAAATACAAACTTCATAAGCTAATTGCATCACAAAAAGCTGAAATATAGTTCATATAAATGGAAGGTACCGAAGATCAACCATAACTTCACCGTTTGAAAACCTAGATAACCTGTTTGTCCGGGTTTTCCCCAGGATATAATGACCGTGGCCAAAATCTCTTCTTCTCATTTGAAGCAGATACTGTGAACGCACTTATTTTTGTAGGATGTAAATAAAGCGGATTAAGCGGGTCGATAGAAATCACAAAAATAATTGGAGTCAGATGGCCAAAATCCCTCCGGCTAAACGAATTTTCCAGTAAGAACCATACTATTTAAGCCTGTACAGTATTTCAGTCCGTATTCAACAAATTGGTTCAAAATATGAGGATCAAAACAAAACAAAACAAACGTCATGTCACATCTTGGAATAAGGGCAATCAACATAAAAGTTTGGTACGCTAAAGCCGTACCACCAACGAACCTCGAACAAACCCTGCCCCCGACTGTGAGATTTACCCTTGTAGAGAAAAAGACAATCGGGAATCAAATATAGTGTTTTCGCTACTTCACTAGCTAACTTTCACGTCTAGCTCACTTTTTTGTCATGTTCATAGATATTCCAAATAGCTAAAACGAACTTTAGATGATGTTTGTGAGGGGACTAAAGCTAGTTTGTAATAATCACTGGAATAAAGTTCTCTGTTTGTTTTGGGCTGAGAGCCTGTCCCAGGCCAGTTCAAAACAACAATTTCAATTTCACCTTAGTAGTTTGCTGTAGTGTTGTTTCTGTCTCCATAGATTAGCCAGAGCGTACTCCATTCTCTTAGCCCTCCACAGGAAGTTGAATATCCTCAGATAGAATATCATAGTATCCTGTGTGAACACTGTGGAGATCGGACCTCGAGTACGGTAATCTAAACTAAACACGTCCCAGCCAAGATCACCTGTGAACATGGATATATAAATGAGACACAATAAACACATTATATACTCTGGTTGCCCAATAATATTATGAAATATTGTGGAATGACTAATTCTTCAAAAACTATTTACATTTGCAGTCCATTTTGTAGAATAATATTTGCAAATTTCTTATGGCATCGGTATCATGAAAAATTAGGCACAGCCGCATCAAATTCGCTTACAGCATAGGAACTAAAAATTCTAAAAATTATTCAATGGTTACTTGACAAGCGTTTTTGCTGGTGCCTGTATTAGCACTAGCAAACTGCATGTCATTTTTCCGCAATCATCAATTGGGCTGTCTCTAGCTGCAATAAGGAGCAGAGCGTCAAAGTCAGTAATGCTAATAATATAGCCTCAATTGGCTGCATGGTAACCTTTTGAGAATTATATAATCGTCCCATATGGCTCCCTTTCCAATCAGGGGACGTGGTCTGTGAGTTTATGTATACAGCACCTCAAACTCACCAGGAGATATTTCCAGCAGTCTGACATCTAGTCTGCTCAGTATATCTTTATCCTCGTACTGAGCGTTAGTAGCTCTTATAGCCGTCTCCAGTATACCGTTCAGATTGTGTAGATATAGTGAGTTAGCGTCTTTAGATAATTCTCCTACTAACAAATCCATAAGCTGCTGTATAAAATCTCCCTGTCCTAGTAACAGGTACCGCCTCATCGCCTGTGGAAAGGACAAGACATAGCAGAGTGAAAGAAAAGCACATTAAAATCTCAGCAGATCAACTCATTTTGATGACAATGTGGGGAAATTCACAGAAATGATTTGGAGTGACAGTAAATTCTTTTAAATCTCTCGGATTATTTATGAATTTTTACGTGGGTGACAGGTTCAGCTCTTACCGAAGAGGCAAGTGATTTTCAAGTGCAAGCAGTCATTGTTACACACTGTAAGTTTTAATAATTAAGACGCTTTTCACTTCAGACGTCCTCAAGAGTCGATATAGGTACAAGATACATGCAATTATATTCGTGTGAACAAACACAAAGTTAGTTGAGAGGATTTTCAGGGCCGGTTGACAGACCTTGAGATGGTTAATGAAGTTATATTTAGTATATAGAACTTCCATGAGGTGCTTTGATGTGATTTTATAGGCGACGTCGATCATGTTCTTAAAACTGTCATCATTGTCTTGTGTGAACATTGCACTGCCATCCTCCAATCTGAAAACAACATTAAAGATATTTTCCATACATCTTTAAAAAATACAAGAATCCAAACTGACTTTTTGACTTTATTTCGGTCCATGCCAGGTTTGCTGATAAAATTTACTTTTAGACATTATTTTGTTTTAGTTGAGGTCACATGTGTGAGCTTACAATGATTTTTCAGCAGGTACCAACATGCAAAACAAGACGACCTTTACTTTTAGACCGTACCTGGCTTGTTTGACAGTTTCTCGTTGATCTAGTTGAGTATTATCATGACACACTCGATGAATGAAGACCACAGATTTTCCCGTCAGCATTATCTTTCTAGCCATATCAGCAGTGAGAAAGGACGGAATCATAGATTTGCGTAACGAGTACTTGAAATGCCACAAATTCTCATCTTTCACCTGTGGGTCAGCTGCCACGAAAAACTACAAAGCAAAGTTTGAGCATTGTTTTTTCAGTTGTTTGTGAGCAGTATGGGGGGTGTGATTGATGGCAGACCAAAAAAGCACGTTGACCTGGTGAGAAAAAGCACAAATAAACAGCCGAGAAAGCATTAATTGGGCACTAAGAGACCACCCAGGGCATTGACTCACATTTTTTTGCATTTCTAATCTATAATATATATCATATCATTTGCAATGATTTTTAATGAAAATCAATTAGTTGATTTGTAAAAAAAGCGCTTGGCGCCCTTTTTGGCCTGCCAAACACACCCTCGAAAATGGGGACTCCAAAGGTGTTCCACGAAGTGTTCTATTAGAGTTCATAGATTAACTCAAGTTGATGACAACGATTTTGAACTGAGTGGGGCAGAAAAGCCGAATACTGATAATTGATTGTGGGAACAACGCTGGACGTGTCTTTGATAATAAAACACTTTATTCTGGCTCAAAAAAAAACTATGAAAAATCTCCTCACTGCTATGGACCATGAAAAACAAAATGAGTTGAAACTTATGATTATTATACCTCATTATATGGGTCCTCCAGTGAGCCTGTATAAATCCAGCGATTGATGACAGCAAACAGAGGTCGTACAGTAAGAGTCAGCATGTTAGTTACTAGTGAGGTGTGACTCAAAGCTCCGTGATATGTGTATGAGTGAATCGTGGATAGCAACGCACCTCCCTTCCTACCTGTAAAAAGACGACGATATGGGGTATAGGGGATGTTAATGATTCGATTTTGGGCCTGAGTGGCAAAGATTGAGTCAACACCACATTTTATGCTATCAATGACCGAGTAACGTCATGAAATTCGAAACTATTGCGTTGTGGGATATGATGTCATATGTACATTTTGATTGATTATTAAAAAGGAGTTTAAGTGGAGCTTGGTTTGCGATTAGGAGGAGCAAAAAGGATAGAGTTGGTTTACCTGTGCACACCTGTTATAAATGGAAAACAGTAAAACATCTCTCACATGTCCATCTGGTGAAAGGATTGCAGTGCCTATTGTTGAAAAAGATGAACTTTGAATGACAGTCCATAAGGTTGGCTGGCCTATGTTGGCCTGGCATGTCCAGCGCTAATGTTTAAAAGGTCGATAGGGTTATGAGCTAATAGAAGGACTGATATGAAAATACAATGATGCTTATGGTACATACTAAAACCAGCCAAGGTCAGCTACGCTCATGAAACAATACAGAACCGCACCTACATTTCAAGAAGTATGTTTTTACCTTTGGCCACATCAACCAGTGAGGCTGCCAGTTTGAGATTCTCGATGGGCTCTTTGAACCACAGCAGCAATCTGAGCAGTGTAAGACCTTTAGATACATCGCTGTCCGGTACATTCACCTTTAAATAAAACACAACTTTCAGGAACAGGTGTTATTCATTTTTGATATTACCCATTTTACATAATTCAAAATAGTCTCTTAGCTGCATAAGGATGAAGGTAAGCAAAGTCTACCCTGTGAATGACGATGAGAAAGGCCCATTGCATTGTTGTATGATAATAATTAAGTTTGTCTTTTGTATGTAGGGAATTGTCTTCTCATTGAACTCCAAGTTCAAAGAGGAGACAACTGAGAATTATCATCAATCATCCCTATGCCTTGCAAAGGATGCATTGTAGTATGCTACACTTTTGATAAAAGTACAAACTGTTCCTTTCAACAAGAGATATCCATTAAGCGTCACTCACTAAACTAAACTAAAAACTCTACGAAGCCATGAATAGCCACCAAATAACCATAGTTATCAGGCCTATATTGGTGGATATTCATCAATATCGATATTAGGCCTACTTGATATTTCGCAAGCTGATATTGAACTTGACTGACACATTGGGAAACGATATTGAGTAGACTTGATATAGAAAGAGTAATCCCTTTATATGTAGAATCACTGATTTGAATAACATGGATTGGAATTATCCATCTAGCCCTTCACAAACTCATGGCAAATACTGTGCAGCAGCTGTGCTCTTTGTCATTCTATCTGATTGGTCAATGGTGTTGCAGTCCCGGTACAGTTTACCCATGTAAAATTTCTGAATGCAGCAGGACCAATTGCAATGCAGCAAGTGAAGCATTGGACAATGCACAACATGATGCTGCCAGAACATGGCTACTACTAGGCATCAGCTGGACTGACAGAATGTCACAGAATTGCTGTTGGATAATTGCGTCTGGCCGGCCATATGTTTTTCGCAGGGTTATTCTTTATACTTTTTTCTAATTTTCGCTCATTTATGGTGGTTTGGGGTTTTTGGGTTTCGGATTGGGTTTTTGGGGTTGGGGGCCTGTGGTGTGGAGCCTTCTGGGTTTTTTTTGGGGTTGGGGCGCTCTATATAAATACAGAAGAATAACCCTGGGAAAAAACTTTGTGTCTGGCCAGTCAGCTTGTTTTACCTCTAATCCATGTTATTCAAATCAGTGGGTGGGTGCACCCCTACTGAATGCGGCAATTACTTCTGTAACACCTTACCTATAAAGCACTGGCCTATAAGGTGAATCACTACACTCCAATATAAAAATGCCTCAGTTGTAAGTAGTGCTGTCAAGATTTTTATTTGGTTGGTGTTGCTTCGATTCTAATTTTGGCATCGATTTTCCCGATTTCAATATTTCGATTTAACACCTTTGATTTCAGACAACCCTTTGTCCCGATTTCGATTT
>ERZ1740068.1042-NODE-1042-length-10100-cov-11.393828_pt1 | contig 10100 bp, 5 predicted proteins | sample MGYA00581735_ERZ1740068 | MGnify/ENA primary metagenome ERZ1740068 (study PRJEB43018, sample SAMN04849740) | marine metagenome | isolation source: floating plastic debris | place: Pacific Ocean | collected 2008-08-30 | study: EMG produced TPA metagenomics... | reverse complement strand
TTTTGATGCTGTGTTGTGGCGTTGCGCTTTGAGCAATGCTCTCCATTAGCCCCTGGGATAATAATGTGTTTCCTGTTTTGCACAGCATATTTGATTACAGAGCAGAGTATCATGAAGATTATTGACCTTGTTTATTATCAGCAGCCTTTATCTCTATTTAGGAACAAGCTAGAGCGCCAATATTTGGAATGGAAATTCTCATGTGGTCAACGATTACTCGAAATTAAAAAAGAGATAATCTCAAAACATTATTCTGAAACCAGAATATCCCTTTAAGTTTGACCAGTCATTAAATTTTGACTACAGCCCAATAAATCAAGAACTCAACATCAGCTTTTGTTAGTTCAGGACATACTCATACTAAATTTATACTACACTTATGGTTCAGAATGCCTTAACGTGATGTCTATTGATTTCCAGTTTCAGCTCAAAGTATGGTGATTTGAATGATGACATAGACGATATTATCGCCATCCCTGATTCCACCCCGCTGGTGAGCATTACGGTATAAGACAACTACATGTGATGTGTTTTCCAGAGTCTGATGTGCGCGGGTCAGGTTTATCTCCTTGTTGAGTAGTGGTTTGCTTCTACCGCCTCTTTTTGAAATAGAGGATTTAAACCCATAGGTGTCAGCATCTCAATCCATGAGTATGGGGCAATCAAGGCTAGTTGGCTTGCGTAAACCACATAAATTATTCCTGAAGTTCTAATAATCATAATTATTTGGCACACACAATAACTCCTAGGATGACTGGCATGATCAACTTTATCCAAGGTCATGACTACAAGTACGCTTTATCCTACCAATAACTAACCCAGTGTTGAATGGTGTTATGCCGCAGCCGACTTATTTTTGTTTTTATCCGAGCTTGGATGGAGAGATGATAATAATGTTTTTTTAAGAAACCCAGATTTGATTCTTCCACTACTTATATTACAATGCACTAACAACAGGGCTTTTACTAGCTTTCAATGCATTTCAATATTGTAGGAGGTGAACACTCGCCAAGGTGTGGAGTTATCTTCTCAGTCAAATTCTGATACTAAGAAAAAGTAGGTTCAATTGCCCCAAAGTCATTTACAGCCCATTTACTTATACATTCATTACATTGTATATAAATCGTTCGCCCCATCACTACCTTTCACTCAAAAAGTATTTTTCACCACTTATTTTTCCTATTTTTTCTATTTGCAGGTTAGTTAATTAATTATGCTTTATTTTTTATATTGCGTTGTAATGGATAGAAAACCATTACAGCCAAACTGAAAATATTTATTTCGCATTAAAGAACAGAAGAATCTGAAAATTTTCCATACATGAAATATTTGCGTAAAGTGTATCAGTCGTATATGTTTTTACATGTATGTCTAGGGAAGGAAACAATTGACGTCAATATCTTTATCATGACAGTAAATTTAATCCGCTAGCAATGATAAATTTTATTCCTTACATCTCACATGTTGTTTCCGTGATGTCTCAATGTTGGACTGGCTGGTACCTCTCTTAACTAAGTGTAAGCATATCGGCATACCCAGGGTTAGATCATAGCAAGATTGTGACATAGTAGCCATATTAAGATCCATTGACGACATTCAAGGCTATAGAGACCTTGACGTAAACGTACATGTTTTGATTACTGGATGGTGTGGATGTGTGGTGTGTGCAAAGAGTTTCTGGTGTTTAATCACTTCTACTAGAACGTTCATGTATGTTATTTAGTTGTGTGTAGGTGCATGGGGCGTCTACCTTGCAAGCTGCAATTATACCCAGAATTTACTTTAGCCACCTGGCTCAGAATGATCAAATTCACAGATTTAAAGATTGGTAAATTTTGATATTTTAAATCAAGTATAATAATTCAAGCTTATATTGGAAGGTTTGTAAATAAATATAATGAACATTCAGAGTTTGAATTTAACAAATTAATCAAAGAAATAATGACATTAAGATTTTATTGAAAATTCCCATTTACAGTGTAATAGTATATTACATAGTCATATTTATGAATTTGGCGCAGTATCGAAATTTATGTGTATTATAAAGTTTATCCACTAAAATTGCAAAAACAGTCAGCAAAGGCTTTTTATTCGCTATGTACATACATACATGTATTTTTTGTTTTTAGATGTTTTAAGGCTTACTTGGCTGGAATCTCTACATCAGGCGGTATTACAACTATAGCAAACACTCGGTAGGTACAGGAAGTTATCAATATGATTTTGTTATTGATGATCGGTATTTTTGAAATGCATTGGTTAAAAGGAATGGCCAGGAAATTATCTTATGTTCACATAGAGCTTCATGTCATGACAAGGGCAATGACCTTTTGACAAGGGGTTATCTGAAAGTGAGGATGTATACTGGTCAAAATGAGGTTGTATACTGATTTGAAAAATTTTTACTTCTGACTGGGCAAGTTTATGTCATGCTTTTCACAGCGCTGCCTGCTCAAGCTAGAGTATATAAAAAATCTCCTTCATACACGTTTTTTGGGGTCTTTGCTTAAGAATTACATTAGCTTTCCTAAACCACCACACTAAAGTAGCTTTTTTTTATCATCAAAACTTTTTTTTCAAAACGTGCACAATTATAACTGTTCATGTGTATTAATGTCTTGTAATTTTAGGGCATGCGACAAACTAAGATGTACGGATTGTGATTTCAAGATTTGTATGTTTGATAACTTTGTATGGGACTCTGCAACGGACTATCTGTTCCTGAGGAACAACATACCGGATTTCAGTAAACTAAAGTCTAAACTCAAACCCAAATCAGGTAATAAAATTCAGATTTATCCCACACTGATGCATATAAATCTCTTATTGACAGGGATGAAATAACTTTCCTAGCCTGAGCGCCAGAACAGAGACGTTGTTGGGAGAAAACAATGCACCCTGATTCACAATGAGATAGAAAATTAATAGCTTCATCTCATTGCGTCACACTCATACCTCTCAAGTTTGATTGACTAATGACAAAACTAAAAATGTGAAATAAAAATATTTCTTGTAGATTTGTAGTTGTGTGCCCTATATCCACATGAAGACAATTCCGTATTAGTACTTGTATATTTTTAACAATGAGATCGTATATCTCATAGCTAATTATTTATCTCATTTTGGTATTATTTTATATGATAATTTTTTCAGGTAGTAGAGCTTATGCTTGTCAATGTAAATGGAGGAATATAAATCAACTCACTCCTGTAGACAAAGAAAAGGAACTGAAATGGGTATGCGGAAAACACAGCTAAAAGAACCCATTGATCTAAAACATTACCGATAATAATAATATTGTTTCTTACCATGCCGGAATGGTGGAGATGAAACTCAATAAGCATCCGGTGAAAATGTGAGGCAAAGATTAAACTGTAAAACTGACTGTGATGCTGACCCTGATTCCGTCCATATAATGCGCTATGGAATATAAATTTTCACGCCATGGGATGGGTGAGGATGAAGCAATCCAGATTTCCGGTTAATAACACTAGGTTGCAATGATGAAATATCCTATATTGTATATCATTTTCCGACACTGTTTGTGTGATGAAGAAATACATGACACGTGTAAGGATCACACTGCAAACAGTGTCGGATGTAGAAGAAATAGTAAACGCTTCAATATTTCACTCCTTGCATCACTTTTGCATTGTACAATATCCCATCTTTCGAGTCATTTTTTTCGGCAAAGGCACTCTTGTACGCTAACAATGATAATATTATTGACAAACAGTGAGTGTTAATCTATTTTACATGTAGCACTACTGGTAATTTATAAGATAATAGTCTCTAAACAAAGGCTTATTAAATCCCTCCAAATCTCCAACTTTTCCAAAAATTGAGGAATGCAGGTTGGTAAAACATAAATTCACAAGTTTCACGGGTTAATTTTACCGCATTTTTGCGATTAAAGTCCAAATATAGCAATAATTCCGATAATCTTTTCTGGAAAACATGAAAAATGCTTGGAAACAATTATTTGAGGAAGTTATTATGTGAAAATATCTGGTTTTGTCATTGAAAAGCAGGAATTGACCTTTTGAAATTTGCTAGAGACTGTAACTCTGGCTTCAAGTTTCTAACTTTTCAGCTTTCTAATGTTAGCGAGTTAGAGACCATTAAATACGCCTATGTCTCTAAAACCACAGCATTTATGAGGTTAGGGTGGCCACGCTCTAAATGTGCGCATATCAGTTAGATGTATGGTGGTCATACCATAAAAATAATCATTCACAATTGACTTTTACCAATGTGATCGGCAGCTATACGATAGAGCTAGAAGCGTCAGCAGCGCTGATTTTTTCTCATTTTGCAACCCTGTCGTCAGTGGAAGCAATCTTAAGTAGGATTTAGGAGCAAGTGCAATCATCTACAATACACCCTCACTTCACCTGAAAATTACCAATTCAAATTAGTCATCAGAAGATTACTTTCCTAATACTCTGTGCAGCTCATCATTCTCATGTTGGTGTTGATGTCGCCTCCGTTCGCTGGGAACCTTTAAACCGCCTCAGCATTCTCAAGTGTACTGTAGCAGCACAACGGGTACAACTAAACATTGTTTTGTTACAAATTTTTAGTGTCCTTGCGTAACTAGTTCTAATCAACATGCTGGCTGTCTTGTGCTGTGTCTGGTGAACGTTTACAAATCATCTTAGGCTATAGAACGAACAAGCAGATTACTGTCGATAGTACTTGTTAGCAATCAAAAAAACCTCAGCCGCAATTCTGATATTTTTGCATAATCCTCCATGAATTTGCAGTAAACTGCTGCTTAAATGATTGCTAGGAGCTTTTCAGTTGATTTTGCGGGTACAAAGCACTCGACAACTTGTACTAATGTAACACTGTAAGAACAATGATAATGAAGAGTAAACAAACTTAGGCGGACGAACAAGTTTCTGATTTTTGGCCTCCTCGCGCCGTGCCTATTAATGTTGTACCAGTACCATCATTGTACACAACATTGCTAACCTCTTTAAACAACTTTTTATTGCTCTTGAAAAACTAGTTCCCACCTTTTTCATGTTTTAAACTGACACATGTAAGGACAAGTTTGAAGTATTCTGGCAAATTTGGCTCAATTTTTACAGCGCTTTCAACCCATAACCACCCTTCGATCTACCTCCGTTTTGTTTGAAGTGACACAGCATGTCATGAAGTACAGGATGTTTCCCATGAATTTTTAAAAAATAACACCTTTATGGTATGGTTTTGTAGACCAAAATAGTGTAATAACTCCTCTCTTTGATCAACTTCTGAGAAAAGAAACACATATGGATGGAGCGCATCTTCAATGATCCAAATAATAAAGAATTTCCTTTGAGCCTCGCATCTGAATGTAAATTTGTCTGGTGACAAACCTTCAATAATCGAAACAGGAATTTATGACTTGACAAATTGATGGCAATCATAACACAAAATCAGTGAAAGATTCCTAAGCGTTAGATTAGGTAACTTTTTGTCAGCATCAAAGTGAAACATGGTCGCAACAACTTATTGTCACGTCGACGATAATGAAGAAGAGTCAATGACTGATTTACGAACAACAAGATGTTTATTCTCACTTTAGTTCAATGTCAGTCTGAAACATGGACCCAGGCCACCACGACAAAATACCCTACTATAAACCATCATGTTTCATGAAATGGCTTTGCTCTCCCAACTTCATTAGTTTTCTGATTGAAATCTTACATAACGATTGAATTTTTGTTTTGAATTAGTTTAATTCACAAGTTTTTGAACATTTTCATCTTGCCTCTGATCATGCCGACACTTGCACTGAGTCATATGCAAGTGCGAGAATCTCAAGAACCTCTGATCCTTCTTCAAACCCAAACAGAGGCTCTGCATTGTTAGACCTGCAATTCCGAGTCAATTTCTTCCATCTAAAATTTTATCAAGTTGAAATTAACAAGTCTCTAGTGCTTTTTGACAGGTGCAAGCCCTTTGGATTACTCGAAACGTGGTATAACTATAGACGGGTTACTTGGATTGTATTGGCTTTTTTAAGGAACTTGTTATGCAAGTGAAAGATGAAAGGCTAGTTAATTCTGTGTTTCTGGCTTTATTACAATGTTTTGTGATAATAATGTACCTCTCGAGCTTAACTAGCTACTGGTACAAGGTACTTGAACTTGCTTGCAGTATGGAAATGGATTTAGATTAGAACTTTTCCTCAGGCAATAACACAGCTCTGAAAACAAGGCTCGTATGTAATGATGACATTCTTTCGGACACTTGCACGCCAGTGCAAAATATTTATTAATTTCTACAGGTGGCCCGGCTTGGCCGTTGACTGTCGCTTGAGATCTTACCATTGTCTTTTTTACTGTTTCAAAGTTTAAACAAACTGAAGAATAAAATTTTGAGTTATCAACTGCATTATGTTAGTGAACCTAAATGAGAAATCTTTTCTTGAAAACGCCAAGACATGAGAATTGAAAGAAGATAACTCCTTGGGTACATGGAAGACTTGCTCCTGTCCAACCACGTCTTGTGGGCCACTGGTCCAACCACTTGAATATACCAATACCGCTCTTTATGCTGCCCATGGATATTTGAATTTTTTTGACAATGATTTATGGTGAGCTTGAATATTATTCTTGTTCGAAAATATAATAAGACAGAAAAAGAATGGCCCAAGAACGACACTGAATTAGTCAGTTCGCTGACAAGCGCTGTACCGGTTATGTTTCTGTCGCTGTCACATAATGCAGAGCTGGCCCACACAGAAGTATGTGTATGTATATCAACTTAGAGATGTCATTTGTGAATTTGGTCTTCTTATGTAAACAAATTACTACTATTTGGAAGGAAATGTTGTTAACATGAGCTTTGACAAGCTTTTAAAATTCTTTTACACAATGATATCACTATATTTGTTTTGTATTGGGAAACGGATACCTTCCAATCGATGTCACTTGGTGTCACCCATGTTTTCCGGATGGCTGATGTCCGCAGCGATGCCACAAAACTATCATGATCAATTTTTTTCATAGGTTTTACCTGTATGTCCCCACACAACTCTTTGCTCATTGATATGCCTACTGATTTGCCACAGAAGAAGTGAAAAAAAAACACAAAATGGTTTAACTGGTTTGTTGAGTGTGCTTATATTTTTAAATTGGTAAATTTGACGTTATTATTTGTATTTAATAGTTATGTTACAGCAGCTGTTTTTGGGAGTTGAAATGTGTATCTAGTATATTGTTCCATTGTGTAGAGCCCTCCGCACAATGCTACTGGATACATTGTAAACTTGGGCTCTTTTTCAATTAAATATCAACAATTCTACATTCAAACATGAAAAATTATCATCAGTTTACTCTAAGAGTGTTTTAAAGAATAATAGGAGCAAATAATGGTAGCCCAAAGTTTTTGCTAAGTTTTAAGGGTCGGTTACCGCAAAAGAAAGAAACGGAGAAATATGCAGGAGGTTCTTGTGTGATGTGAGGCATTTTGAATGAGTCATTGAGTGTTTGCAGAAAACTACAGCATGTTATTTGTGTGTTCTTGACATAGTCTCATATGTAAAATTACACATTAACTTGTCTCAATTACATTTTATTTCAAGTAGTTTTTTTGTAATGACATGTTGGGCCATGTCACATTTTGAGTCGAAATCTCATGTTACCCATATTGTCATCACATAGCATGTCAAACACTAGTTTCTCCTCAAAAACTTCAAACCTCTTCATTCGAAAACAAACACAACCAGATGAAAGCTATATCTCATTTCCACTTCTAAACTGTGACAAGAACCAGGGAGCAAAATTAAGCACCAAAATGTTTCAAAATACTAAAAAATTAATATGGTATAGCTCTAGCACTAAGGACAGATTAAGACTGGGTGCTCTGCTGACAAAACCTAGAACAAGAATTCATGAATATAGGTAGTTGTTGTGGTGGAATTACCAGTGAATTAAAATGAGATGACATCCAAGAGTCTTTGCAAGTATAGAAATTAAGTTTTAATTCTGCAATAATTCTAGGGGGATTTTTATCAGATGTTGGCTACATACAAATCAACTACCTATCCAATATTGCGAGGAAGCTGATTGCGTGATGATAAATAATTCAGGCATCAAATCTAATATCACCATGCACTGCTTTGATCCATCCAACGTTATCTGCTAAAATCTGGTGTGACTTGGTTGTTGAAACAAACTTGTAAAAGAAAGAATAATTTCCATGATTCGCTGAATAAGTGATCATGTTGGGGTTGGTTATATAGAATGCAGTCTGTCATTAGGCTACCAATACAATAAGATAAGAATCATACAGCTGTCAACATACCATGTGAACAAACCAACCCTTCCACCACCAATCTCAAAGTATAATTATACTAATGGAGTCGTCTCCTTTCAGCCTCTGCTTTTCTGCTCTTACATACATTATACATTATGAATGTGTTGTGTGTCTATGACAATCAACAAAGAGCTGAATATCAATTTGCTTTCAGGCAGCGCCATCAAGCTGCCAAATTACTATTGATGAAACAAGTCAACGCCGTCCATAAAAATAAGTTTGAAAGGAGCCGTGATCTAGGTTTCCGCCAATAAAACACTTGGTTCCCATGTCAGACATCTGCGTTTCTAGATCTAAAGGCCCGAAACTGAAAAAATTTAAATTTGATTCAGCGACTTCAAATGCAGGTATTGAAGCCAGCAAGCTTTTTGAGAGTTGTTCAAAGCTTTGTTAGCTTCATTTATTCTTTTGATATAATAATTTTTGTGAATGGCCACCATGGATGACAAGGTTGCTAAGATCTGGAGTTATTAATTTTGGTAATTTGTTGCCAGTTCTAAATAATGTTTATTTTTCAATAACTTTGATAATATTATTATACATTTCTAACCAGTTTTATAGGACTGAGTTATTTGCTATTGACAATTGGTTTATCTTCCGAAAACAGAGTACCAGTGGCAGTACCAATTCTTGCCAGAATCACAAATGATATATCTAGCGGGCACTTATTGTTTGGCTGTCGCAATTTGTTATGCTTTAGCACTGAGTAAAATTGTCGATCATTTTGGAAATATTTTCCCAATTTCTATAACCAACAAAGACTAACTAGCAGGCATGTCTGTATTGTGAACGAAAGAAAAGATTTCAAGTTTTGGAGTCATAACCCGTCAGGTTGCTCAGCCAGCATACAAAATGGACGGTGGCCTAACTATAACTTTAGGTTAGACTTAAACCGTCTTTCCCTCAATTTTCATCCAATAGTCTTGACTGGCGTGCACCGCAATCGTAACATAAAGAGAATCCACAAGAAGTGAATTTCACTCACTAAAAACTTTACGGTCTCACATAAAATGTCTGCTCTGCGCTATCACAATCACAAGTGAGATTCAGGTTATGAAAAATGTCCAGTATCGTCATGATTTGTTTTTATCTAAAATCTAAACACGGAGTTGTACTTACTGACTTGACCAAAATTGATACTGGATAGGACGTATTCAAGAAAAAAAGGTACCGCCATGTCCGCCTACCAAACTAGGCATAATGAGACGTTTGACATTTTCATTTACAGAATAATTAATAAAATCAAACATTTTTCTGTCAAATATAATGGTGACAAATACCGCCATCAATATGGCTCGCCAGACTGTTATTTTGAACCTTTTTTTCACCTTTTGTCAAGGTCAGCGATCTACAGTTATCACAATATAGGTTTATTACATAGGTATTTTTGCTTATACAAAATCACTGCCGATAAGAATATAGAATAATAGAAATAGAATGATAGGACAATAGAAATCCAGACGTGCAAGAAACTTATTTAAAACCTAAGAAAGCATTGTCTATGTTGGCAAAGGCACGTGTCATCCAATGTAGCGGACCAACACGCAACAATCTCATATCAAAGGCAAGATTTGCATGACATAAACGATTAAAGCTTGATGATGGTAAACAGCCATATTACAGTTTGAGAAAATTATAACAGAATTATTGAACAATCCTGGCGAATCAATGTAATTGTTTTCCACGGTGGCATACCAATCTTTTGTTTCAGTATGGTCAGATCAGACTTTGACGGTGTTGGAATTTGTAACACGAATAGATATTGCAATTATTATTTTCAGTAAATT
>ERZ1740068.1041-NODE-1041-length-10116-cov-6.959447_pt1 | contig 10116 bp, 8 predicted proteins | sample MGYA00581735_ERZ1740068 | MGnify/ENA primary metagenome ERZ1740068 (study PRJEB43018, sample SAMN04849740) | marine metagenome | isolation source: floating plastic debris | place: Pacific Ocean | collected 2008-08-30 | study: EMG produced TPA metagenomics... | reverse complement strand
CCAAAACTTAGGAGAGAGTCACGACCCCTGGTTTAGTATCTTCTGTAGCAGTTTTGGATTTGATAATACCACCTCCTGAGGTAGGCGCATCTTCTCCCACAATTTTGATATTTAGTTGTTGATCAACATTTGGGTCCGTATTGATTGTAATGCTATCTAAATCAAAATACGGCAGTGGTTGACCCCCTGGGCCGCTCAACGCCACCGTTACCTGAATATCGAATGTGGGGCTCCCATCTATGGGAAATGTTTCTTCGCTATGAATGTATGCACTAATGACTTTGTATTCTGAGTCTGAGGGAAGGTTAAACTTTAGCCAATATTCACGTCCATTATTTGCTAATGGAGAGGTACTATTCATGAAATGCAAAGTGGTGTGATCTTTTAAATTCATCATTGATTATTTTTTGAAATTTTGAATGAGACAAAGTTGCCGTGACCACACTAATATCTCAATTGGTAAATCCACTGAGATTTTCGCAAATCAATCTCCGTAAATACCCTGAGACCAGCATTCGATTTCGGGAATTCGATAACTTGAATCCTGTTGAGGGAGGTTGGAAATGAATCCTGAAAGATTTTAAAGGAGCAACAAAGCGAGTGGCGGAGGGCTGCATCAATAAAAGCATCTGGCAGCTTAGGAAGGAACATGCTTAAATGCTTACCAAAAGCGTTTTCCCAATCCAGGGTGTAACTTTCCCTACCGGTTGATCGGGTGGTAGGTAGACCAATAATAACTGTGAGATATACTAACCAACTGTTTGTTGGGCTAAAATGAAGAGGGTGCATACTGGTTAAAACCGCTCTTGAAAGACAATTACCAACTCAATAAAGCACCAACCGATAATAAAACAAGGTGCGCACCGGCTTCCCCAACTGGGTAGAGGGTGACCATTGGGCATCTGCATTGAGCGCTGCCGCAAGTGGGGGCAAACAGGCTGCTAATCGAGCGGGAATTTCCTGGTGCTCGGGTGAACTGATCGTCAATTTTCCCATTTTATCCACCTCCATCAGCACCATCGTGGTACCAAAGGGTTGCAGTGGCTCTTTTTCCAATAAGGGCAATAAATGCGTAGCCATTCTTTGATTGAGGCAGTTGGTGCCACCCAAAAAATGGGCAAGGTCTTGCACAATGGCAGGTCCGTCAGGTTGGTTGGGGACAACCTTTGGAGCGTTGGGACAGTGGTCGCCCGAAGCTATTTTCTCTAAAAAGGTCAATTCCAACGAAAACCCCTCGTTGAGCAATTCTGCCTTTTCTTTCATACGCACCACAAGTTGCTTGTGGTTCTTCTTGTTAGGGATAATGCGTTTATAAGGTTCGTGGGTGATGTGGGAAAAGGTGAGGGTGGGCAAAGCGTTGGGCCAATCGAAAGCAAAACGACCTGCACTATCGGTGTTGATGACTGTATCTGCCACGAAAATCATCACATTGGCCAGCGCTTCGTTGGTTTGCGAGGTAATCACCTGACCCGCAATTCGGTAGGTTTTAGGGGTGGTATTATTGGACCAGCTCATCCAAAGAAGAACGGACAAACCAATGAAAAGTGTGACGAAGAAGATCTTCTTCATAGGGCAGAACTTGGGTATAAAATTAACGGATTGTTTCGCTTACGCAGAAGAAATAGCACCAGCATGCAACCATTGGTTGCAAAACTGTTCCTTAAACAAGTAACCAAAAGCATTAACCTTTGAACTTTTCTACTGGATCAACTAAAAAGCCAAGCCCTACCTTGTACTTTTGTGGCGCGAACGGTTGTTCGTTTTTGAAGATCAACAGCAAAGTCTGCGGAAACCCTGGTTGAATGATTGCCCCAAAGAACTGGATACGTTTATGGAGTATCGTGTTTTTCTTGTCGTCCCTGGCCTTCTCTGGTTTCGGGCAGGAGGAGCGCGGAGTGACCAAGCTCTGGAATAAATTTTTCAACGATACCATCAAAACCGGCAAGCCCAAATTCATTGCTTATCCGGTGGTGGGCTATACTCCCGAAACCAGTTGGGAGTTTGGTGCTGGTGCTCTGATGGTCTACAACGCCAAAAAAGACCTCGACAACCGTCTCAGCGAACTCTACGCGTTTTCTTTTTTGACCCTTGAAAACCAGTATGGTTTGTGGATCGACCATGCGTTGTATACGGATCAAAACAACTATTTCTTGCTGGGCAAATTTCGCCTGCAGCAATTTCCCCTTGCGTATTACGGCATTGGGGTAGACACGCCGGATGAGCCGGTGGCAAAGATCGAAGGCTTTGCGTTGACCTTGCGCGAACGGTGGTTGCGCAAACTGAAGGATGATTTTTATGCAGGTTTGGAAATTGACCTCAACCATTTGTCTTCCGTTCGTATTTCGGATGTTACCTCCGATTTTTCCAATCCTTCGGGCACTGAAGGGTACACCAACTTTGGCCTGGGAATCGGCCTGGTGTACGATCAGCGCTACAACGTGTTGAATCCTCGGGAAGGGGTGTTTTTAGAAGGAGCTTTTTTGCACTATGATGGAAATTGGGGCAGTGACTACACTTTTCAGGATTACTTTTTGGACTTCCGCTACTACCAACCCACCTTCAAAAATCAGGTCTTGGCCTACCAGATGTATTGGAACCTTACTTCTCCTTCCGATGAAGGAGCGGTGCCCTTTAACCAACTGTCGTTGATGGGCGGTGAAAGCCTCATGCGCGGGTATTATACCGGTCGTTATCGGGACAATTTGTTGGTGGCCACCCAAGCTGAGTATCGTTTTTTGCCCCTGCCGTTTAGCAAACACTTTGGGGCTACGCTGTTTGCCGGAGTAGGGGCGGTAAGTCCCGGGGTGGTCGATTTAAAAATGGATCAGGTGCGTGCCTCCGGAGGGCTCGGGGTGCGCTATTTGCTGTTTCCCAGCAAAGATGTATATACCCGTTTTGATGTGGCTGCTACCACTGGCGAAGGTTTGGGCTATTACTTTTTTATTGGGGAGGCATTCTAAGATTCGCACTGCCATCACCCATCGATAAAAAGACTACAGGATAAATACAAGACTAATGGGGCAAAAAGGCCCAATAGTGCAGTTTATTCCTATTTTGTTATGCCCGCAGGCGCTATCGTTGGATCAGCTTTTTATTTGGAAATTGATGGGAAGGGTGAGGGTTTGGTTCACTTTTTCTCCTTCAAAAGTGGCAGGTTTCCAATCTGCAGCGGTGAGTTTAACCACCCGCAATGCCTCCTGATCCAGGGCTTCGTCCACCGATCGCAGAATTTTGATGCCCTGTACAGCTCCTGTTTTGTCTACCTGAAAAGTGACGTATACCGTGCCGGTAATACCCTTTTCGTAGGCTTCTTGCGGATATTGGATCACTGAACCCAAAAAAGGCATCAGTTCCGCTTCTCCCGATTTATAATGAGCATTGTTGTCTCGGTAGTTCAGGTCCTTATAAGGACCGCTTTGAATAGGGTCTTGGTTTTCGCCAAGATGCTCCGCATTGCTTTTCAGTAGCATCTTGTCGAAGTCGAATTGTTGAGCGGTGGCACCAGCCACATAAAAATTCCACACGCCCATTCGTTTTCCTGCAACGTAGTTGCTTTCGGCTCGCAGGTGGTGTTCTTTTCCCCAACCTTCATACAATTTCCAGTGTCCTGATTTTTCTCCAAGGACATATTCTCCTTCTTTGTAAACCTGGTGGGTAAGGGCGTAGCCTCGGTAGTACTTCCAAGGCCCCGTTTTTTGATCGTTGACATAGGCGCCTTGCCACACCAATTGTCCCCATTCGTTTTCTTCTTTCCACATTCCCTCCTTCTGTCCGTTTTTATAGCTTCCCGTAATTCTTAGTTCGTCATTTACATAGTAGGAGTAGGTGCCGTGTCTTACCTTTGGGTTGGTCTGCAGCACGGTGTAGACTTCTTTTTTTTGTTTGTCGATCTTGTTTTTGATCGTTTTCAGTTCTTGGCTGTACACGCCAAGGCAGGCAAGTAAAAGAAGCGTGGTGAACAGTATCTTCATAGTTGATAAAGGGGTAATGGTAAAAGGTGGATTGTTTAAAAAATGTCGGTTCAATTTGAGTTTTCTCTTTGCTTCAAAGAGAAGGGACAAAACCGCTGAAAGGAGGTTGCACAAAAGAAAAAGAACAACTTAAAATTGGAAGGTAAAAGAGCGCAGCTCCATCAGATTTTCATTCCAATTTCAATCCCTTTGATGCGCTTGTACAGGTCGATGGCATAATTGTCGGTCATGCCGGCTACGTAGTCAAGCACGCCGAGCATCCGCTGGTAGGGCGAATGGTTGTCGTAATTGAAAGCCTTGGGAAGCAGTTGAATGGCCTTTTTCTCTGCTTTGCTGCGCTGGTCGCTTTCCTCCAAAATGGGCGGAATAAAGTGTTCGAGCAATTCATACATCACATTGTAGCCTGCATTTTCAATTTCGATCACGTTGCGGTGGTTGTAAATGTGTTCGATGGAAAAGTCAATGATCTTTTGTAGCGCATCTGATTCGTCTATTATCCAATCAAACAAGGGCCTTGTGGCGGTACCGTTGAGGTAAGCTTCCAGGTTCTCGGTGTAGTGCACTTTGGCGCGCATGGTGAGCGTTCCGATGGCCTTGGCCCGCAAGTAGCCTACTTTGGCATTGCGGTCGTCTATCTTGTTGAGTTGGGTGTGCATCCGTTCGCTGCTGCTGTTGCTGATGGATTCGATGAGCGAGGTGAGCAGTTCGATGCACTGGCTGTGTTCTACAATTCCCAATCGGTGGGCATCTTCAAAATCGATGATGTTGTAACAAATGTCGTCGGCAGCTTCTACCAGCCACACAAAGGGATGCCGTCGGTAGACCAATGGAGATTGGCTGTCCAAGCCCATGTGGGTGCTTTGCGCGATGTCTTGAAAAGTGGCCTTTTCCGATTGGAAAAAACCAAACTTTTTTCGGTGGGTGAATTGCTTGTTTTTGCCGCTCGATTCGCAAGGGTATTTGGCAATGGCAGCAAGGGTGGTGTAGGTGAGCATCAAGCCGCCAGGAGATTTTCCCACCTGCTTTTGGGTGAGCACCCGAATGGCATTGGCGTTACCCTCAAAGTTCACCAGATCGCCCCATTGTTCCGGTGTCATCAGGGGCTTGTAGTCCGACTCGTTTTTCAAAAAGAAACTGGCAATGGCGTCTTCACCCGAATGCCCAAAAGCAGGGTTACCGATATCGTGGCACAAACAAGCCGAGGCCACCACATTGTAGAGGTTATGCTCGTAGAAAAGCTTGCTATCTGAACTCAGATCGTTGGAGTAGCGCTCACTAATGGTTTGCCCCACCAAACTGCCCAAAGACCTTCCTACCGAAGCCACCTCAAGCGAATGGGTCAAACGGTTGTGCACGAACACACTACCCGGAAGCGGAAACACCTGGGTTTTGTTTTGCAGCCTTCGAAAAGAGGAAGAGAAGATAATTCGGTCGAAATCGCGCTGAAACTCAGTTCTTGGATCGGCAGAGCCTGCTTGGTCTATTCCGGTTCGCTTGCTGCTAAATAAGTGATTGGGATCGGTAGGCATCTTTTGCAATCGTAAAGCAATGGTTTGTCCGGCAAGTTATTAAAAGTGGAAATCAGGGCACGCATGGATCCTTCGCATTGTAATGCACCGTGTCTTTTACTTCAGTGTTCCTGTAATTGCCCTTAGAGGGCCTCTGGTAAATACGCCACGTGCCGTATTTACTCCCATGAGTAGGGTTTTTAGGTTTGCTCAACGTTAATGAGCATTAATTTTTTATCGATATGAAACTGCTTTCTTTCTTCTTTTTATCAGTGCTATCGCTGAGTATTTGTGTTCCTGCTTCGGCCCAAAAAAAGAAAAACAACCAAAGGCAAGATTGGAGCAAAGTCGATTTTTTCGATCAATACAAAGGCAATGTAAAAATTCCTGGTGGAGCGGTAAAGGCCCTCAAAAAGTACCCGCTTTTCGTCAACTCGTATGTGGTGAGCCAGGCCACGGCTATGAAAGGACAAGACACCAAGGGAGACCAAGGCATGTTTGCCGCGATTAGCATTTCTGGCTTGAAAGATGCAGATTTTCAAGAGTTGACCAACCAGCTTTATGCGCAATTGGAAACTTCTTTAAAGGCTGCAGGGCTGAATTATACCAATGGGGACGATGTGATGAATTGCGATTTTGTAACCAAACAAAAGACCAAAAAGAAAGAAAATCAAACCATTGGAAATGTAGGAATCAACAATACGACTTATGTGAATAAAAATGGCCTTACGGAAAGTTTTATTCCAGGGTATCCCGTGCTCTACGTCAAGCGGGATGTCAACTTTATGCCCGCCAACAAAAACGTGTACGCAACCTCTAGTGCGGTGCCCGGCCGGTTTTATCAAAACCTTTCTGAAAAAGAAAAATTCAACTTACTGTCCATTCGCTACACGGTTTCTTATGCCTCTTTCGATGCCAGTAGGGGATATGCCACCATGTCGATGAAGGCCAATGCAATTATGGCGGTTGGGGTAGAAATTACCTTGACCACTCCCAACGGCTCTTTCAATTTTATTGAATTGCGCAAGTTGCCCATTTATGGCAATTCAGGTTGGGCCAATGGAGTAGAAAAGGTTAGCGACAACAAAAGCACTTCCGAATTAACCGGTTTGGCCTTTAGAGCAGGCTTTGAGGTAAAGGCCAATTCAGAGGCCTACATCAAAGAGTTGGAAGCAATTCTAACCCATCTGCAACTAAACATTGTGGGAGTAATGGCCGCTGAATTGCAGTAGGGGAGGCTTTCGGAAGTTGTGAACAGCAGACTGAAAAATCGAAGCTTAGGGTTTTCAAAGGCAAAGTTGCCTTCTGGTTGCTACTTCTTCCTGCGCCTCTTTTGCTTGTAGCGCAGGGTGTCTTTCTTCAACGTGTCGTCGTCTTTGTGAAAATGGACTACTTCGCTTACCCATTCCGGGTTTTCCTGGGCCTGTTGTGCGATTTGTTCGTAGGCCACTTCCCGTAAAGTTTCTTGCTGTTCGGTATTTTCTCGGTATTCCTCTTTCAGCACCTCCATAAAATGCCGTTGGTGAGAAGGTGCAAGACCGCGTTGGTGGAGCGTTTGCAAAGTTTGGGCACGGGCCTCATAATCCTCCTGGTGGTGCAGGTAGTGCCGCATTGATTGTACGGGTTTCACCCGAGCTTCCCAACTTTTCATCAGCAAGTTTTGCCCACGCTCGTGTGCGTTCATTTTGTGATAACTGATTAAACCGGCTTCCATGAAGTTTTTGCGCGACTCATGCCGGTCCACCTCCAATTGGTAATGCTCCATGGCCTCAGGGTATTTGTTGATGGAAAGCAGCAAGTCGCCCGCTTTTTCGTGTCGTTCCATTTCCTGGTAAAGGGCAATCGCACGATCGGTATAGTGCCCGGTTTCGTAGCATTCGGCGGCAGCGGATTTGTCGTCGAGTTGGTCCAGATAAATGGAGGCTGCCTCTTGATATTTACCGGCGTATTGCAAACTTTTGGCACCCTGAGAATAGTCTTTGAGCAGCTTGAGGTATACATAGGCCGCTTTTTCGTATTCTCCATTTTGCTGAAGTTGTGCGGCAGTAGTGCGGTATTGCCGGGCCAACTCATTGAATTTTGATTCGCTCATATAAACGGTACCACCGGCTCCCGAGCCCCCGGTTTGCCCCAAGCGCCACGCCCCCGGTTGGGTATTGCCCCGGGCGGGTGGTTTGTCCTCAAGCGGGATGGCCAACTTCAAGGCCTGATCCAAATCTTTCTGAAAGAGGTCGATCAATTTGTCGGCCTCCTTTTGGTTGCGGGCTTCTAATTCATCCAGGTTCGACTTAAGGCGATCCAGGGCCGCTTCGCCTTTTTTGCCCAGTAGTTTTTTGCCCAATTGTTGCAGCTGCCTTCTCAAGCGGTTCCACCAACCGTCGGTTGGTGTGGGGGTATTGGCAGCGGTACCCATCAATAGCCTCAGAAAAAAGAGCTTCACTTTCTCCAGCGCATTCAACGGTTGGTCCGAGTAGCGCTTTTGGTTGGGGAAAAGGGCTTCTTCCAGTTCCGCCAACACATTTTCGGGAGGCAATTCCTGCACCTGAAACGACTTTACCACCAAAGGGGAGGTTACCCCGGATTCAGGGGCCGTAGAAAATGGAATGTCGGTTGGAGGAGGTGATAGCAGCGCACTCCAGTCCAATTTGTCCGGCAATTCTACCAAGCCGATTTCGGGGTGAAAAAGACTGGGTACCCGAAAATGCGCTCGAAACTCCTGGGGTGAAACCGGAGGCCATAACACTGCATGTTCGGGCATAAAGAGCCGGTTTTCTAGCACGTAGCAGCGGGTGTAGCGCCAATGTTGGTCCAAGGCGAGTGCAGGAGCTACCACCAAACATCCCCACACCGTATTGGCTGCTCTACCGGGTAGGGGATGCACCGCCACTTGATGCAATGCGATGCCCAAAGAATCAAGGGTTTGGAGCCAACCCAATACGGTTTCTCCTGTGAGCAAAAAACCAACCGGCGGGCCTTGTGGCGAAAGTGCAGGACGTAGTTCAAACTCCATGTCTCAATACAGATCGGTAAAAGGGAAAAATGAACCGCCGATAGAACAACTTGGGGTGTAGGTGTTGTGCAGGAGCAGCTTTTGAAGTAGGTTCAAAAAATGCATTTCCGGCAAAGTAATCTCCACAGGCTACTCCGAGCGGAACATCCACGACGGCCGGAAGGTAAATAGGAGCAAAGGGTACTTTTTCAATGACTACCTCAGCCCCCCAACTTTCCAGAATTTTTACATGATTTTGAGCAGCTTCTTGTTTAGCAAACCGTTGCAAAAAAACGCCCTGTTGTAGCGATTCAAAGTCTATGTTGGCGGGCTTGATTCCTAAAGCGTGAATAATGTAATCGTCTACCCGGTCGCGCTGCTCACCGTAGGCCTTGAGCAAGAGATGAAAGGGATTTTCCCGGGCACCTTGATCTTCCATAACGAGCATGCCGTCGAGATGCATCTTTAGCATCGATTGGTTCGGAAAGTCAAAAAGCAGCGTGCCTTTTTCGCTGGCATACTTTCGGGCCACCTTTGTATCGGAGGAAGGATTGGTGGGTGGGGAAGGGTGAAAACACAAGAAGCCCGTCATGTACCGCAACTGAAACTGATTGATGAAAAGGCCTCTGGATTGTTGAATTCGTAGCGACCTTACCTTGGAAATGGTGGTTCCGGTTTTCGATTGAAAAAGGCGCTGTTTGAGTTGGGAGCCCTCCTCATCGGTACGTTCATCCGGTCGTCTCGTCACTACCTTATTGGTTGCGTTGGTCCGGATCAGTTCCACCTCAACGGGGAATTTTGGGGATATGCTCAAGGGGTGTCCATTGCCTTGGTAGATGAATTGCGTTTTGTGGAAATACAATTGGGCATAGGTCTCGGGCTTCCACCGGGTTTCCATCCGCCTTTCATTGGTGCCTTGGCTGCAATTGTAGAGGTGAAAGGTTTTGGTGCCGGGGTGTGCCAACAAAATGAGCAGGTCACCAGCCGCATTTCTTCCGGCAGCTATGTGCGAAACTCCCGAAAGTGGGGTTTCGGCCAAAAGTTCAGCGCCTTTGAAAGGTTCTGGTTCAGGAGCCAAATAGTAGAGGTTGCCATTTTTGGTGTAGATCACGGTGCCGTTTTCAAAGCTACAGGCCCGGGCGGGCGGATTGACAAGGCTAAAAAGCAAAGGAGCCAATCCTTTGATTTCACTTTTAGGAACTACAGGTAGTGGATCATCATTTAAGCTCGATTTGGTTCCGGCCCAAATTTGTTGGGCGTTCAGGTGAAGTTGTTGCACCATTTTGCGCTGATTGCTACCCATGAGGTAGACCGAAATGGTGCCCTTGCGGTCAGGAACAATGAGCCACTTGATCTTTTTGCGATAGAGGGCCAAGGCGCGCTGTACTTGCGGGTGAGCGAGCGCTTCGGTAGAGGTTACCACCGAAACCTTGGCTTTTGCGACCAATGGCGCCTGTTTAAGGGCCTCCTCTAAACCTGCACCGGCATGAAGGGTGGCGTCTACCTTGGCCAGGGTGCGAATCAGTTTTTTCTCCGAGGTGTAAGCGGTGGTTTCTGCTGTTTCCCCTACCAGCTGAACCTGCCATTCGATTTGATTTCCGTTTGGGTGTTCTTGTAAGGCCAGTGCCACCGCGTGGCCCAGCACTTT
>ERZ1740068.1040-NODE-1040-length-10118-cov-3.375634_pt1 | contig 10118 bp, 13 predicted proteins | sample MGYA00581735_ERZ1740068 | MGnify/ENA primary metagenome ERZ1740068 (study PRJEB43018, sample SAMN04849740) | marine metagenome | isolation source: floating plastic debris | place: Pacific Ocean | collected 2008-08-30 | study: EMG produced TPA metagenomics... | reverse complement strand
AAAAATATAAATAATGAAGAAAATCCAGCAGTTATTTCAGTTGTGAACAACCCCAAATTTGAAACCTCATATTCACCGGTTATCGCTACCATAATCCACACCATTACCAAGCAAATGAGTGTACGTAATTCCAAACCGTCATTCCTATTAATGGAAGAAGCGCCTACCATTCGTTTATTAAATATGCACCGTATTCCAGCGACGCTCAGAAGCTATGACATTGCAACTATTTATGTGATGCAGGACAAAATTCAAAATGATATGATGTATGGTGATAAAGCGAGTAAAGCGATATTGAGCAACCTGTCCTATCAATTTTTCGGGAAGGTTAATGACCCGGATACAGCAAAGTATTACGAGCGATTTTTTGAAATCATCAAAAACCCAACGAAGAGTGTAAGTAAGGCTGCCAACATTTTTAAAACCGACACACGAATCACTAAAGGTGAGAGAGAAGTTTCTAAAAGAAGGGCTGACATATTCTTTAGGCTTAAACCAGGTGAGTTTGTGACATTTGCCGACGGAGAGGATAAGAAGGTTCAGTTTCGGCTATCCAAAATTCAAAGGCAACTTCCACAGGCTACTAAACAATTTTCGGATACAGATTTAAGAGCGAATTTTGAGCGGGTTTATGATGAGGCGAGGTCAATATTTAATTAATTAGTTGTAAAAACCCTCATATTGAAAACAACCCTTTTCCATTTCACTGTAACAATTACTTCTTTTTTCAATCCTTAGAGTAAACGTGATTTACAATGCCAAAAATCTTTACACTTTTCTTCGCTCTTATTTCGATAGTAACAATTGCCCAAAATGAAAAAAAGGCAAACGATTCCAAATACAAAATCCTTTCCGATGAAATTCCGGTTTGGCTAGACGAATACGATGTGCCTGCTGTTTCGGTGGCGATTGTTGATAATGGGAAAATAGTGTATCACCAAGCATTTGGTTTGCAATCCCCTGAAAAACCAGCGACAAATGAAACCCTCTTTCTCAGTGCATCTATCGCCAAACCAATGACCGCAGAGGTGTTTCTCAGATTGGCCTCATTGGGAAAAGTAAATCTTGATGAACATATGGCAAACCATTGGCTGGATCCTGATATTGCCGATGACCCGCGTGCCAAACTGCTCACACCTAGGCACGTGTTGACACACCAGACAGGTTTTAAGAACTGGCGAAGAATGACCGATGGTAAATTACGATTTGAACGTGACCCTGGGACTGAAATGGGTTATTCTGGCGAAGGCTTTTTGTATTTGGTTCGATTTCTAGAAGGTAAACTGGGCAAACCTTTTAACCAACTTGCAGAAGAAGTTTTATTTGAACCAGAACAAATACAAAACGCATCTTACGTGTATCAAAAACGGTTTGAGAACAAGATGGCGTGGGCTTATTTTCCCGATGGTAACTGGCGGGAGTCTAGAAAAGTGGAGTCGGCCTTCGGAGCGGGTGGATTGAGAATTACTGCTGAGGATTATGCCAAATTCATTCTCAGTATACTAAACGAAGACAGAGTCACCTCTAAATTAAGGACGGAACAATTCTCAATTTCCTTGAATCAATTTTCCCATTGCCAGAAAAAAGCAACGACACCTGATGCCTGTCCCGAGAATGCGGGCTTTGGCTTGGGATGGTATGTGTATGGATTTGAGGACGAAACAATAATAGGCCATACCGGTGCCAATATGGGGGAACGAACCCTGGCCGTCTTTTCACCAAAAAATAAAACTGGCCTTGTGGTGATGACAATCGGCGCCAATGGCAATGAAGTTATCTACCGAATAGCAGAAAACAAAGGTGTACACCAAGGCTTTATTGAGCTCGAAAAACCAAAGAAAAAGTAATAACAAAGCATTTTAAACACTATGAAAAAACAAATTGGAGCTTGCTTGCTTATAGCCTTTGTGTTCACAACTTGGGCACAAGAAACGAAACACACCATCTTTATGGATTTGGCCCACGGACAACGAATGTGGAATGACCCGAAAGACCCAGTGCAAAACATAGGTTTTGAGGAATCCCAGAGAGTCCAATATATGAACGATGAACTATCAAAAACCTTAAAGCCCCACAAAGGCAAAGTTTCCTTTCTCAAAAAGGAAATAAGTTACAATGACATAGCAAAAGGAAGCCTTTTGATTTTGCACGTTCCTTCAAGTGAATATTCAAAAATAGAAGTTATGGACATCAAAAAATATATCAACCATAGCGGTTCTTTGCTTTTGATTATGGAGGCAGATTATTGGACAGATATGGAGAAGACCAATGTCAACGATATTATTAAGGACTATGGAATCCAATACGGAGCACAATACAAGGATACACTGGCTGGCGGATACGCAAGGAAAGAAGGCATCGTTCCCAAGAAACTAAAAGTTACCTACGAACTGGGTCGGTCCATAGAAGGAGGTGAACCCTTTGCATTTAATAGCCGTACTAACGAAGCGTTTGCAGTTTATAAGGAATTGGACGAAGGAGGCAGGCTCGTTGTGTTAGGCGACGCAATGGCCTCATTGTATATGACAGAGTGGAGAGGTATAAGTGATTACCAATGCCAAGAGTTTATGGATGCCATTTTTAAATGGCTTTTGAGGGAATAATTTACCCAAAACTTCTTTAAAAGAAGACTTTTTTAAAACGGCCCACGTTCCCTCGGTCCTTTATTGGTTACTTTCCATTGACCATCCGCTTTTATTAATTTAAGAACACCTAGTTTTTCATCATAGGAAGTATTGTATTGTACCCAGCAGGTGTCACCTTCAATAGATTCGTTGAGGATAGAAAACGTAGCATCGGTATCCGTAGGAATGTACCCTTGAATCATTTGCAAACTTTGAAAGCCATCTTCAGTTGTGTGTTTTTTTAAGCTGCTATCGTCCTTTGAATGCAAACTTTCTAAAACAGTAGTTGCAGTTTCTGAAGGCGAAAGTGTCTTTTGTTCCGAACAGGAAATGAATAGAATTAGTATCGAGCAAATAAGTACATTTTTCATAGTTAAATCAATTTGGGTTATTTATTATGCGATGTGGTATTTTAAGCTTAATATCACGTTCACCATTTTTTTCGTTGAGTTCCAATACAACGCGTCGTTCATCAGATATTGAAAATTTTGGAATCACATATACCAATCTTTCAGTTGTGCCTTCATTTATTTTTGCAGGCAATCGATGCCTGTAAAGCGGTTCTTTATAGATGCGTTGTAAAGACTTTCGTTTCCCTTTTTGCCGAGTTTCAACAGATAGGTTTAAGAAATTCAAATCATAATCCATCGAACTATTGTTTTTGATTTCGACAACGACATACAATTCCTCTTTATCAAAAACAAGGTTTTCTAGGCTCAAAACCACACCATTATTTCGTTTTCTTTTAAGAGTATTATTGTGTTTTTGGCCTAAAAGATAAGAGCAAAACCGTTCGTAATACTGGCGCTTACTTAACGGCACTTTCGGAATAACTTCAATCTCAGATGTATCTTCAGTAATCCTATTTTCATTTCCAATACTACTAGATTCTGAAATGAAATAATTCAGTTTTGACAGCTTCGCCTTATACTTTACAATATACGAAAAAATTGCCCCATTTTCATTGATTACCAGTAGATTACTTTCCTTCCCAGGCTTGGCTTGCAGCAACCCTAAATACTGTTCTTTTTCACGATTGAATGTAAACACAAAATTATCCGAACCTGTAATTCCCTGGCGAATAGGCTCAGGAAAAAACAGGGCTACGTTTTTGGTGTCGTTGGCATAAATGGTATCGAGAACTACTGGTATTTGCGCTTTCACGAAAGCAATTTGACAAATCACCAAACTGGTAAGAATATATTTTTTCATAAGAGTGAGTTTTTAAATGCCCATTATGGGCTCATAGCTTTGGTTTTAGTATGAGTTTATAATTATTGACCACGGTGACTTTTACCCTTCGGTTGTTCCGTCTAAGTACCCTAGTAATGCCACTAACTTGTGGTAAGCTGGGAATATTGACTTGACCCATCACATCATCCATAACTTCATTCGTAGCTTCTGCACGAAAATTATTTTCCACATAAATACCCTCGCTACCATCCTGCAAATCGAATGCCTTTAATTTTGTAGGATGATGGTTAATGTTTTCAATTTCAATTAAGGCACGGTTTGGCTGAAAACTGATAAAACCAAAAACTGGTGTGTTCTTAGGCATAAGTTTTCCATTGATTTCAGCGGCTTTAGTCAGTCGCATTCGTAGTCGGCTATTAGCTTTTACCACTTGTTCACCATCGACAACTACATAGATGGTTTTATCGGTATTCCCGATGATGGAATTTTCATTCACCTTTGGGGAAGCCGCAAAGAACAACTGATGTTCTAGACCAATTTCTTTAGCCTCGATTTCCTGTTTTTTTCGGCCATCCGAAGAATCAATAGTTATTGCTTTCTCTTTGATAGGTTGAGTTTTGCTGATGCGCCTAGTGCGCCTTTCTGAATATTGAATCCTGTTGGCTTTGTAGATGCTGTCCACAATCTGCTGTTTTTTCTGTTCGGGCAAATCAGGATTGTACAGACCTGTTGAATCCAATAACTTTTCGTCATAAATACTGGGTGCGGTACTTTCCCTAACTTCCTTCAGGTCATTGATAGCATCCAGTTTAGAATCGTATTCCTTCTGGTCAAGTTCCAATTCGGGAACTAAGGTTTGTTTAAGCGTGTCTGTATCTGAATCTTCATCTTCCATTAGCATTACCGAATAAGAAATAAGGAAGAGGAAAATGATAGCAAGTACACCAGCAAAAATGATTTTATTCTTTTCTATTTTCATAAGAGTGAATTTTTAAATGCCGATTACCTGCCTACCGTTAGGCAGGTCGGCTCAATTTTCATTGTTCAGCTTTTTTAAAGTGTTTTCGAAATAATTAGTGATTAATAGCCCGTGCGGATTGTTTGGAAAGTTTCGGTCCACCATAATTAAATTTCCTGTTGAAATGAGTTCATAGGTATCGATGACCGACCCACGGTTGATTTCAAAAATGGTTACCGTCTGGAAAACATAACTTCCGTTTTGTTGCTCAACTTGAGAATCAATGCTGAGCACTTTTTGAACTAGGGAATATTGTAACAATCTATTGTAAACACCATCAGCCTTTTTCTGTCGGTAGATTATCGACAGAACTGTTTGCCAACCATAGTGCCTATTCAAGATTTCGCTCGTAATTGCTGGCATCGATATTATAGAAATAGGTATGGAAGAGTTCCAAATGTGCAAGCGCTTCAACCCTAAAATTTTCCTTTTGTGTTACAAGCTTTAATGGGATAATACTACCATCGGTATTGATGGCAAAAGCACTATTTAGCGCATCCTTTTCGGTCTTAAATGCCATCCAAATAGCAAAACTGCTGGACAGTAAAGAACAAATAACGACTGCCAAAACAATAAAGCGGTTCAGCTTTAAGACGCTGTAAATATTTTTGTAAGGTGTTTTCATAATTAGTTGGTAAAAAGTCTAAGCGTAAAAGATGTAGCACGTTTATACAATTTGAATTTCAAAAACACGCTAAAGCCAACAGAACCTAATTGAACAACTGGTGCAAAAAAGCCTTGGCCAACATCAGTTCCAAAGAGACCTGTCCAGAAATTCGTGTTGATTTCAGTATAAAGCGTATTGACGAAAATGTTGACCAGGAAGAATGCCGGCACCAACATATAGACTGCTGCATACAATTTGAAAAAGGTATAAGCCAACGAACGGAACTTTTCAAATACGGCCAAACTAATTACCAGAGGAAAAAAGGCTTGCATTATGCCCAACAGGAAAAATCGTTCGGCTAAGAATAATGGGTAGATGAAAAGGTCCAATAGCCACAAAATAATTCCAACGATAAAAGCCAGAATCTTAAAGCCAAACAGAGGTGTCACTAAGGCTTCATACAGTAAAGCCATTGCTGCTTGAGCTGCTTCGATAAAGTTGATTTCTTCTTCGATTGGAATATCCTGCATCTGCAAAGGAAGCACCGCAGGGGCTGTACCTCGATATTGCGATTCAATCGAAACCTAAATAGCATCGAAGAAGCCTAAAACTTGCGTTGAGAAAATGACTATCAATACAATCGCAAAGTTTTTGGCCAATTCCCCTGGACTCAATCCCCAAGTGTAGCCATCGTTATTGGCAATACCTTCATTGTATTTCTTTAAAATATTGACCAGAAAAAACAACACGGCAAGCGTTTTCATTCCGGCAATGGTGTATTGCGAAAAGCTACTGTTCTGTATGGTCTGAAAGACCGTGTCGATATATTCCAGCCCTATTGACATTGATTAGTACTCGGTTTCGCGGTTATTGATTTTATCCTGCATTTTCCTGAAGGAAATAATATCCTCATAGCGTTTGGTTTTGGTGCGCACCCTTGAAATCATTTCTTTGGATTCCTGTTCCTTGGTTTTAAGGATTTCTGAACGTTCTGCATCGGTCATTTTTAGGAAGTCGCTGGAAAGGATGTCATCAATGAATTGTGCTGTTTCAAGCGAATTGTCCAAGAGTTCGGTAAATGAGTTTGAAATCCTATTGATTTCTTTAGGTTTGATATAAGGCGAATTCAGAATATCCGAGAGGTCATTTTGAACCAGACTGAAAAGTTGCTGATGATTTTGGGCAATCTTACTGACAGCGTTGAGATTTTGAACGACGCCTGCTACTTTTTCGAGATTTTCTTTTTGTTGCTTTAGAAATTCGACGGTTTGTAGCAATTGTGAGGTCTGTTTTGCCGATTCAATGAGCGACTTAGCCACACTGATTAAGTTGGTGTTGTCATATACAGGCATTCCCTGGCACGCAGCGCGTGCAGGCAATAAAAAGATGATTGCTGTTGCGATGATTAAGATTTTTGTCTTCATAATTATTGTGATTTAGATGTGAATTGTTTTATGGCTTCTTCCATATTATTTGTCTTGTTAAAAATGGCCATTATGGTCTCGTTTTCTTTTCCATCGGTCTGGTAGGCGGCATACACTTCCTTCGGCACTTCCAACCGGAAGATGTTGCTTTCCTTTCCGATTTTGATAAACATTTCGGTATACTTCCGTGGTCCGGAAAGATTGTTCTTAATGGATTTGAGTTGATTCAGGTCGTGGCCCGATAGGTTGAGACGTTTGACCAGTTCGTCATAGCCTTTTTCATTATTTAAGCTGTAAATGACCTGTGTATTTTCAAGAATACTTGCCGAAGTGGAATTGTTAGGAAGCTGATTTATGGATTGTAGAATGATACCAATTGCGCCGTTCTGTTTTCGGATAGCTTGATAATAGAATTCGACACTTTCCAGTACGTTGTCAAACTTCAACTGCTTGGCAAATTCATCAAAAAGGATGATACCTTTTTCGGCACGATTCCGCCAAATCGTTCGTTGAATTGCTGACTTAATGAGCTTGAGCATTACAGATAGGATTTCCTTATTGTCCTTTACTTCATCAAGTTCAAAAACGATAAGACGTTTGTCCTCAATCTTATATGTTTGGTCTTCGCTGACTTCAAATAAAAAACTATATAGACCATCGCCGACGTACTCAGACATTACGTGCAAGAAGCTTGTAATATTGAAGTAGTCGGGATGGATTTTTAAGGTTTCCAGAAGGCCTTTCTGATTCCTTTCTATAAAATTGTAGAAACTATCCAGCGAATGATTTTCAGAAGTGCTATCGTAATAATGGCGCAGTATTTTCTTTACTGAAACCGATTGCGCTTTCGTCACTTTTAAATCTGAAGCAAATAATTCAAAGAGAAATACTGATAAATCCTCTAAGCGCTCTGGTGTTAGGTCATTTTTATCACTAATAAAAAATGGATTAATACCCAGATTCTTTCCGCTTTCATAGCGAAGCACGGTGTACTTTTCAGGATAGAGCTTGGCGAACTTGGTATACGAGCCACCCAAATCGATAATGACCAGACGAACACCACTTTCAAAATATTGACGTAAGATGTTATTAGCCAAAAACGACTTGCCTTCACCTGTGGGCGCGAAAATGGCAAAGTTTCGAGCCTTAATACGTTTCTTTCGTTCATCCCAAACATCTTTGAGAACAGGAATGTTATGTTCACGGTCATTGAAGATGATTCCCATGTCGTCAGATTTATAGTTGGTGTTATTGATGAACAGGCAAAGCGCATGCTTCAAATCGGTGACGTACAAATCGTTGTTTGAAAAGTTGGAAGAGAAACAGCAAAAGCTGTTCAAGATATAATTCTTTCGTTCTTCACCTCTTGGGTAATATGGGATGATGTCCAGTTCCTTAAACTCGGTTTTGATTTTTGAAGTTATGGAATCAAGGTTCTTTTTGTCTTTCGCCCAATACACCACATTGAGATGACCACGGATAATCCGTGCATTGTCATCAGCATTGATTTGGTCAAGGATATGCTGGATTTTACCAAGTACCACCTTATTCTGCGAACCGAAGTTGGAACTTTTGTTAAGTTCCTCGATTTTCTTGTCAAGTAGTTTGCGCCATTTTTGTTTGTCATCCAAATACAGGATTTGGTTGACGATATGATTCTCGTTCAGCGTAAGCCCCAAGCCATCAATAAACCCTTGGTGAAATACAAAATCGTCAGAAGTGAATTTCTCATTGGTCTTGCTACTCTGTACACTTTCGCCAAAGCACAGCTCGCTATTAATGGCCAGGGCATCAAAAAGGTTATCGCCTATGGTGACGTTTTTCTTTTCGAGTAATATATCAGTATCAAATCCCTCACTAAATCCGTTGAAATAGTTCGTGGTGAGTTGCTGTATGTCTTCCGTTTGAAGCGCAACAAAATGCATCTTTCGGCTGTTGTTGATGAATGATACCGAATCGCTTACCGCATTGGCAAAAACCTTAATATTGTCATCCATCTGCTGGACAATCCCCTTGGAAACCTTTCGAAACGGATTCACATATTTAGAATTGTTGAGGGCTTTGTTTTTGGTAAGGATGAAGAACAAGTAACATTGGTGCTCAATATATCCACGACCTTTAAAATGATTGTGGGTTGCCTTTTCAAGAAAGGATTTACTAGGAAGCTCTTCTGAAGAATAGGATTTCTTCAAATAGACATCTTGTTTATGCACTACTGTTCCTACAGGTAATGACTTCAATGCCTGAAACCAGGCACCGTGTATGTCTTCAAAATCTTTTTCAGATAATGAATAGATTTCTGGCAAGTTCCCTTTAAAGCATACCACGACATTGCCGTTGTTGGCAAAGACGATATTATCCTGAATATCTGCGATGGGCTGATATGCTGAAAGGTTCATTTTATTCATATTTGAAATCAGAGTTACGTTTGTTACTGATGATTTTTGGGAAAGGATGGCCTATATGAAATAGCTGGGGATTGTTTGCCATTCGCGTCAAGGCGATGTAAAGACCACCATTAAATAACATTAGCCCGATGATGACACTGAAGCTGAATGAAAAAATGATGATGAGTAATGATGCTAGTATGGAAACCATCATCAAGGCAAACAGGGAAATGGGCAGGCCAAAAATGACTGCCCGTTTCCGCATATTTCTATAGACCTCGAACTTCTTCACTATACTACGATGCCTATTAAATAGGTGAAGATTCCAACGACTGCACCTGCGATAAGCACGAAGACCAATACACGGGTAATCCCTTTTTTGAGGTCTGCGTTTTCACCAAAGAAGTGTCCTGCATTAAATAGGAAACCAATAAGAAAGATGACACCTAAAATGATTGGGAAAATAGCTCTGATGGTATCGGAAACATCGTTGACCGAATCTTCAATACCACCAATTTGTGCAAAAAGTGAGTTGGATAACAGCGAAAGAAGAGTCGCCAGAAAGAGTGATTTTTTCATAACGAATGGGTTTATATTTTTGGTTCATTTTCGTTATGAAAAATTTACATATATTTGAATATAAATAACTGAAAATCAAATATTTGTGAATAAAATATTATTTGATAACGTTTGGTTTTCGAAACCTTTAAATGGCATCAAATTTTATGAATTTTTGAAGTAGAACTGTTGAAAACGCAAAAGTTAAAAATGAAAAAGTGGCTCAAAAACGTCAGTTTTGTGATTTTGGTCCTCAAAAATTGCATCCTTTTGGGGCAGGATATGGGTGCGAAAAAAATAGTTGTC
>ERZ1740068.1039-NODE-1039-length-10123-cov-8.309297_pt1 | contig 10123 bp, 8 predicted proteins | sample MGYA00581735_ERZ1740068 | MGnify/ENA primary metagenome ERZ1740068 (study PRJEB43018, sample SAMN04849740) | marine metagenome | isolation source: floating plastic debris | place: Pacific Ocean | collected 2008-08-30 | study: EMG produced TPA metagenomics... | reverse complement strand
TTTGGGCAAGCAAAAGAAAATGAAGGGCCTGAATGAAAGATGTCGTTTCAATACAAACAACCAAGCCAATCAGAACCAACCTTACCCAAAAACATTAAAACCCAAATGGTTATTATCGATTCCTGTTAGTCAAATAGACGTCTGTGAGGACGCTACTGTCAGCGGTTGGAGTAACTTAAATCCCTTGGGAAATCGTATTCTATAAACCACTCAACGTCAATTTATGCACCCTTCGCGCTCGCGATAGAGAATAGTATCCCCGGTTTACGCCGGGAATACTGAGGATAGCGCGCTAAAGCGCCCAAATTCTTCATATTGATCTCGTTTATGAATCGACCGTCAACCCGTACTTGATACGGGTTAATCTAATGACCCATCCAACCCTCTAACCTTCAACAACGCCCCAATCTCCGGCTGTCTACCACGAAACTTTTCATAAAGCACCCGTGCTTCCTCGGTAGAACCCTTCTCATAGACATGGGTCCGCAGCTTAGCTGCCAGCTCGGGATCGAAGACGTCGCCTGCTTCTTTGAAGGCTTCGAATCCGTCGGAGTCGAGGACGGCGGAGTGTACGTAGCTGTAGTAGCCGGAGGCGTATCCGCCGGCGAAAATGTGGGAGAAGTAGGTGCTGCGGTAGCGGGGAGCAATCTCGTCGATGAGGCCGATTTTGGTGAGGGAGGCTTCTTCGAATGCGTCGGCGTCTTTCAGGTCTTCACTGGCTTTGATCGTGTGCCAGTCCATGTCGAGCAGGGAGGCGGCCAGGTACTCGGTATTGGCAAAACCCTGGTTGAACTTCGAGGCCTTCAGCATCTTCTGGATCAGCGCATCGGGCATGACCTCGCCGGTTTGATAGTGCGTCGCGAAAGACTTGAGAATCTCCGGTTCGCTGGCCCAGTGCTCCAGGATCTGCGCTGGAAACTCGGTATAGTCGCGTGGGCCGGCCGTGCCTGCCATGCTGGGGTAGGTCACGTTGGTAAGGATACCGTGCATGGCGTGGCCAAACTCGTGGAAAAGCGTGGTGACATTCTCAAAGCTCAACAGCGCAGGGTCGTCACCCACGGGGGCGGGGAAGTTGCAGACGTTCACCACAATGGGGCGCTCGCGGCCGTCGATGTTGGATTGGCCTTTGAAGCTGCTCATCCAGGCACCACCGCGTTTGTTGGAGCGGGTGAAGTAGTCACCGATGAAGATGCCCAGGTGGCTGCCGTCCTTGTCCTTGACCTCCCAAACGCGTGCATCGGGGTGGTAGACGTTGATGTCGAACTGCTCGGTGAAGGTGATGCCCCACAGTTTGTTGCACGTCGTGAAGACGCCATTCAGTACGTTGTCCAGCGACAGGTAGGGCTTCAGCGCAGCCTCGTCGAGGTCATATTTGGCCTTGCGCACCTTTTCCGAATACTGCCACCAGTCCCAACCGGCGATCTTGAACTCGTGACCTTCCAGGTCGGCGACAGCCTGCATATCGGCCACCTCACGCTTGGCCCTTTCCAGCGCAGGCGTCCACAGTTTCAAGAGCAGGTCATAAACCTCTGCCGGATTTTTAAGCATGCGTTCCTCCAGCACGAAATCTGCATGTGTTTCATAGCCCATTAGCTGGGCCCGCTCGGCACGAAGTTGTGCAATCTGTGCAGCGACGGCCTTGTTGTCCGTCTCGTTGTCATTGTCGCCCCGTTGGATGTAAGACTTGTAGAGCTTCTCACGCAGGTCGCGGCGGTTGGACTCAGTCAGGAAGGGGTACATACTGCTGCGATGTGGGGTAAAAACATACTTACCTTCATACTTCGCCTTCTCTTCGGCAGTCTTGGCCTTGGCCTGTTTTTGCGCTGCAGTTTCAGCTGCCGCAGCGATGACACCATCAGAAAGGCCATCTAGGTCGTCTTCGCCCAGTATCAGTTCAAAGCCATTGGTCTCCGCCAGCAGGTTCTGACCGAAGGCCGTCGTTAGCTCAGAGAGCTTGGAGTTGATTTCAGTGATGCGCGCTTTTTGTTCCGTATTGAGCAAAGCCCCTGCACGAACAAATCGCTTGCGCGTATCGGCCAGCAGCTTTTGTTGCTCAGCGTTGAGGCCCAGCGACTCACGCGCCTGCCAGATGGCTTCCACGCGTTTGAAAAGCCCTTCATTAAGGCTGATTTTGTCTCGGTGCGCCGAAAGCATGGGGCTGACGGTCCGCTGCAGTTCCTGCAGTTTGGGATTGGTATTGGAGCTGGTGAGGTTACCGAAAACCCGCTGCACTTTGCCCAGCAGCTTACCGGTTCTTTCCAGTTCTTCCAGCGTATTGGCAAACGTAGGCGCCTCGGTGTTATTGACGATGGCATCGATCTCGGTCAGGTTTTCCGCCATGCCCTTTTCGAATGCCGGCATATAATGTTCGTTTTTGATCCGGTCAAAAGGCGGCACCCCAAAAGGCGTATCCCATTCCTGATAGAACGGATTGCCCGAAGCCTGCTGCTCGGATTGATCGGAGGTATCGGTTTGATTCTGGCAAGCGCCCAATAGCACAATTGCCGCAAGGATAAGGAGTTTTTTCATTCCTGAATTCTTTTGTGTTCTGTTGCTAAATATAGCAATTTCCGCTGGAGGATGTGCGGAAGGTTTAATGGTTGGTTTGAAAATTGAGTAGGTGGTTGGTTTTGTGGGATGGAATTGATTTGGGGGCTCCCCTGCGGGTCAGGCTATCGCTCATACTCCTCCCCCGCATCAAGTGCGGGGTCCGGGGTATCCACTCTATCCTTAGCCCGGAGTTGGTGCATTGGGAGGGCGATTGGGGTTGATGATGCCAGTCAATTGGTTTTCAATTATGTGTTTAAGATTTTTTAGTTACTTCATGATCTGAGTATTTTAACTATGATTTCTTTTATGATTTTAGTTGCAGCTATCAACCCTAGAGCTTTCAAAATCATTGAAGATTTGTTTGAATAGTCATTTTTCGAATTGTCTTTTTGATCATTGTCGTAACTTTGATTTTCAATTAAGTCAATTAGTCTTCGATTTTCGTGGTAAAGGCCAGACTTTTCTATGTCAAATTTTATTGATCTAACCCAGTTTCCAAGACGATAGAAAGCAAACGCAAATGCAGATAGAACTCCAAATACAAGAGTTAATTCGCCAATTTTAAGAGAAATAAGATAGTCAATTAATCTAAAACCCTCTAATCTCTTTATCCTCGCCTCTTCTATTTCCTTTAGCAAACCAATGATTCTAAAACTCCTTTTTTCCAATTCTTTTCTTTGAGAAATAGTGGTGCTGTCCTGCTTTGTCTGAAGTGTTTCTAAATCTTTTTGCAGAATTTCGACTAACGCTATTTCATCATCAGATAAATTAGCGTTCTCTTGAAGAAATTTGACTTGTTGGGCCATCTTGGTTAAGACTAGTACAAGTGAATCATTTCGTTGACGTTCTCTTTCTAGGTCATTTTCGATATTTTCAATTTCTTTAAGATACCTAGAGGTGGGTTGAGTTACGTACAGGGTGGAAGAAGGCGGTACGGTCATTTGCCCACTTGTCAGATAGCTGTAGGAAAGCAAGGACAAAACCATGAAAGTCTTAGTTTTATTGATCATGATAATTTTATAATTTAGATTTCTTCAATTAGCAATAACTAGGAGGTTCGATTATTATAAATGGTGCCAGCTTGTTATTTTTTGCAGTTGATCGCTTTCAACTTTTCGCAAATCATAGATTAATAACTAAAGTTCTTGGCAAATTGAATTAATAGACTTAATTAAGGTAAGCAATCTGAGCTGGGTTTTGCGAGATTCACAGTTGAATACGTTTAAATGGTTTTGAATGTACTTGTTCTTTGATTAAAAAAACATTTAATGGTATTCAGAATGATGGGTGTTTAGTTGTGAAGGGTGAAAATTTCCCTATCATGAAGTTTACGATAGTTTACCTCAGATTACTTTTTCAATTAATGCCATGATTCCACGTTGAAATTGCCTTGGCAAGTGAAGTTAGTTGACGCTTTAAGTCTAGAAATTCCAGATCGGATTCTCTCATTAATTCCACGATTTCATTAGTATACCCATTTTTGTTTCGATCATATTTTAATTTGGGTTTGTACTGCGTGACAAGCTCTCCAAATTTTTCATTTAATTGATTTTGAAAATCGTCGATATCGAGCCACCTTTTCACAAGATCATCCGAAAGATAGTTTTCGATCTCTTTGCCCTTTGTAACCCAAAAGCTTCTATCACCAATTTCGTCAATTACTCGTTTTTTTGTTCTATTTAAAGATACTCTAGAGCTGAATCCATCTCTATCCATTATTATGTAGGCATTTTTGTTAATTCTGAGTAAGGGAATTAACTCCTCTGTCACATTCTCTGCGTCAAAAGACAAAGAGGAAAGCAGTCTTCCTCCATAAAACATAATAGAATAATGAATCCCTTCAATAAATTTAGGGTTCACAGTGCTCAGCCACTTTTTAACTAAATTCCGATCACTCGGTCCTTCTACCCATATGATTCCATTTGATTGTAAAATATCACTGGCTCTGTACCCTAAGCTGTTTAGTACCTCATATGATTTTTCAGTTGTTTCGAGATATTCTACTGTAGAACGAATACCATCGTAGTGAACATGGTAAATACTGCAGTTTTTATGATGTTCAAGGAAGACATTTGAATGTGTAGTTATCAAATATCTATTTTCGGTAACATGCAGAAAACGTATAAATTTTCTTTGCAGTTCTGGATGAAGGTGAATTTCAGGTTCTTCGATACAAACCAGATTGTTATTGTGAATTGTTAATGCACTACATAAAAGAACCAATTGGTGTATCCCAGTCCCGTAATATTCTAATGGGAGCCTGTTTCCATTCATCGCGACAATGATTTGATCACGACTATGAGGAATTTCAATTTCTAACTCCTCATTATTTAATAGGTCTTGGACTAGTGTTTGTATTTGGTAGAATTTTTCTCGCTCCTTTTCTTCTCCTACTTTTGGGTTCTGCATTTGGAACATCTTCGATATAATATTCGAGCCATCAATTGAAGAGTTCGATTCTCCAAAGCTATGTCCTTCTTGAACTGTTCTCAGATGCGGAATATATATTACATCCGCGAAATTGTTTTTAACTATTGAAATGACAAGAGTTCTTAAATTTCGTTTTATCTCTTGCACTAATACTTCTCTACCTGCACTAGAGTAGCTTTGCTGAAACGGGAGCAAGTCGCTTTGGCCTTGAAATTGATCAAAAAGCTGAGAAAGATTTGTAACGCTTAAGCTCCCTAGATCAAATTCTAGGAGCTGTTCATTCTCAGAGAATTCTTGATATAAATCCCGGTTTCGAGAATTGGTATATTGATAAGACTTGATCAAATCCTTTCCAATAACGGAAACTCGAATTGTGGTCGATTTTCCATTTCTCTTATGCTGATTATTTAAATCCTTTGGAAAATTGCTAAGGTCATCGATGTTTTCGGAAACAATTTTGAAAAACCTTAAAAAATTAGACTTGCCACAATTGTTTTTCCCTATTAGGATATTGATTTTGTTGAGTTGCTTTAAGGTGACACCAGAACTATCAAAGCTTCTGTAATTAGAAATCCCAATTTCTGTTAACTTCATTTATGTAGATTGTTTCAAGTAGCGAATTTGGCACAGAGTTCGTTAATTTGTTTTTTTAAGATACGCGCACTATTAAATAATTTTCATGACAACGTACAAGAACCATTGAAGAGCAAAGGAGTGTGTACTATTTAAACTGACTTTAACTCTTAGCGCAATTTTATTTATTAATTACTAATGAAATATAAGTGGATTTATTCTTACTTTTTTCCTGTTAGGAAGAAATTTTGGTAACCTATGAGGTTTTGGAGTATTCTAGAACTAACACTGTTGTCAGTTTTTCTTCTTACATCTTCCACTCTTTTTCGTATCTTTGAATTGCTAACACATTTTTATTTTACACGCAATGCGCACATCACAATTACGTCTTAAACAGAAGATTTTGGGGGAGCATACGGATGTAAGTTCCGGGACCTATCTGAGCATTGCTTGGAATGTGTTAGCGGTGACTTCCCCTGTTTTTATTCATTTACTAAACCCATTTCAAAATGCTAACACAGAATGGTCAAAATGTATGTCTAGATGACAACCTTTTCAAAACAGCGAGTGGCCCAACAGAGCCAAAAATCTCAATCTATTTAAGTTCCTCAGAAGCAGCATTCATCGACGATCTCAAATCTCAAGGTATTGGTGATTTGGTTGAGTCCTTGAGGATGATTCACGACCACGCCCTTTATCACACGGATCTATGTCTTGGAGCAGAGGAAAAGGAAGCTCTTTACCATCTTAAGCTTTTGTGGGAAGGGTTGGAGCGAGTAGGGGAATCATAATTCTTTCATTCTTCAAAGGGCTGGTGGATTTGGCCGCTGGTCCTTTGAATATTACCTTTTTCTACAAGCAGGAGGGCGGGATGTCCACGGGCGGTGTGAATCCCTGGCTCTTGAGTAACTAACGTCCGCTTTGTGTGAAACGAAGGGATTATAGCCTGTGGTGTCTTTTTCTTTTGCTTCTTCTCTTTTGGACAAGCAAAAGAAAAGCCGGAGAGACGGAAGGCTATTAGGTAGAGTGCAAGGACATAACGGACCGTGTTGACCTCCTCAACGCTGATTCTGAGTAACGTATCCTTTGCCTAAAACCCCACTCTTCTTGCCTTCCGAAGCCTCAGCGAAGGGAGATTGGTGATCTTGTAGCGTCATTAAAAATGATTCACGACCATGCCCTCTATCATACCAATCTTTGTCTTGGTGCAGGGGAGAAAACTGTTCTTTTCCATCTTAAACTTTTGTGGGAAGGTTTGGAGAAAGTGGGTGAATCCTAAGTTTCTAGTTTTCCAGAGGGCTGGTGGGTTAGGTGCTGGTCCTTTGGGTATTATCTTTTTCTACAAGCAGAAGGGTGGGAAGTCCACGGGCGGCGCGAAGCCCTGATTTTGAAGGGGTAACCGTTCCTCTTGTGTGAAATAAAAGGTCTGTAATCCCTGAATCAAGGTGAGCTATTACATTCTTTAAAGAAATCATTCTAGTAAGATCAGGGATCGGCCGTGGTGCTCTTTTGGTTTGTCGGTCAGTCGGCGCTGTTCTTTGGTTTTACGGATTGTCGCCCGGAACAAGCAAAAGAAAAGAAGGGCCTGCGAGCCGTAAGGCATTTGACAGAGTAAAAAGGCTTCAGTGCAGGTGATACAGATGCAAGTGTGTATCTGTAGGAAACAGGCCGAATATCGGGGATGTAGCTACAAGCTACACTCAGCGGGTCTTATGCGTGATTACTCCGAGATCAGTGACTTAGATAGTAAAATGCGACTTTGAGATATTTTCCCATAAACATTGTTTATTTTTATGTATATGAATTTACAAAGCCGTAAAATAGCGTTTGTAAAGGAGTTTCTGCGGATTGAAGATGAAACTGTCATTGCAGGCTTGGAAGAGTTGCTGAGAGAGCATATTAGTTCTGATGAAGATAGCTCGCCAATGTCCATTGATCAATTCAATCAGGAAATTGATCGTGCGATGGAAGACTCAAAAAATGATAGAGTCATTAAAGCGGTGGACTTAAAGAAGAAGATTGACCAGTGGAACTAACGGTTTATTGGACTCAGTTTGCGGAATCCCGACTAGAAGAAATCTTCAATTATTACAAGTACCGTGTCAGTGTCAACGTTGCCAGACGGTTGGTGAAAGGTATTGTTGACAAAACTATTGACCTTGAACACCAGCCGTACAAAGGCCAAAAAGAGGAGTTGTTAAAGCAACGCGCCGAAGATTTCAGATATCTTGTTTATAAGAGCTACAAAATAACTATTTCATCAATACCGATAAGGAAAGAATTGAGATTGTCAACGTTTTTGATTGCCGCAGGAATCCGACGAAGATGAAGGAGTTTGATTGAGGTGAGATTGGGCTTCTTCTGTCCTTTTATTGGTAATGACTGTTGCTATACAATATCCGACCCTGCTTCAAATACAAATCCAGTCCTACATTTAACTCTTCTCAGCTTTATGCGCTTTCAAATCATCCATTAAATCGCCGTAAAACTTCCTTGTTTTACCCTTAACAGCATCACTATACCCTTCTAACAATGCGTTTCGGAATGATGTGGATTCTATTTTGACCTTTTCAGCTAAATGACGTTCATATTCTTCCGGTGAAGAAAATTCCTTTGCCGTTTTGCGCTTCTGCTTCCTAATGAAATCACAGATGCGTCGTTCCTCACTTTTCGTCAGCGGATTTTCCTGACTACCTACCATGTCTACGTCAAGTTCGTTGCTTTTCTTAGCCATCTTTTGCTTGTTGGTTCGGTAACTTCTAAATCGATTTTAATCACTCTCATTTACGTCCCAGAAGTTTACGGGCACTGGAATGCTCTAAGCAATCTTCGGGTTTTGCTGCACTGGATTCATGCCAAAACTCAAGAATGCTATCTGGTATTCCCGAGGTAGGACTATTTCTAAATGCTTCTATTCTCTAAATAACCTCCTCACTTTGAAGCGCAGTGATCCAACTGATTAATTCAAGTTTTCGCTGTTCAAGTGTCACATAGTAAAGATAAAAAATCTGTGGTTAAGGTATCATTCTCGGGACGTTAAACAGTACTTGTTTCGGCGACTGGTTTAATTTTTCACCCTGTAGGAAACAGGCCAAATATTTGGGATGTAGCTACAAGCTACACCCAGTTTCGGAAAATAATGTAGAAAAGGTTTAACACGAGAACTAGAACCCCAATGCAATCGCATTCAAGTACGAGTGAGCTAATCTTGGGGAAGAAACTCGCGCTAGTGATAGCAGTGAATACCCCACAGCGAGGAACGAGCGAGGAGTAGCAACGGATAGCACGTTAAAGCGCCCAAATATTCTAAATGCGATTCCCCAAACTAAACCCAGATTCACCCTTTCCTAAAAAAGTTATCAACCCACTTGAGACTTTTTTGCACTTTCTCAGTATATCTAATAAAAGGCCCGGAATAAAACATTGAAAGCGCTCACAGACGAACAATTAATGATACTCATCAGCAATGGTGACTTACAGATGATGCATCAATTGTTTGACCGGTATAGCGTCAGGATCTATAACTACTGCCTGAAAGTGACCCGGGATCAGACAGCAAGTGAAGATTTGACACAAGAGACCTTTTATAAAGTAATCAAACACAGGCAATCATTTGACAACCGGACTTTTGCTGCCTGGATCTTCACGATCGCCAGGAACCTTTGCTTTGATTATTTGAAAAATACTGAAAAGCGCGGGTTGAAAATGGAAGGCCTGGAAAGTCATATGGAAGATGGCAACCTCGATCAGGCTGATCAACGTGATCGCATTGAACACCTTCAAAAGACACTGGGCCAATTGGATCCGCTTGATAAGGAGTTGATCCTACTGAGCAGGTATGAGAAATTGAAATACAAAGATATCGCTACGATCATGAATATGAGTGAATCTGCGATCAAGAACCGAATACACAGGGCGCTCAAGAAGTTAAGACAGCAGTACTTCAAAGTTATTTGATATGGACAACGAAAAAGACATAGAAAAACTCATTGTAGATTATATCGACGGCAAGTTGAGTGCCTCTGACCGCGAAAAAGCAGAGTGGTACATCAAGCATCACGAAAGCTACGGGCAAATGGAACAAGAATACCGACAGCTCTTTGGTGCCATAGAAGAAGATCAGGTAGTGCTTCCTGATGCCAAACTGAGAGATGCCTTTCAAAAGATGCTGGATAGCGAAACAGCCCATATCAGTCCTGTAGAGCCTGCTACCGTAGACACCTCTGCTAAAGTGGTTCAGCTATCGCTGAAAACGATCTACAGGGTGGCCGCAGTGCTGGCGTTGATGCTTGGTAGCTATTGGTTTGGGAGCTATACCACGAAGAATGACTACCTGCTCAGCCTCGCTGAGCTAGAAGTACAAAAACAGGAATTGAAGACCATTGCGGCACTGTCGCTTTTTGAGAGTGAGTCCGCCAGTAAGCGCATTCAGGCGGTCGCTTTTTCAACCGAATTGGAGAATCCGGACCATGAAATTTTAAATGCGCTGATTGATGAAATGCTGTATGACAAACTAGTCAACGTCCGCTTGGCTTCGGCGCGGGCACTGGAGCAGTTTTCGGAAAATGAC
>ERZ1740068.1038-NODE-1038-length-10126-cov-8.909642_pt1 | contig 10126 bp, 9 predicted proteins | sample MGYA00581735_ERZ1740068 | MGnify/ENA primary metagenome ERZ1740068 (study PRJEB43018, sample SAMN04849740) | marine metagenome | isolation source: floating plastic debris | place: Pacific Ocean | collected 2008-08-30 | study: EMG produced TPA metagenomics... | reverse complement strand
ATCCCGTATCCATTTAATGCCGCTACTTGTCAGCTCGAAATCTCCCACTTTTTTGACACCTGTAGTTACTTCAAGCGTATCACCCAACTGAATACCACTGAATTTCATTTTTCCATTTTCCAGCTCTTCATACCTCATATCGAATTCACTTGAATCGCCATATATGTCTTGAATTTTCAGCCTGCCTTCCACAGAATCAGCTTCAAACTGGTAGAATTTACTTTCATCGTCCATGGTTATGATGCGTAACAGATTAGGTCTATAGGATAATTCACTGATGGAAAGTGCTTTCCAGTTTCTGGCATCGTCAACGGATGATGCTGTGGAGTCCCCGATAATGTTAAACTCCTCTACTTCATAATAACCGCGAATGAAATGAGTGGAAGTATCCATTTGCATGTCTATTCTACCAGAGATTTCCTCCCATGTGGTAATGACGAACAAAACGAGTAAAATACCCTTGGCAATCCTGCCGGTAAGCGTCACCCATTTTTCACCACTGAACAGAGGGCGGAATTGTACTGGTGCGTCAGGCTGTTGAAGGAGGAAGAAACTGACAATCCTTTTCAGATGTGGAACTAACAAAATCAGGACCATCAAAAAGAGGTGAATGGCAAACATCTTCACCGTCACATCATAACCGATGTCTATCAGCACCACGTTGGTCATTGCTACAAAGCAAATAGTAGCGCCAAGGAAAGTTGTTCGCCTAAATAGCAGTAGCAGGCCGCCTGTCACTTCTACCCATCCCGTGGTAGCGGTATACACCGGAGATGCACTCATAAATTTCCATAGCAGTCTCATAGGGGTTTGTTCTCCAAATGTTGAGGTCAACATAGAAACACTCACCTCCCCAAACTGCAGGGGAAATACCTTGACCATGCCGTACAATATGAGGGTAAACGCTACATGATACCTCGTAATGGTGGTAGCGAGCGCTATCAGTTTGTCTTCATAGGATTTATTGAGGAACCTGTCTACTATTATCCAGACGATGCTGCCAATTATTGAAAGCACTGCGATCAGCAGAAACCTTGAAAAATCATACTTGGAATCAAAACCTTTCCAGAGGTTTTCACTAAATTCCCAGTCAAGGACCGTTTCGCCAAACCAGATAGTAATCCCTTCCCAAAACGAGATATCATTAGTGTCCAGTGCATAGATGTATTCAAATCCATAAGGGTAAATATACAGGATGAGGTAGAGGAAAAGGAATCGTACGATCAACTTTTTGGGAAGTGAGGATTGTTGAGAGGTTGATTGATCTAACATTTATCAGAATTTTTATTGCTGTTAAAAGAGCTATATATAAATGTAGCAATTTTAGGTAAACGTGAACTTTAAACTCGAAAGCCACGAGCTTTAGCAGCCTGGCTTTCTTTTATTGGTTTGGCGTTCTTAATTAAAATCTATCATGCGTAATTATAAATTATTGGTACTGAAATATTGATTTGCAATGAGAGATTATTGATGAAAAATGTGTGATCTGTAATGTATGATTATTCATCCGCTACTGATCATTCTGAACCGTGCACCACTGGCCGTGCACCACTGGCCGTGCACCACTGACCGTATGTCACTCACCGTGCGTCACTCATTATTGAAGGATTTTAAAAGCATCATCATTTAAAGCTAAAAATCGCTTGTAATGAATCAAATGTGATAACGTCTATTAAACGTGAGCTTGGACTTAAAAGCCATAAGCTTTCGCAGCCCGACTTTCTTTTATTGGAAATCCTTCAAATAAGATGATGGCGCAGTGAAGTCATCACTCAATTCATCACTCTTCCAGCGCATTCACGATTGTCTTTGGCAATGCATCTTCATGAATGGTGACTGATACGGTCTTCATGCGAAAGAATGCTTCGGACATGTATAAATATCCACTGTAAGGTCCCATTTCTCCCCACGAGTTCTTAATGATATAATAGTTGGTACCATTCTGGTCTTTGGCCTTGCCCATTACATGCATCAGGTGATCATCAGTGGTCTTGTAATTCTCAAAAAGCATCTGGCGCAGTTCCTGTGTAGGAAGTACCTCCTTCACCGGTCCGCTGAAGAGGTCTTTTTCCCGGCTGTTTTCTGGTAGCACAGCGATCCCTTTGCTTTGCGAAAACCCTTTTTCGCTTACGTCGCCATCCCACTCTACAGAATATCCGCCGGCTAAAGCATTGTCCACGGCCTGCATCATCTCATCCAGTGGGACATTGTAGAACATGCCATTAGAATAGTTATCGGGGATTTCCAATATAAAGTGTTCATTGAAAGGGTGATGCGTAAAGGAAGTCAGGTGGACGTATTCCTTAGGTTTGATGTTCATGGCCGCCGCAAAAGACCTGGCGTCGTAGGTTTTGCCCTGATAGGTAAATGTTTCCGGAACCTCGCCCATATAAGCATCCAGTATGCCACTTACTGCCTCCTGCCAATGCGGTCCTGGTCTCCCTGTTTTAACCACAGCATCTAAGTAGGCCTTCAGAGTGGATACCAGTTCGCCATGATTCAGCGCTTTGTCTCCGGGCAGTAAGCCGGGATACGCTTCCTCCGTCATCATCCCATGAAATTTGACAGTATTCATCACATCATGTGCCAGGCTTCCTTCGCTGAAATTAGCCTTACCTTGCCTCAGCACATAGTTTCGGGCTTTGTCTTCATAGGTTTTTCGCACACTATACATTTCCGATAGGTTCACTGGTTTTTTCCCCGTTCTCAACAGTTCTGATTCCAGGAAGGAGGTGGTGGAAAAGCTCCAGCAAGTACCCGTCATTTGCTGGTTTTTAATATTGGAACAATCCAGCTTGATCTCATCTTTGAATTGGTATTGACCAAATGCAAAGAAGGGAAGTAAGAGTAAAACAGCGATTTGTAAAAATTTCATGAGTCCTGAGTTTTTTAATGCAAGACCAAGATACGGATTAAAAATCAAAGTTGTGGGAGTTACAAACTTCAGCCAGCGAGGTCTCAGCGCTTATTTCATTTTATACCAATGTCATAGCCAAGTACGATTCCGTAGAAGTTCCAGCGGTCAAAATTATTGAAAAAAGCGTCATCTACTTCAACATCGGTCAGTAGGTGGTGGTACTCGAAAGCAATAGATCCCTTTCGGAAGAGGGTAGTTCCTAAGCTTACAGAAAATCCTGGTGCTATGGCTGTCTCACTATTCAATACCGAGTATCCTCCCAACCCGACACTGTAAAAAGGGCTGAATTTGGTATCCAATAATTGATGTTGGAAGGTGGGTACATAGGAGAATATGACAAACGTGCCAATATCGCTGCCTCTGGCGTCTTCACCAATTAGGTTAATCCCAAAGTTGACCCCAATAGATTTTTTATTGGACAAGTTCCATTTCGGCATGGCTTTGAGCCCGGCGCCACTCTTTTGAGTGTCCCAGCCTGGGACTTCGCTGTTGAACGTATTTGCAGGCAAATTGTACCTGATCCCCAATTCAACTTCGATCGATTTTTCCTGTCCCCAGGCCGTAGTGGCAATGAGGGTGAATAGTAGTAAACTTACGGTTTTCATAGACAGCATTATAAAATTACCAGCCAGTACTCAAAAACTCACCCCAACACTGGCCATCACCTTGAGGCCGTCCCACTGCGCGCCTATGACTTGTCCTCTGGCATTTTGAAGTTGCAGATCGGTGTCCTCTTTCAGTTTCAGTGCAGACGGAATGACTACTTCGTACATCGCCGTAAGCCGGAAAAGCAGGAACCTGACCTTCTTTTCTGCGCCAAATCCAAATCGGGTGGCCACAGCGATGGATTGAAATAATATACTTTGCTGTGAACTATCGTCACCTACTCTTGAACGTATATCTATTTCAAATTCACTGAAGTTGACGCCTGTCTCCAGTCTGGCAAACGGGGTTATCCAATTATTTTCCCGCTTAAACATACCGCTCAACATGAGGTCGTATCGGTTGACCAAAAAGTCGTTGGACAAAAAACCACTGAAGTCTTCATAGTAGTATCTGCTCCCTGTTGAACTAAAGCCCGGATTGATGCCAACAGTAATCGTTGGGTTCAATTCATATTCCAGTGAGAGCGAACCAAAAACGCCTGATGGCATGTCTTCCAGCAGCGTAGGCGTTACCGGAAACAGACGCGCCTGACCTAGCTGCAGTTCTTTTAATTGCTCCATGTTGAAGGTCTCAAACCGGAAATTGTATAAAACGTTGATATTTTGTGCCTGCAAGCCGCAACCGATCAGGCACAGTATGAGTGTCATCAGTATTTTCATAGTGTCTTGACAAATCCAGTGTTTGAGAATAATTTATTGCCAATATAAAAGTAATCTTGTCCTCTCTGTTCCTGTAAGATATATTCCGTTCGTATGATATCGTATGACTCATCAAAGAGAACGAACCTAGTGTCTCTTCTTGTCCCGCTAGCGCCAAAAAGGACATCGTCCACCGGATCGAAACCGATACCTCCGCCGAAACTATCCAGCACTCCAAAAGATCCCATAACTTCTCCTGTGGCTATACTATATCTTAACATGATGTCAGTATTGCCGTTACGCGTGTCTCTATAGAAAATGGATGCTCCATCAGGCGTAACCTGCGGGTTAGCAGGTATGCTTGCAAGGTCCTCCACTTCATGTATGACTTCCACGACACCGTTAGTATTTCGGTAGATATTGGGACCTGCCGCGAAGACAGTGCCATCACGGCTGATGCCATGGAGGAAGCCAGGGGCAGGCTCAAGGTGTACAATTTCTCTTCTATCGATGTCCAGCACACATATAGAAAGTGTATTCCTGCTTGGCGATCCTAGTCTGAAAAAAATCAACCCATTGTCTGAGAAGGAGACCATGCTAACAAAGTTGGCTTGGATACCGGTTAGATCACTGAGGTCTAATCTGGAGGACGCTTGCAAAGTCACCGGATCTATTACAGAAAGTGTCGCATCGCGAATTCCGTAGATCTTATCGGAGCCAGGAGGGAAAAAATAGTCATCGGCGATAATGGGTACACTCGTTTTTTCGGTGTACGTCGCAAAATCATTTCTCGACAAAACATCATCTCTCACAAAATAGAGATCACCGGTATTGCTGTTGTAGCCCACATTGGAAAAAGTGAAAGGCAGTTCTTCCCCTATATGAAAGGTGCTTGTTTCCCAGTAGCCCGCAAGGATCTGCGGAGCCTTCACACTCAAAGCAAAATTATGCTTTCTGCCAAACGGGATAGCGATGTCTTCAATCAGCTGGCTTCCTGATTCCGCTTTGTCAAATCGCTCTGATAATCTTGGGCTTGTTGTGAAAGACCCCACCTCAAAAGAAAGACGATCGTTCACCAGTGGAAAATCACTCCATTCTACCAGTAAAGAGGAATCTGTAGGAAGTGAAACCTCTACCGGAAACCCTGGAAATGAAAAAGTCATTTCAGGCCCTTCTACCCGATAGTTATAGCCAACGATTTCTACAGAGTAGGTGATCTCTTGCCCGGCATAAAAAATGTCAAGGTATTCTTCGCGGTCCCTGGGGAAAACTAACACATCTCTGGTCACACCACCACTGGCCGGGTCTGCAAATCTGTTGAGTTCCAACTGCAGGAAGTTTTGCTTATCAGGCGCTTGCCACGCTACCTTGAGGATACCGTCTTCAATAAAGATACGGTCAATAGATACCTCCGGTGGCGGTATGAGATCTATGTAGATGGTAAACTCCTTTTCAATGAGAAACACTTCCTGCTCCAGGTTATCAGCCAGGCTATTGGTCTCAGTAGACGTCACTGCTCTTAGTAAAGCACGGTGACTGCCGTTCTCCAGCGTTCTGGGGTCCAGCACGTAGCTTAGCACACCGTCTTCGCCTTCAGACAGTCTTTTTTCCTCATCATCAATGCTAAACTCGATTTGGTAGAGTTCAAACTCTTTGAAGTCCAGGTCGAAGATGATCTCTGTGCGGTCGAAGATGTATAAAGAATCCAGTGTGTCTGCAAAAACGACCTGTGACAGGCGATCGGTATTGGGTGCTTCTAACTCTGTGAAAACAGTTTCTGAGGGATTAAACTCGCAACTCCATAGCGAGAGTAGCAAAGCTAAATAGCAAATGGTTTTTCTCATTTCGTGTGTTTAATGGACATCGCAAAAGTAGTATATTTTTTGCAGGATCGGGCAAGGTTTACGGTCAGCCTGCATATAGCCACTAAAAAGGTAGAAAGCCCGGCTTTCCGTTATTTGTTTGGCTCAAGTTGCACTGCGTCAAAACCCGGTTTATGCATTAGAAATTGATGATAAGGATTTAAAGTGCACGGAATTGGCTTATAGATTTCCATCTAACTCCATGTAAATAGTTGATTATCAATGCTGTGTTTTTTGAGCGAGACTCCTGTCCAGGATACTCTTTATCTCAACAGTCAGTGTAATCGAATATTGTAGATGCAATCTGGTTACTGCCCATGGCGCGTAGCCTACTACATCTTAGTTAGCTGCAGAGAAAACGGAACTCAGAGAGTGAGCTGTCATAATTTGACGCTCCGCACTACCTTTGCGGTGGAAGTGGGAAACCTGATCAATACATATCTGAGATGAACAAGACTATCACCTACATCAAAAACCTTTGGCAGGAACGGCCACTACTGGTAATCATTGCTTTGGCGATTGCGGTGAGGCTGTTTGCAGTCCTGTTCGCGACTGGCTATGGCTTTCACGACGATTACTTTTTAGTGATCCAGCCTGCACAAGGGTGGTTGGAAGGCCAGGAGTTAAACCACATGCTCAACCCCAATGAAGAAGGAAAGCTCAGCGGCCGAAGCATACTTTATCCATTTGTCCACTACGTGATTTTTGGCGCTGCTGAGTGGGTAGGCATTACCACACCTGAGGTGAAAATGCTGCTGGTACGTTTTTTACACATGTTGTTTTTTGTGGTCGGAATACGATGGGCCTATCAACTTACGGTAATGCTTTCTACTAAAAACAATGCAAAGGCAGTCGGGATTTTTATGGCTTTGTTCTGGATGTTTCCACAGCTGTCGGTGAGGACCCTGGTAGAAGTGGTACCCATACCGCTGATGCTTTTGGCCTCTGTTCATACGGTCAAATATTCGAAAGGATTATCTTCCATGCGATCCATTTGGTGGGCAGGGGTGTTGTTAGGTATCTGCTTTTCACTTCGCTATCAGACCTTGTTTTTCGCTGGGGGTATGGGCCTGGCTTTGCTGCTCATGGGCAGGTGGAAAGCGATGCTGGCACTTGCTGCAGGCATTATGATTCCCATCGCTTTGATCCACGGCATCGGAGACTTCTTCATTTGCGGCTTTCCTTTTTGTAAGATCTGTTATTATGTCGAATACAATATCATTTATGCCAACAGCTACATTACAGAAGCCTGGTATTTTTACCTCTTGATCCTGCTGGGGGTCTTGCTGCCACCAGCTGGTTTCCTGTTGATGTTCGGGTTTTTTCGGGCCTGGAAAGTCGATGTGGTGTTGTGGGCAGGCACACTGGCCTTTTTGGTGTTCCACTCCATTTTTCCCAATAAACAGGAGCGTTTCGTTTTTACCATCATTCCCCATATCATGATATTGGGCTATATCAGCTGGCAGCAGTTCGTGGCACAATCGACCTTCTGGCAAAAGAGAGAGAAATTACACCATGCTGTCTGGATTTTGTTTTGGCTAATGAACGCGCCGCTGCTATACTTCTATACGCCTTATGCCAATAAGCAGGCAAGGACGGAAGGGATGGCTTATTTAAGGGAACGGGGTGACGTCAGGAACTTCGTACTTTTTGATCCGGTAGCCAAAGAAGTCAAGCCCGCCCCCATGTTTTACCTCGGTCAGCACCTTCCCTATCTGAAGTGGGACCGGAAAGTGGGCGCGGAAAAGCGGCGCCTTGAACTGGCTCGCTTGTCAGATGCACTTTATCCCAATTACCTCATCATCATGCAAAAGAGAGGGGAAGATATCCAACACAAAGTAGATAGTGCCAAAGTGCTGTTTCCCGATATCAAATACCTTGAAACTGTCAAAATGAGCGGTGTAGATGCTTTTAGAAATACGCTCAATAAACATCTCAAGCTGGATGATTGGGTCATTTTTGAGATCCAGGGTGAACGGACGGTGAAGTATCAATAACCCTCTCATCTATGATTATGCATGGATGTCACTGTAGCGTTTAGTCAGGTACTTCATTGATATCTCCTGGAAAGCCTGCCTTGACAACCTCTAATATCCATGCAACCTCGGGGAGTTCATTCGCATCATTTTATTGAACATGACCCATTTTTTTGAAACCTGACTTTTGGCTGCATCATGAAAAAAGACTCACTCACTCCTCCATGGCGACAGCACCTGATGCGGGTGTTGTTTTTCCTCAACCTGATTAGCCTGGGCCCAGACCACTGGTCTGCTGTCATCTCACCGGAAGGACCTTTTGACCCCATGACCGGTGTAGCGATCAGCTTTTATGCAGCATTGGCATTGCTCTGTCTGTTCGCGATCCGGTTTCCATTGAAATTTACCCCATTGCTGTTAATCCAGTTGTTTTACAAATCAGCGTGGTTACTCGGTACCTATTTGCCTGCGAAGAATGCCAGTCCGGTAGACGAAAACCTGGAATCCTGGTTTTGGATCATGGCCATTGGTATCATCATCGATTTGCTGGTGATTCCCTGGGGTTATGTTTACAGGGAGTATTTGAAAGGTTTCTTTCGGTTAAGGAAATCAGTAGTATAGTTAGGGTTTCTGGTCACATAAATGCATGCCAATGTGAGTATTTTGAATTGATTGTTGCATATTGACAGGTGATTTTCAGTAAGAGGCGATGAAGGACAAAATACAACTTGGAAAAATTAAGTTAATCATGCTACTGTGCATTGTGATCGCCATTCAGATTCGTTTAGTTGCAAGCTACCTGATCTATGTGGGTAGTGATAGACTCAATGGTCAGTTGTTTCGAATGGCGATTTTGACAATTCTATGCGTTTTCACCTATCAAAAACGACGACCCGCTAAATGGCTATTGGTCAGTTGGTTTGTCTTAAACATCGTCCAGGTGGTATATAATCCTGGATTTACGACCAATTATTATCTTATAGCTATGGTGGTTGCCTACACCGTCATTCCGGCATATCTCTTGTTTTCTCCCGATATATCTGCTTTTCTTAACAAGGCAAAAGACACTGAATGACGTTTTCTTACAGACGTAAACTGCAGTATTACTCCATTCCGGTATTCCAAAAAACACACAGCTATGCTTGTTTTTAGCTAACTTTCTGAAGTAAACATCGTTTTTGGATGCTTTTTTCACCTACTAATCAAATCATGCTAATAAAACTCCCGGGCCTTGTGCCAATCCCTACAGAAGACGGCGTCTATACTCCCTTAAGACTGGCACTACGGTTGGTCACCAAACCCAGAACTGATGAGGACGGGACCGTCTTAGAAAATGTCTGCAAAGGCAACGAACTTGAAAATAGCACAATGGCATGAAGTGGTTAAAGAGACTATTATTTGGTAAGATCAGATACCATGAAAATGAAGACTTTGGCATATTAGAAGCGAGGGTCAAATCAGAAAAACTTTCGGTAATCGTTATGTGGACTGCCCGGCGGGTACTGGATGGTCACATCAGAGAAACTACCTTATTGTTTGACGGAAATGTAGAAGGGCCTACTCCTGAATCAATCCAACAGATGAGGGAAATTGAATCGATGATGCCGAAAATCCTGGATCAGATTGAAGAAATCCTTGTACGAGAGACACAACTCACGCAAGTAGTAGACTGGAGGAAGCACTTCTATTTAGAAGCCATCGCACCCAACCTAAACGGTTTTAACTTGATATTTGGACCAACAAATCCGCAGTATTCTGAAAAGCTGTGCTGCTATTATGAGGATGGGAGTATCAGGAAGGTGGAGATGATAGGGCAGCAGACGACGGACTGGCGGGGACGCATAGTCCCTGTATAGACGCAATCGTTCATCAAAAAAGCCCGCTCCTAACATTAGGAACAGGCTTTTGTAAATTTTCTGTGTTTAGCTCAGACTCCAATAAGTGTGGGAAAATACTGGAGTACCATTTGGCCAATCCAGCCTTACCAAAGTCTAATCTAACATTTAAAGTTTACTTTCCTTCCAGGTCTTTTACTTTGTTTTTTAGTCTTTCTACCTCTTCCATCAG
>ERZ1740068.1037-NODE-1037-length-10141-cov-10.900258_pt1 | contig 10141 bp, 10 predicted proteins | sample MGYA00581735_ERZ1740068 | MGnify/ENA primary metagenome ERZ1740068 (study PRJEB43018, sample SAMN04849740) | marine metagenome | isolation source: floating plastic debris | place: Pacific Ocean | collected 2008-08-30 | study: EMG produced TPA metagenomics... | reverse complement strand
TTAAATGAATTGGATGAAGCCAGCAACTAGAACTAAATTTTTTCCTTGTTCTTAAGTTGATGAATAAAAATTTCTCTCTCTGTTTGGTCTCCATTCATCTAAATTGGCATTCACACAAACAATACCACCGCAAATCAAGTACAATTTGGCCAATCACCGTTAGCATAAGAAAAAAATTGCATGTTTACAGATTTATAAATTGTGAACTGATCAACTCTTTGATCCTTGCTACTCAGCATATCTCCTTAGTAGACCAATTTATATGCTTAGATCTGTAAATTTGTCTCAGTGGTCAGCGTATCTGCAACTGGATCAGCTGCCTGTATATAGGGCAATCCTACTAAAAGTACTAAAAGCCGTTAAGACTAGCTATGGCTGATCAAATGGTTCCTTCGGATAAGGAGTGTTAATAATGGAGGCTATCCCTGACTGGTATAGTTTCATGCATTTGAAGCCTGTCAAAGGACATAGCATTTCAAACCTTGTATCACTTCTTCATGCTGGATTACCGCGGCCAGCGGTTGAAGAGTGGCACTTGAGATTAGAAAACTTGCTGCCACAAATGATTGATTCCTATGCATGAACAAAGGTACAAGTCTTTGCTACATATATTTCAGCAACTAATTGAGAGTTGAGTTAGGGGGCTGTTAGCGGTACCAGCATTCAGCTACCAGAGATAACGTCAGCAATCAGAATACAACTATCATTTACCGACTAGGGGAAGTTCCCAGCATCACCTGCTCTAAAGGCTGCCAATGTTAAGGGTACTTTACTGTGACATTTAGAATTCAGTGAAAAGATGATCGCAAATTCTAAGAATTTTGATTACAAAGCCTAGCCAGTACACAAATCCTAAAATGACTGTAACATCTAGACCCACAACTCATTACAATCATTGCACTTTGTAATTGAATCTTGTAAAGTCACAAATACATGCATTCGTTACACACGCTTTGGCAAAACGTACTCCTTACACCAGGAAGTGCCCTTATCTTTTGCTCAATGGCACATGTAGTAGCGTTTTAACTGATGTGACGCAAAACACTTTTTATTTCATTTATTTACCCATCCGCTGATAACACTATTACTCTAGTGTCTGGCACAGGCTGATGTAAGTGCTCATGATTGATACTTGACTATCTGTTATTCTGTTGTTATTGAGTGTTGCGACAGTATATGCGCTTTGCCCATGTATTTACAACTAAAAACTTGTCCATCTGATACGGAAAGTATTGCCACGTAGTACCAGTAGCGCACAACTTATGCGCAACAGATGTTGTACATGTACATGTTACAGGTAAAAAGTCAATATTGTATTGTTCCACCTCAAAACAATACAAACGTATACTGTGGGAATTCATACACATAATCCGATTGTGAAGTGTTTCGACAAATTAACTACATTGTAGGCAACCCTGTCACACATTTTGTTGCCCTTGAAAACACCAATGTCCTCTAAAATTCCTTGATTACGCTAGCACACCTACTGCCCATCAACCTCATAAAACCAAATCCGCAAAAAATGTCTGTATGATTATTCCTATTGAATCAGCAGCTCATATTTCAAAATTGTTGATGTAAACAGGATTTGCAAATTTCAACAGACCATTTCTCTGAATTAATTAATGATGTCATAGATCTTCTGTGAAAATGGAGTGTATTGGATCAGAACAAAGCTTCACAACTAAACCTCCACTCAATAAATTATTTATAGGCAAATCATTAGGCTGATACTCACAAATAAATAACAAATACTATAGGAAATTATAAATTAACAAAACTATTTACAGGAAATCGGTGGAAACATGTGGAGAGGTATCAGTCACCAAATGATTTTTTGCACAATATTTTCACATGTTGCTTAGCCTACATTTCAATGAATCACACTACATGCCTTAATCCAGATGACCATGTCTGTCTGTTCACTTATGCTACACAGTGTTGGTATATTCCAATAAGTATTCTTTCAGAGAGTTTGGAACGGGTAGTTTATCACATTGTAGAGATTTCGTTTTGGTGAACTGAGCATGCTTGTGTAATGCTAGCCGAGATAAATGTCTGAGACTGGTGGGCTGGACTGAGACTGGTGTTTCTAGCTGAAGGGCGATATTTTTATGTCCCCTGTTATCGGAGAAACGATAAGAGGTCAATGCCTTAGTCTCAACCAGTTGTTGTACTAAGTCAATAACGCAGTTCTCCTCGACTACGTGATCAGTCAGTTTCTTACTACAATCTAGACGAAAAGAAACGCCATCGTCTGTCACAGAGGTGACTATCCTTATGCTTACAACACCAGCCGCTGTCTTCACTGATATTGTGTAATTTCGGACGGAGTCAGAACTTTGTCTTAATAGAAAGCAGCCAACTGCTTTCTTCTGTAGAAACTGTTTTGCCATATCCCTGGTCATATGAGGATAATACCAGCCACATTGCTGTAGTTTGTAGTTTGTTTGGTTGATTGCATTAATGAGTGTATACTTTTGATCGTCTATGTACAGCTTCATCTCGAAGATCTTGCAGGGGAGTTTGGTGTGGCTGTGGTTTCCGGATTCCCAGCGATCCAGCGTTGTCATTTTCATTGTGCCTCCCTCGATTGTGTTCCCAACACGCTACCATCCAAGGAAATGGCTGGCTACAATAAAGATGAGATGTTGTAAATGTGGTGGAATTGTTATGAGGAAAAATTTATTGGTTGGCCAATACATTGTTGAAAGGGCTTCCTGTGTCAGGATTTGCAGTTTTTGTTCAACAAAATAATAATTTTTTTTTGTTGCAATACATTTTATAATCATTGGAAGTGGAATGCTTGCTTAATTCTGATTGAGTGGCAGTCAAGGATGCTGCAACAGTTATAAATACATTGTAACGTCGATGGATTGAAACGTGCAGTGTCACACATAGTCACTGGGAATAGAATATTATTCTTGCTTATTCTTAGAAAGCCAATGCATCTATTGATTCATTGTTTATTAAAATAATATCAACACACTTTACCTCTCATTACGATGAATGGTGCTGAATGAATATTTTCAGAATTGGCTACTCGAAATTCATCTCAATTGTTTTGGTGTTTTGCTCAGAGTATTCTAAGAAAAACTCAAGGTTACTACGATTTAAGAGATAATTTGGATAGCATACATGGTCATACATGACACATGTAATTTTTGATGGGTTCGGTAACATGTCAAGAAACTTAATATGAACTATGTGGAAATATCCAAAATCAAGAGTTGATACCATTATACTTTTACTCCAACACACATATATCAAATTTAATGTCTCAAGACTTTATTCAATGACAATAAATCTTGTTGCAGACATCCACTCATTTAAAAGCGGCGATGCATTATAAACATTTGAGATGATCTTTTCGTGGTGGTGAATCACTGGATGGTTAGATAGACCCTAGGTAATCCCCGCAAAACCTATCCTCATAAACTTCACTCCTAGTGATGAAAATGCCTCAGTTCAACTGCAGAGTTTTCCCAGTTTCTTGTAGTTCATGGTGGTATGCTTTGTTGTAAAACCGCAATGCAAGCAAGCCGCCATATCACTTGGTTCAAAGCATAGCAACGATTTTGGCTGATACACCAAGGCCTCGTAGCAACTCAATGTGTAAATCACACAAATAAGTGTAATAATTTTTACAGATCTTCAGGTGGCCAGGCACTATGAGTGCACCCTGTCCAAAGTTTACACAGTAAATTCATACAAATAAGTAGAAGGTTACAATATTGATATCTAACCCTCTACTTGTGTGTCATAATGTAAACAATGTTAGTCCTCCCATTACATCGCCCACAAGCAATGCTATCATAATATGTATGGTTGCCACACACAGCTAACTTACCTTTAGTGAATACCGCTAGGTAACAGCCAGCTCATTGGTTAAAGGGCACCAAGACAAATGACGAGTTAATTCCAGAGCTGATGCTTTTATAGACTTCATATATGCCTGGAATTGTGGTAGATGTTGCTATACTTGTATAATGGCTTCCTCTGCAGTTGCTGATATGGATCGCAGAAATTGCTCTGTAAAATATTCAGCGCCTTGTGACGTGAAAACCCTGTGCCCTTTCCTGTTGCAGCTGACCCAAGCTTTTGCTAGTCAAATCATAACCACAAGAGTCTTTATGTTGGGGCTGTGTCAGGTTGTGTCCAATTGACAAGCAAAATGCTAATGATTCTCTGAATTTACTTACTTGGTAATAAATATAAAACTTAGTTTTGAACGGTGTGGAGTGTAATTATTCTCATGTAGAGCGCTAAACATGCGGCTCTCTGCGCATTATTGTGTAGTGTGTGCAGTAAATCTGGCTAGCCAATCAAATGTGTTTGATTTCCAATTGCGAAATGCAGTTCTCGGAACATATTATTATTGTTCTACCAAGAAAAATGCCTTAGAAAATTGTACTAATTTACCAATCAGATATTGTATGAAGCTGTTATTTCCAAATTCAATAATGTCACCATAAATTAAAATTGACTGGTCATTAGTAATATCAGAGTTTCTGGGTTTTTGGCAAAATCTGACACAAAAATTAGAATATCAGCCAGTGCTGATTGCCATTTCTCAAAGACCAAGTCTATTTTTCCTGTTGTATCAGCAGCTTTTGGCAATTTTTTTAAAAAAAACGTACAATGTTTTTTTATTTTCAACACACAAGGATGGTACTGGTAGCTTTTTATTGAGGCTGTGTTGAGTCAAAACCTACAAGACAAAAATATCAGGGGATTTAATTCCGTGACCTGGCTCAGAATGGTAAAATTTATGGAATTATCTATTTCGTTAATTTTGATTTTTGAATTTAAATTGAGAGATCTGATAGATTTGCGAAAGTCTTATACAAAGTTGAGTCTGGTAAGTTTTCATGAGCGAGATAGTGATATTTAAATTCCAACGAAAGTTTTCTGCCTATAAGGCACCAGTTGTAGTTGTTTGTGCTGTCTTAGGAGTGTATATCTCACTTCTGGGTTCCAATTCGGTTTGATTATTGTTGTATATTTAGCTGTTCTCATGTGAGCAATCAGACTTTGTCAGTCCCCGATTGCTGGCCATATTAAAGCAGCGGAGAATGTGGTTCCTTGGGTAGTGCAAGAAAACACAATAATGTTACTGGTCCCAAAAATTGGTCAAATGTCTTGGGATATCAGTGGGTGGCCAATCGGTCAATGGTCATGATTGCTTGAACGTATAGTCTGCGTTCTGTAAGTCTAGAGCAAGGTCTGTTTATTTAGATTTTGTTTATAGGGAGTCTAGAGCAAGGTCTGTTTATTTAGATTTTGTTTATAGGGATGTGAAATGGAAATATATTTGTTATGCTGCATCCAATACTAGATGCTAAAAACCTCGTAAAGGTATTAATATTTATTATTTTTATACAATGAATTATATTTTTTATTGAGAAAATTGCAACAACATAGCAAACATTTCCTTCCCTCCTCGGTTCCCCAATCTTGAAGGACCACACATGTAGCATTAAAACCAAATGGCAAAACCGAGGAATGAGTTGTAAAGATATGTTATATATTATAGAAAGGTGAGCAGACAAAGACTGTGAGAGTGTTGACCAGTTTTTGTATACCAGGAAATAAGGCAATGCCCATTCAGGCGAATGCCCCAAGCAATCCCAAGCGATTCATCAGAACAGCCATGTAATTGTGTTGTACAATCCTAATTTTAAGCCTATCGTTAATAGAATTGTAACCGATCAGTGCCGGGCAATATATCACTAGTATGAGCTACTTATCTAAGAATTACAGTACACGGATCTCTTCTCGTTTCGATTCCGAGAAATCAATTATCCTTTTTCTCAGAAATACTGATTTGTATTCTATTGAATATAGCATGAATCCCAGTAGACTGCTCAGAACAGTTTGAGACTGTTGTAATGAGAAATTGTGCCAAAGATCACATGGGAGGTGTTCAACAATGACCAGAGCCTAACAGCTGTGGTCACTTCCAATCATAAAGCCAGCAACAAAGCGTCACTTGCAAGTTTCATAACTGCATTCCTTTTGCCCAATAAAAACTAGCCTATCCATCGCAGAAAGTCCGGTTGACTCCAGATGAAGGCTTGGGATAAGTAAAATAATGTGATCAATGAAACCTCTTTATGTGATGCAGCCAAGGAGGTAAAATGACTCCTTGATGCAGCCCACAAATTGCCAGGTCATCCTACTAGCATATTCTAACGTAAACAAGGCGAGTTTTTGGGCTAGATTGCTTCAATAGCACATTTATGCTATTGTGTCGGCAGCACAGAGTTTCATCTTTCCACCGACAAAATGACTCTTCCGCTTCCATCGGCAACTTCTGGTGTCGCATCGCATAACAAAGAAATTGTTGTTATAACCACCAAGTAGCGTTGAACTGAACAAAATGCTGCCTTATTTTGCACTGTATGTTTAAAACCAGTGAACAAATGGTGTTGTGAATAAAATGCCTTCGTATAATAGACCATTATAAATTATCCTATAATACGTAATAATCTCACAGCAATGCTGTACAACTGTATTATAATTACATGTATATCATGTGAAAAACACATCAAAATTCAAAATTATTTCGGGATTCCCCTCTCTCGAACTGATAGGAACCCAAGATCTCAATGAGATAAGCAAAAATAACAAAACCATGTTTCTCGTTCTGATTACAATCCCCAATTCTGCCTAATTTCATTGACTTTTGCTGTGATATTGATTTAGCTTTTCGTTTGTTTCGATTTAAGACCCAACCCGCAGGTTATGATCAGTTGCTTATCACAAAAGCCAAGTTTATGAAACAGACAGTGGTTGCTAGCATTTTTTGATATATGATGTAGCTTAACTGTACAAGGATATAGTTTTTATCGTAATAGATCAAATGGATCTGGTCCAGTTACCATGGAACAAATGGCAATTCCAAATGGTGTTTTGAACAACGTTGGTCAACTGCAGTATATCAATGAGATACCATTGATTGCCACACAGAATGCAGGGGAATCCCCGACTACAATGCATGATGCTGTTTTGTGGTTAGTGCCATATACATAGTCATGTGTGCCAAAATCAAGACAAAGTCTGGTCAATTCTTCAAAGAGAAATCACTGCAATATGTAAAATGTGTGTAAATCAGTACAATAGGCAAAATTAATAGTGTTGGTATAGTGGCAGGATAAAACACAACATACCATGGCAATACAGAGATTAAGACCCCCCCCCCGGGTACCATGATTGGTGTAGCCAGAGTGCGCTTCCCAAGGGCGCAAGGCAAAACCGCATCAGCTGATTATGACACATTGACCGATGTTTGACATTTCCTTCGTGGAAAATCCTTGTGTTCCACGTGTTCAATTTACAAATCTGATAATGTTGCACCATAAACCGGTTCCAAACATCATTTATCTATCATCTTTAGCTACTACTTTATGAGAATCTAATGCATTCATCTGAGAGACAGCAAAGAGAAATTACTCCAGGAATTGGAAATTATTTGCAGTTTCAGGAATCGGTTCAACATCATCAATAAAGGAACAATGAGGTGTCAATGTATAGTGGTAGTTTGAATTGAACATTGGCCTGGGACAGTAACTTGGCAGAGCCAGTCAAACCAACTGTATGGCATGTGTTTTCACCCACTATTTGCGGCGCCACAACCGCCGTAGGTCATTATTGGAATGTTTCCCATAAACGGAATCGTCCAATACTATTGTAATGATGTCATTGTTGTCTGCTATGAGCACTCAAATAATCATTAGCATATAAAAAGTTTCCAGGTGACCATCGTGACTATAGGCTAGTGCACTGAGGGTGGTTATGACGAGGATGATTTTACAGAGCTGTCACAACTAAGTAGCACGATAGGGTAGGTGAAAGTCTACCACAAGCTTTTAAATGCAGTACCTTGATGAATCGATTTATTATTGCCTATATGATAAAAATCAGGAGAAACTTTTTGGCAGTTACACAACAAACAACAAAATGTGGGGCAAAACATAGTGCCAAGAGCGTATGATCAACCATTAATAACGGGATGTACATAATGTTACAAACTACATACGTAAAAAAATATTTTTCTCCCATCTGAGGGAATAACCGAGTAAAAATCAACAATGATGTTTCCATAAACATTGTTGTTATATAAAAATGTAAAAATCACAGATTTTAGATCACAGTTGCTGAGTTTAGGGCGGAAAGTAAAAAAATATGTCAATAAAAAAGACGGACAGGTTTGTTTAAATATAAAATACTGCACACTAAAATACAGGAACGGATATAACTATTATGTCCCATCGCCTCCTGCCATTTCATTGTTTTTGGGCGATCGCTTCCATGACTTTGTCAAGCTTTCTTTCAAGAGAATCCATCTTCTTCTCAAGTTGACGGGTAACATCCGTCTGCGCTTTACTCCTACAACATAATGTATGAGCATATATAGCAATGAGTAACCATTACCATTAACTATTACTATTAACTATTAGACAAGAATGTTAGCTCATTCTAAAGGTCAAAGATTCAAATCTCTAATAATTATGATCAATTGCTATGAATACAGCTACCTCTAGCATCCTGATCTAGGAGTTGTACAACTCTTTGTCCTGATCTACTTGTACCATAATGAGTCTGGCTCAATCAACTACTGATATTTGTGAATATCTACAACAGAGGTGTGATAGCCACTTTGTCCAAAGCATGAGCTTCAGAGCTAGACTGACCTGTCAGCCTGCCACGCGTCCGACGGGCCGAGCGAAGCAAGGCTCGGAGAGCCCTGGAGGCCTTGGAGAGCCTCTGATTGGACACAAATTGGATACAGGCTGGCAGGGCAGGCTACTTCAGAGCCACTACCATGACTTTGGCCAGATTGTGTGGCATAAGCATCACTTTGTTACTTGAATTCACCAGATCAGATAACTGTAAGCAATCGACTTTCGAGTGTCAGCATAGTGTTGGAAAAGCCTGCTTTATATTAGAGCACCGGGCATGTGAGAGTGAGAAATAGCCAAGTATGCAGAAATGAAATATGGGTGAGCTCATTGCATGAGATGAGGACACGAGGCTATAATTATGACACACATTACAGTGTTATTCCAAGAAAGCCTCAATATTTCATGATATCAGGTTTTCAAACTGCCCTACATAGTGGGGCTGGTGTATATAAAATTCTTGCTAGCAGCTATAACCCGGGTCAATTCAATACGTCAATAAGTTGCAGGCGTGTCCTATATCCTTACCTCCGTGGAACAAATGAGGCGAATTCTAGGAAACAAGCTATTGAATGCTTCACATTGTTATTTGAAGTAAACATAAGGTTGTAATTTTTTGTTTTTACTGCAGTAGCTGGTTAACACTCAAAGCTAGATTGCCAGAGATACCTATACAGTAGACATTGTAGGAGTAGGGTTTGAAAGACTTTACAAATGTATGTGTACGTTGCAATGAGGACAACATGAGCACTCATGTGGTATACGCCTATGTAGGGTTCGAAGTGTGCATTCTTTTTCATTTTCACTTGTGGATGAAAACAAAGAAATGGCCCTATCAAGTCTTCCTCGGGAAATTTTGCATGTACAAAGCAGGGTTACAGTGCAAATGGGGAATTGCTTCAAATGTTGTGGCTCAGGAAGGAGCGTCATTCAATTAGCACATGCAATGCAACTAACCTTGACTCAAGCGACTGCTGGTCAAATTGAAGAGATACAGATTCTGGCTTCATAACATCATCTCGTAGATCATCTAACTGTTCTATCACCATTCCCAGCCTAGAAAAGACCGATGGAAATTACCAACTACGGTCCAGCAAGAAAAAGATGTCTGATCGCGTCTGCTGTTCACTAACTGTGAGCGCAAACTAAACAATGTACGTTTTGCGCATGTAATAAGATGACAAAACTCATTAACGGGACGGGTGGGTCCGCACAGACGACACGGCCCCAAGCCTGACATCAGCAGTAAAAAGTGCAAAAGGCCATCCTCGGCAAGCGCTCAAAACCATAATCAATTGAGCTTTTCCAAGAAACTAAACGAAGACGTCACGATTATCCTTATTTAAAGTGTCATGGGGATATTAAAACGATCATAAGATTGTTTTAATATCCTGTACATAATGACTGTACGCGTATCATAAGATAAATTTATAAAAGAGGCTACCATGAACTCATCA
>ERZ1740068.1035-NODE-1035-length-10148-cov-9.316358_pt1 | contig 10148 bp, 7 predicted proteins | sample MGYA00581735_ERZ1740068 | MGnify/ENA primary metagenome ERZ1740068 (study PRJEB43018, sample SAMN04849740) | marine metagenome | isolation source: floating plastic debris | place: Pacific Ocean | collected 2008-08-30 | study: EMG produced TPA metagenomics... | reverse complement strand
TTGATGAAACTTGTCCTTGCTACACCTGTCAAAACTTTACTCGGGCTTATTTATCTCATTTAATACGAGCGCACGAAATGTTAGCTTATACGTTATTAAGTATTCACAATATTACCGAGTTGATTAGGTTTACCCAGAAGATTCGAGCAAGCATATTGAACGATACCTTTACTGAAGAGTTTGGTCACTGGTTGAAGTAAACAGTTATCATTTCTCAGCATTTACTATGGGGAAGATTAAATGTGATTTCACGGTTATTTCACGTAAGTTTTTAGCAATACTTACTTCTTATCCAATAAGTGAAAATCAACGTATCATTAGAACTAGAAAAAGGAACCGAATTTACAATTGAAATTGCCTTAAAAGCTTAACAGCTAAATTTCAAACTGCTTTTATGCTAAAAATTTCAATTAAATTATTTATTAAAAATTATCTATCACTTATTTTTTCTAGGCAACTTCCCATACACCAATCATGTTAAAATATTGCTCAAATATGAAAACTATGTTGGATACTTGGATTTAAACAAACATGGAAGTAACACTATTATTAGCGAAATTGCCGGAAGCTTATCAAGTTTTTGACCCTCTCGTAGATGTTCTCCCCATTATTCCCGTTTTCTTCTTGTTACTAGCTTTTGTTTGGCAAGCTGCTGTAGGTTTCAAGTAAGTTAACGCGGCGCAAGTTGACCAGAAAATAAAATTTTAGACAGGCTCTACAGGTCTGTCTTATTTTTTGCCACATATTCTTTGCAAAAATTGATATTTCTTAACTTTTTGTAATAAGTTAGATAATAGATATAGTATTTATTGTCAGGAAAATATTAAACAGGGTATTAACTTATGGGTAACATTAATTTCGTTAAAGAAAATAAAGAAGTAATTGCGGCTGATGGTGCGAATTTGCGATTGAAAGCCATGCAAAACAATATTGATATCTATAAAGTATGGGGAAAAATGATGAATTGTGGAGGAGCAGGTCAATGTGGTACCTGTATCGTAGAGATAACAGAAGGGATTGAAAATCTCTCACCTCGCACTGATGTAGAAAACAAAATACTGAAAAAGAAGCCGGAAAATTACCGTCTCGCTTGTCAAACCTTAGTTAGTGGTGCCGTAAGTGTAGTAACCAAGCCTTGAGGATTATATCTTTTAAGCTGTCTTTTCTGATATCAATCACTTAAGCATTAGTAATGGTATTCTAAAACTAGTGGCTGCAAATAAAAAGAGAGGCTTTTAACTATGCAAACTAATGATTTGGGATTCATTGCGAGCATTCTGTTCGTACTAGTTCCCGCAATTTTTTTAGTATTACTTTACACCTTAACAGTTAGCCGTGAAAGCGGAAGAAACGATTCTTAATTAATACTTGATGCTTTGAAAGGAAAAACCCCAGCACTATTTATAAGTGTAGGGGTTTTATCTATCAACCGCGAAATCTATAGTTAAATGAATTGAAGGTAAAATAGCGTTTAATCTGCGGCAGTACGCGCTAATAAAACTGGACAAGTCGCATTAATCCTGACGTAATCAGACAGCGAAGCACCTATAAGCTTATCCAAATCGACAAAATTCTTAGCAATCGAAGGACGACGGTCAGGAGAACCGACTAATAATAAGTCCGCGTTCATCTCTTCTGCTAAGTTACAAATTTTTTCTCCCGGTTTGCCAATGCTGAGTATACTGCGAGAGCTAACACCTTGTTTCTGAGCTTCATTTGCTGCTGCTGCCAAAATAGGGTGTTTTTCAGGGTTAAGTTCTGCGGTTTCTGCTGATGGACTTTTCAGGTCAGTCATGACATGAGTTAAAATCAACTGGCTGCCTTTGATATCTTTTAGCAAAGACAAAGCCAAGTCTAAACAGTACTGTGAGGCATCTGATTTGTCAACTGCCACCATAACCCGGTTAATTGCTTTGACATAAATGTCATCTTTAACCAGCAACATTGGACGACGAGACAGTTGAAACACGTACTGACTAACAGAATTAGCCAAAATTGATTGCAAGCGTTTGAGTCCTCTTGAACCCATGATAATTAAATCGGCATCGATTTCATCTGCAACTTGACAGACGACATCTTTGGGTTCACCTTGACGCAGTACAGAATTAACTTGATTGGGATTTAGCTGCAACTTTTGAATAGCGCTCGCTAAAATTCTACCGCCTTCTTCCCACTTAGCTGTCATTGTTTCGGCGGTGGTTTGTGGAGGAACAACATGCAAAACGGTAACTTTTGCTCGTTGAATTGATGGTATTTCCTCCATTGATTTAAGCATTTCTTCTGCATGTCCCAATCCTGAGACAGCTAGCAAAATATTTTGCATCATAGGGACATATTAATTATTGCCTAGCTTAGGTTTTCACCGCTTTGCTCGAATTTACTCTGTTTTTTTGCTATTACCTTTTCAGGCAAATGACAAAAGACAAAGGACGGTTGGGTGGATTTGAACCGGCATTACCTGAAGTTATAATCTCGGCTCCACATGATTTATCCTACTCTTTATTTTGCACTACCAACTTAACGAATAATTATAAAATTTATTAGTTGTAATCTATGTTTAATAAAGTTAATTATAACTAAGTAAATTTTTGTAAGAATATATATATAAACGTAAAGATATAAATTTTTGCAAACAAAAATAATCAACCGTCTTATTATATGTATTTACTAATTGTGCGGATTTATATGTTTATGTTGTAGATAAAATCGCTCTGATTATCATCAAGAAAATAATTAGATAATTTTATTAACTAACTTTTGAATCTTTTTATCATCTCTTGATGTAATGAGAATAAATAAGAGAAATATGTTTCGATAAAAATAAAATTAGGTTTATCCCGTGAATCAGCCCAGAAAAGGTTAATTCACAAATTATTTATCTTAATTCAGAGAAAATTCGGTAGCTGAGTTAGTTGGTGTCTAGTTATATTGAATGCCATTCCCAAAAGGAATTTTATCAGTATAAGTAAGTATTATTACAAGCGCGTTTATCAGCGTATCTACCACTCAACTATATGTATCTGCCCGTACAGTCCGAAAATAGTTCCCATCTGCTCCAAGTGCTTCTAAAGCATCTACCTGTAGCTGTTGCCATGTTTGATACTCAGATGTGTTTGATGGCTGCAAGTCACAAGTGGTTGTCAGATTACGGTTTGAATAGTGAATGTTTGATAGGTCGTTGCTATTACGAAATATTTCCTCAGAGTTCGGATAGATGGAAGATGATTCACCAGCGTTGTTTGACTGGTGCAGTAGCAAGCTGTGAAGCTGACAAAATTACGGGTATTGATGGTGAAATAGAGTGGATAAAGTGGGAATGTCGTCCTTGGAATCAAGACAACGGTGAAATAAGCGGAATTATTTTTTCATCCGAGAAAGTTACAGAACAAATAAATTGTTGTGAAGCATTGACAGCAAGCGAAAGACGTTTCCGAAAGCTAGCAGCAACTGTACCGGGAGTTATTTATCAGTTTCGTTTGGATGCAACTGGGGAAATGTCATTTCCTTATATTAGTCCTGGTTGTCGGAGATTTCTGGAAATAGAACCTCACAAAGTAGAACAGGATTTCAGCGTAGTATTCAATTTAATTCATCCAGATGACCGAGATTCTTATTTAGAATCAATGAGGCTTTCAGCAGATACATTACTACCGTGGGTATGGGAAGGTAGGGTAATTACACAATCTGGTAAATGTAAGTGGGTTAGGTGCCTATTAAGACCCGAAAAACAAGCTGGTTGCGATATTATTTGGGGTGGGCTGATGATTGATATCAGCGACAAAATACAAATTGAAGAGAAGTTGCGTCAGTACCAGCAAGATTTAGAAAGTAAAGTACAAGGTCGCACCGCTGAACTTGAAGCAGCAAATCAAAAATTGCAAGCCCACATTACAGAAAGACAGCAAGTCGAGGAATCGCTACATAAAACAGAAGCACGGCTTGAAAAAATGGCTGCTAACGTTCCGGGAATGATTTATCAATATACATTGCGTCCCGATGGATCTAATTATTTTTCTTATGTTAGTCCTGGCTGTTACGAGTTATTTGAATTAAAACCAGAACAGATTCAAGGAAATGTTCACAGTATTTTTGACCAAGTCCATCCAGATGATTTGCCAATATTACAGCAATCGATAGCAAATTCCGCTCAAAATTTGCAGCTTTGGAAGCATGAATGGCGAATTACGACCTCTTCAGGAGAATTGAAGTGGTTGAAAGGACATGCTAGACCAGAAAAGCAAGCTAACGGTGATATTGTTTGGGATGGCATGGTAATGGATATTACCGAGCTTAAACATGCAGAGGAAGCACTCAAGCAAAGTGAAAGAAAATTCCGTACTTTGTTTGAGAAATCGGCGGATGGAATTCTTTTGTATAATGGTCAGGTTTTCTTTGATTGCAATCAAGCAGCAGCAGAGATGATGGGTTGTACTAGCAGAGAGCAATTGATGAGTATGGCTCCATCAGCAATTTCTCCCGAATTTCAACCTGATGGAACATCTTCTTTTGATAAACAAAGACAATTGACGGAAATTGCATTTGCTAACGGTGGTCATCGCTTTGAGTGGGTAATTCGTCGTATAGACGGTCAAGATATGCCTCTTGACGTTCAATTAACAGCTATTCCTTTAAATGGGGAAGAAGTATTTTATACAATTTGGCGAGATATTACAGACCGTAAACAAGCCGAAGAAGCAGTAAAACAGTCAGAAGCACGATATCGAGAATTAGCCAGCCGCGAAAAATTACTTAATAGTCTTGCCAGCCAAATTCGTAATAGCTTGAATATAGACACAGTGGTAGAAACAGCAATTAATGAAATTAAGCATTTATTTAATATTGACCGTTGTAGCTTCTCCTGGTTTCAACCCAATGTCGAACCTCCAATTTGGGAAACCATTAAAGAATCAAAAAACAGCAGTTTGCCCAGTTTAATAGGTCGCCATTCCATAGATAAAGTAGGCTCGGTGACAGACCTGTTTATAAAGCAAGAAATATTACAGATAGATGATGTCAGCAAATGCCAAGAGCCGATACATCGAAAATTTTTAGAATCTTTAGGAGTTAAATCAGAAATCGTACTACCAATCCAAACTCGTTCGGGTCAAATAGGTGTAATTGTTTGCGGACATTGGACAGAAACTCGTCCTTGGACTCAAAGTGAAGTTGAATTACTCCAAGCAGTAATAGACCAACTTGCAATTGCAATTAATCAAGCAGACCTATACGCGGAAACTCAACAAACTGCATTAAATGCTCAAAAACAAGCCGAGCAAATAGAACAAACACTACAACAACTCCAGAAAACTCAGTCTCGGTTAGTTCAAAGCGAGAAGATGTCCGGTTTGGGTCAGCTAGTGGCTGGGGTAGCTCACGAAATTAATAACCCAGTCAATTTTATTTACGGAAACTTGATTCATGCGAGCAATTATACAGAAGAGATATTGAATTTACTTAAACTGTACGAGGAGGAATATCCCGAACCGACCGAAGAAATACAAGAGGAAATAGAAGCTATTGACATAGATTTTTTAGTTTCGGATTTACCTAAACTAATGAAATCAATGATGGTAGGGGCTGATAGAATTAGAGAAATCGTACAGTCATTGAGAACCTTCTCTCGTCTTGACGAAGCAGAAATGAAGACGGTAGATATTCATGAGGGTATTGAAAGTACTTTAATGATTTTGCAGCATCGTCTCAAACCCAAGCATGAACATCATGGAATTGAAGTAATTAAACAATATGAGAACTTGCCCGAAGTTGTTTGCTTTGCAGGACAGTTGAATCAAGTATTTATGAACCTACTTGCTAATGCTATTGACGCATTAGAAGAAGGATTAATCAAAGGAGACGTGTCTACTCCTCAAATAAAAATTACTACGGAAATATTAAATAATGATTACATTGCGATTCACATAATAGATAACGGTACGGGAATACCTGAAGGAATTCAGCAGAAATTATTCGACCCATTTTTTACTACTAAACCAATTGGAGTCGGAACTGGTTTAGGATTATCAATTAGTTATCAAATTATTGTTGATAGACATGGTGGACAGCTACATTGTTTCAGCAAGTCAGGGGAAGGTACCGAATTTGTAATAGAAATTCCAATTACTCAGCCTGGTAACAGTTGAATAGTATTATAAATGCGTATAGAGATGTGATATCAACATCTATATACGCATACGCATTAACTTAATGCTTTAACTATTAGTTATTATGGTTTTGTCGCACTGACTAATGAGAAGTAAGAATGGGTTGAAGTAATTGAAATATCTTCAAAACCTGCATCTGTTAAAAGCTGGCTGACTTCTTTAGCAGTATATTGCTTACCTTGAGTCCACCAAATCATACACATAGAATATGAAGTTGCTGGTGCTGGTCCATCTTTAGTATCATCCAAAAGCATTTCATGTAGGTAAATGCGACCACCTTTAGGCAATGCTTCAAAACTACTTTTTGCTAAATGCTGGCATTTTTTCCATCCCCAATCATGAAAAATATTGCTAAATAAAACAGCATCATAACCATTGGGGAAAGTATCAGTAAAAAAGTTTGCGGAATAAGTATCTATTCGATTTGATAATCCAGCTTTAGAAATATAATCTTGGGCAATTTCGCATACAACTGGTAAATCTAGAATAGTACATTTCATTTGAGGATAACGTTGAGCTAAAGCTACAGATACAGCAGCAGAACCACCTCCTACATCAAGAAGACTTTGCGTTTGCTCAAAGTTACCATGATGTGCTAATCCTAAAGCACCAGGCATGGTCATGCTCTGCATAGCACCTGTAAATAATCTAGCTTTATCAATCTCTACTTCGTGGGCTTCCCAAACATCCTGTTCCTGATAAACGCTTGACCTATCATTTTTTAAACCTTCAAGTAATACAGAATGTGATAGGGGATTATTTGCCATCAGTTTCAGCATTCCACCCCAATAATAAGGACTTTGAGGAAGTAAAAAGTTAGTAGATACTTTAGTGAGATTAAATTTACCATTCTGCTGAACCAAGTAGCCCAATGAGGTAATTACTCCTAAAAGAGCTTCAGTTGCACGTTCGCTCAAAGAAAGACTTTCACTAACTTCAGATGCTGTTTTAGGGGATTCTGCTATTAAAGGAAATAAACCTAATTCGTCTGCAACTGTAAGAGTAGGAAAATGAAACATGGACATCCAGGTTTCCCAAAGCAGTCCATCATCGCATGTGGGAACAGCAAACTTTGGTTTTCCATTTGATAGCCAAATATTACAATCGTCTTGTTTTTCCTGCTGCTGTGCAAATGATACTAAATCTGTCATGAAATTGTTTTCCTAAAATTGCTTGTTACCGATGAATAGGTACAGTAAATAAGCTATTAAATATCAACTTAATAATTCTGTACTCAACCACGCAACCTGATAACTGAGCAATATAAAAGCTATATACATTAATATAGCCAAAATCCTGTGTATTAAATAAATTCATTTATAATATGTTTTCTATAAATAAATTTATTTTCCGCCTAAAAATAACAAATATGAAACAGAAATATTTAAACCACTGTTCACAATGATTAAATTTAAAGCATTAAACTTTTTATGACATTCGTAAAAACTCATATATATATATATGTGAAGCTGCGATATACCAGTAAAAATACTTATTCAAAAGCAATACATTAAAATATAGAGATTTAATAAAAATTTATTCTTCACAAAATAATGTTTAAATAAAAATGATATTAATTTGATACTTAATACTTTCTATAAATAGATATTTTTTGGATAAAATTATTAGATATTTATCGAGTTTCGTATATTGTCAAATCGTGACTTAATTTCTAATTCATAAAGGCGTTCAAAAAATTAATCCCTAATAAATAAATAAAAGACTAAAAACCATATTTACACGTAGTTCAGCGAATAATAGATTACCTCATTTGTATTTTTGACAAATTAGATTTTTCTGAGTTTCTACGACTGGCTAAATCAAAATAATAGTTTAAATTATTTCTAGACAAAGAAAAATGACTATTGATTGTAAGTTCAGCTACAATCTTGATGCTATTTGGTTATCAGAGTTGCATTATCCACTTCAATTAGAGTCGATTAAGCCTTAAAAGCTTAACTATGACTGCACTAATAAGTTGATAACAATTAGCATTCACAGGAAGAAATTTCAATGCAGGAAATATTATCCTTAATCGAAGAAAAGAATCGCGAATACGCTCAATTACCTTTTTTCCAGTTTTTAGAAGATAAAACAATAGACCCAAAACAGAGATTGAGTTTTGCTCCGTGCATCGCACATTTTATTATGAGTTTTGGTGACTTAAATAAGTATGTTTTTCGAGAAAAGCAAGCAGTTACCAAAGTAGAACGTATGATTAACGAGCATACTTATGAAGATGACCATCACTGGCCTTGGTTTGTAAATGACCTTGACAAGCTAGGATTCAACTCTCAGACAAGCTTTACTCAGATGTTAAGGTTCTTGTGGAGCGAACAATGTAAAGTTTCTCGACAGCTATCTTATCAATTGTCTGCATATACCTTACAGGCTGAACCGATTATCAAAATTGTTGCAATAGAAGCAATAGAAGCCACAGGAAATGTTTTATTTTCTAGAACATCACAAGTAGCTTCCGAATTAACAGAAATTACCGGTCAGAAATATACATATTTTGGTGAATTTCACTTCAACCTTGAAAGCGGACATGCTATGGGTACAGAAGGAGGAGAAGATTTCCTAACAACAGTTAAACTCACTGATTCACAGCGTTATCAAGCTTATGAAGTAGTTAACAATGTGTTTAGTATTTTCACAGAATGGACTCATGAGCTTTTAGCTTATGCACAAAAACAAAATTCAGAATTAGAAACATACCAAGAAGAAATTAGAGATTCTTTCGCAGCCTGCGTATAACCATACAGTGAAAGCTAATAGCTAAATTAAATTTATATAGCTATTAGCTTCACTTGTTTCAAATCAGCAATCATGATTAATAATCATTGAAAAAAAAATGATAATTCGGACTAATCTAATTTTGTTTGATTACGTCTATTTTTTTGCACTTAAGCTTAATAAAAATATCAACATAGAAAAATGATGCTAGACATATTAGCTTTTATCGAAAGTAAAAAGCAAAATTTTAATGATTTACCTTTGTTTGGATTTATGCAAGACCAGAACTTACACCCTAGAAAAAGATTAAGTTTTGCTCCTTGTATGGCTCATTTTATTATGAGTTTTAGCGACCTGAATAAATACGTTTTTTTAGAAAAGCAACCTCTGAATAAAATTCAATCCATTATCAATCAACATGCTTACGAAGATGAAGAACATTGGTCTTGGTATCTCAATGATATTGAAAGGCTGGAATTAAACTCGAATATCAATTTTACTCAAGGATTAAGATTAGTTTGGAATGAAGAAACTAAAATTACTCGTCAAATAACATATCAAATTGCTGGATATAGCTATCAAGCGATTCCCGAAATTAAATTAATAGTTCTTGAAGCGTTAGAAGCTGTAGGTCACGTTTTTTTTAAGATGTCATCAAAAGTTGCTTCAGAACTACGAGTAATTTCTAATAAGGACTATTATTACTTTGGTGATGCACATCTACAAGTCGAAACCGGACATACAATGCGTACACCGGGAGCAGAGGATTATATAGAAAAAATACAACTCACAGATTCCCAACGTCAACAAGCTTTTGAAATCGTCGAAAAAATATTTCAATTTTTCACGGAGTGGACATATGAGTTATTAGCTTACGCACAAAAGCATGGAGTAGAATCTGGAGAAAATCAAGCAGAAACAAGTTTGATGGCTTGTATTTAGATTCATTTGGACAGTAAAATAAACAAACTTAAAAAAAGACGCTGCATTGCAACGTCTTTTTTTATTGATATTAATTAAATCATTCGAGAATTGTTTAAATCAATCTCTAACTACCTAAGCAGCACTTTTCAAGCCATTGTGCTTGAGTAAAGGTGCGGTACTTGGTTCGCGACCACGAAAAGATTTGAATACTTCCATTGGATGCTTACTACCACCGAGAGCAAGTACAGTGTCGCGGTAACGTTTACCCGTCTCTTTAACTGCTTTTTCATCTTCTAATCCAGCTTCTTCAAAAGCTGCAAAAGCATC
>ERZ1740068.1034-NODE-1034-length-10161-cov-8.000198_pt1 | contig 10161 bp, 8 predicted proteins | sample MGYA00581735_ERZ1740068 | MGnify/ENA primary metagenome ERZ1740068 (study PRJEB43018, sample SAMN04849740) | marine metagenome | isolation source: floating plastic debris | place: Pacific Ocean | collected 2008-08-30 | study: EMG produced TPA metagenomics... | reverse complement strand
GGCTTGCGCCAAAGCTTCAGGCGTTCGTTGAGCTCTTTTTCCCAGGTATAAATCTTCCAGATGGTATTCCCACGGCCACCGCGCATGGCCTTGCGGGTTTTGAGCTTGAGTTTTCGGTTTTCGCTGCTGAAGTAATGAACGATTTCTTCCTCAGTGGTGTAGGGAATGAAACGCAAGAACAAACTGACAGGAAGCCCCGGACCGCACTCCGAGAGCCAGGTGAGTTTTAAATGGAGCGGAAACCGCAGACTGATGACCGAGCTGGTTACCTCCTCGGGGTGTTCGAAAAAATCGAGGCGCCTGAGCTGTTGTAAGTAATAGCTCTGGTGTTCCAACAGGTATTCACGCTCCCGTTTGTCCATCGATTTGAACAACAACATGTACTTGTGCTCGTCCGTCTCCTCGGCTTCGATGAGTTGGTCCAGGCGCGACACCCGGTATTTCTCCCCAACGTTGGCAGTAGGGAGTTCATAAATCAGGTATTTGGATTCTACGTACCCGTTGATGACGCCGTCTTCTGAATGGTAGGAGATGGCCGACCAACCGTAGGGAATCGGGATTTTATTGTCGGGTTGCCATTGGTCCAGCACGTGCGAACTGCCCAGGGTAGCCAGTGGTTCCGAGTCCACATTGGGTTCCTTCCATAAGGTGGCTTGAAGGCCATCGATGATGGAAATACGGGTGGGGTTTTGTTTGTAGATCAGGGTGATCTCTGGCTCCTTTTTTTGGGGCTCCGGGTCTAATTCCGGTTCCCTGAAAGGTCTTTTATAGGCAAGTTCAGTTCCCATGGCCGTCGAGTTTTTTCTGATTTTTAATGGCTTCGCCCTCGGCGAGCTTGATGCGCATGGCGTCATACACGTCTCTCACCCGCGGTTTGGAGGCGTTGCCAGGGGCCGCTGAGCGGGGACTTTTGGTGGCGTGGTTCGGCAGTTGATATTTGTTGGACCGGCGTTCCCGGTCTTGCCGCACTTCAAAAATTCGGCGTTCCTTGCTGAATTCTTGTTTCAGTATCGGTTCCAAAATGGAGAAGGAAATGATTTTTTGCTGATTGCTCAAGGCTTCAATGCTGGCCAACTTTAAGATGTTGGCAATGTTGGCCCCAGTGAGCTGGTAGTCTTTGGCCAACTGTTCCAGCAATTCGGGCGGGTCAAAAGCAAAGCCTGGCGGCAAATGCGTTTGCCACAACTGCAAACGCTCCGCCTCTTTGGGTGCCTCTACGTGGATGTAAGACAAAATCCTGCGCTGAAAGGCATCGTCGAGGTTTTGCCGGTAGTTGGTAGACAGAATCACCAAATTGGGAAAGGTTTCAATTTTTTGCAGCAAGTAGGCGACCTCCTGGTTGGCATAGCGGTCTTTGGCTTCGGTGATTTCGGTGCGTTTGCCAAATAGCGCATCGGCCTCATCAAAAAACAAGATGCAGTTCTTCTGTTCCAGGCGGTCGAAAATGCGTTCCAGGTTCTTTTCGGTTTCCCCAATGTATTTGGAGATGACCCGCGACAAGTTGACCCGATATACTTCAATGCCCAAGGTGTTTCCCAACACGGTTGCCGTGAGGGTTTTTCCAGTGCCGGGTGGCCCGTACAAAAGCAATACAACGCCCGGAGAAAGCGGGCCCGATTGGTTGTTCGTAAAAAGCTGATTGCGCACCTGCACAAAATCCATGGGGCGCTTGAGTTGCTGCAGTACTTTTTCCGACAGCACCAGATCGTCCATGGTTTTGTCGGTTTTGAGCAATTGAGCCGGAAAATTCTCGGTCAGGTCCAGGCGAGGTGGTTCACTGTTGAGCAGGTGAAGAAAAAAGGCATGGTCCAATTCGATGGGATCGGCCTCGGTGGTGCCCCGGTCGGGGTGCGCGGCTTTGAATTGTAGCACTTGCTCTTTGAACAGCGGATGTTTGCGGTGAAACAAGGTGCGGCACGCTGCTGCTTCGGTTGGCGAGCAGCCTGCACACAAAAACACTGCGGTTTGGAGGTTGGGCAGGAATTGCTGCAAATTTTTATCGAATTGTCCTCCCACCTGATGGTGGGGTTGTGGGCCTCCGGATTCGATGCTGAGCAACGATTGAAAAACAGTTGGTTGAAGCCTTTGGGCTATTCCCAAAGCAAGTAGAATACGCCCCGTAATGTCTACTGAATATTCTTTGAGCAAGCGTGCGTAGGCACTCTCGGGAATGCGTGGTGCCTTGGGCAGGTCGGCGGTGTAGCGTTGCGCGGGTGGAAAGTCCTGTGCCTTGAACTCCTGAACTCTAACCTGGATCAGGTTTTCCAGCCAGTGCAATTCAGTTTCAAGGGCGGTGTAGTTGGTGGTTATTTCATCCTTTTGGCGGCTGTCTACTGGAATAGAAAAACTCAAAGAAGCATCCTCATCCAGAGTCGAAAGGTAAGATGTCATGAAAGCATGGGTTTTAGAACCTTAGAAGATAACGTTCTTGTTGGCTGTGGTCAATCCAGAGTTTACTACCGGGCGGCTGAGCACACCACCGTAGGGTTTGGGTTTAAGAACGGGAAATGGGCGAGGTGGATTCTGACGAAAAAAATGAACTTGGTTGATCACGCTTTAAAGGTGGCGCTGGTGCTTGATCAACCTAAAATTGCTTGGGATACAGTACAAAGGTGTTCCCATGCTACCCTACCTGTTTTAAGCAGTACGGAGAACCAGTCGATGCAAAGAAAATTGGATCAGGAGCCGCAACCAATGTTTCTTTATGGGTATCTTGCCTTGGTAGCGAATGTTTTTCCTGTTCACTTTGGCAGGAGAAACATTCTGAGTATTCAGCTTAACCCCAACTCATGCGGCTCTTTTCTGCTTTCTTTTCGCTTCAAAGGCAGGCAGCTCGTGTTTGTTTTTTACTACCACATCGAAATGAAGCCTAAAAATGTCCTCCTGCACCAGCGCAATGCCTTTTTCTATGGGCTTACCTTGATACAGGCGGCCACCTTTTGGTTGGCCTGTGAAATAGAGGAACCACCCGAACCCGAACCCTATGAACCCGAACCGTGGCAGCCGTGGACAGGGTCTTCAACCTGCATAAAGTTTTATTTCAATGGTATCGCCAGGGATTCAATCACCGGCCAACCCTTGGTTGGAGTTCCGCTAAGGGTAGATTATACCGCCAGCTGTGGCTGCGGTAGCTCCGACACAACGGATAGCAACGGCTATTTCGAACTGTCTACGGGCAACAGCTTATACAAAGGAGAGACTACATGTTCCGGAGTCCAGCATGGAACACCGGTTGATTTATTGGATACTGCATGGTCGGTACAGGACAGCACGTTGATTCCTTCGGGAACACTGCTCTCAGGTGATACGGTGTGGATCGACCTTCATTTTAATCCTTAGGAAGCGTACCACAGGCATGCATTGTTTGCAAGGTTTCCAGCCGTGGAGGCACTAACGCTGAGCGTTAACTATAGATGCCGGTACCGTGTCTTTATTTGGGAGCCCGCTGCAAAATAATCAGTGAAAGCACGCCGTAAATGATGTTGGGCAACCACACGGCGAGCAAGGGGTCGAGGCCGGCATTGGTGGCGTATACCGTGGTGACCTTCATCATAAGGATGTAAGAGACCGCTACCAGCAAACCCAACACAATGTGCAGCCCAATGCCACCCCGCACTTTCCTACTGGCAATGGAAGCACCGATCAACACCAAAACGTAGGTGGCAAAGGGGTAGGAGGTACGTTGGTATTTGGTGATGAGGTAGGTCGGGATGTTTTCTGAACCTTTTTCCCGCTCCTGGTCGATGAAGGCATCCAATTCGTTGGCATCCATCGTTTCGGTGGTATTGAGCCTGCGCTCAAAATCGATGGGTTTAAAATTGAAGACGGTATCGATCTGCTGGCCGCGGGTCAGCACTTCGCCATCGGGGTGGATGGTGCGCGCTACGTAGTTTTCGATCGTCCAGCCCTGGCGGGTAGAATCCCATTTGAGAAAATCCGCAGAAAGTTTGTAGGTGAGCACATCGTTTTCCCAATGCTCCAGGCTAAACTTTTGGCCCACATTGCGGTCGGCGTTGTAGCGGTAAAAATAGATGACATCGTTGTCGTTGATCCGGCGGTGAATGTTTTTGTCGCGGTTTTGAAATTTGCTTCGGATGTAAAGTTCTTCAAAAGCCAGGCGCTGTTTGTTGGCCCGGGGAATCACGTAGTGGTTGAGCAACAAAGAACCAATGGCCAAAAAGGTGCCGGCTACGAAATAGGGCAACAGCATCCGACGAAAACTTACACCACTGCTCAAAATGGCCACAATCTCGGTTTTGGAAGCCATTTGAGAGGTGAAAATGATCACCGAAATGAAGATGAGCAGCGAAGAAAAAAGGTTGCCGAAATACAACACAAAATTGAGGTAGTAGTCCAGCAGAATTTCTCCGATGGGCGTGTTGTGCTTCAAAAAATCATCCAGCTTTTCCGATACATCGAAAATCACTGCAATGAGCATGATGATGCCGAGGATGAAAAAGAAGGTGGAAAGAAATTTCCGGATGATGTACCAGTCGATGCGTTTCATCTCTCCCGAAAATTAGAGCCGGTTTTGCAGTTGAGGAACCATACGGTTTTTCCAATCCAAAAACGTGCCAGCCATGATCTGTTGCCGGGCTTCACCCACCAGCCACAAATAAAACGCGAGGTTGTGAATGGAGGTAATTTGAGCACCCAGCATTTCTTTGGAATGAATGAGGTGGCGCACATAAGCGCGGGAATAACTTTGGTCTACATAACTGGTGCCCTCGGGATCGAGCGGGCTGTGGTCGTTTTTCCACTTCTCGTTGCGCAGGTTTATAATGCCTTGGCGGGTGAAAATCTGACCGTTGCGCGCATTGCGGGTAGGCATCACACAATCGAACATGTCTACTCCCAAAGCAATGCACTCCAATAAGTTGACGGGCGTGCCCACTCCCATGAGGTAGCGGGGCTTGTCTTTGGGCAAAATGTTGCACACCAGGTCCGTCATGGCGTAGAGGTCTTCATGCGGTTCACCAACGGACAAACCGCCAATGGCATTGCCTTCACGTTCAAAACTGGCAATGGTTTCGGCCGAGCGTTCCCGCAAATCGGGATACACACTGCCTTGCACAATGGGGAAAAGCGTTTGCGAATAGCCGTAGAGCGGTTCGGTAGCATCAAAGCGGTCGCAGCAGCGTTTCAACCAGCGGTGGGTCATGTCCATGCTCTGCCGGGCATAGGCATAATCGCAAGGGTAGGGCGTACATTCATCGAAAGCCATGATGATGTCGGCCCCAATTTTTCGCTGAATGTCCATGGCATCTTCGGGTGCAAAAAAGTGCTTAGAGCCGTCGATGTGAGAGGTGAAGCGCACACCTTCCTCGGTAATTTTTCGGTTGTCGGCCAGGGAGTAGACCTGATAGCCACCACTGTCGGTGAGGATGGGGCGGTTCCAGCCGTTGAATTGATGCAGTCCACCGGCCTGCTGCAGGATGTCGAGCCCAGGCCTGAGATACAGGTGATAGGTGTTGCCCAAAATGATTTTGGCCTGAATGTCTTCTTCCAACTCGCGCTGGTGTACTCCTTTCACTGTGCCGGCCGTGCCGACGGGCATAAAAATAGGAGTGGGAATGGTACCGTGGTCGGTGGTGATTTCACCCGCCCGGGCCTTGGTATTTGGATCGGTTTTTTCCAGCCTGAATTGCACGGATGCTGCGTTTGATGCGGCCGCAAAGATAGGCATTCGCACGGGATCGAATTTTGCTACTTTTGCCGCCATGAATTGGCCGCTGGTGCTCTGGTTGGTGTTTCTTTCAGCGGCTGCTGTACAGCTGTTGTTCTTCCTGGTGTTCTACCTCCGGCTGTGGTGGTGGCGGCCCAAAGGAGGCTCGGGGTTCACTGCACCGGTGTCGGTCATTATCTGCGCCCGCAACGAGGAGGCCAACCTGCTGGCCAACCTGCCCCTCTTTTTTGATCAAGATTATCCTGAATTTGAAGTGATCGTTGTAGACGATTGTTCGCTCGACAATACGGCCAATGTGCTTCGGGCATTTCAAGACCACCATCCTAAACTAAAGGTGGTGCCGGTGTATGAAACCGATCGCTTCTACGGAGGAAAAAAATATGGCCTTACCCTGGGCATCAAAGCTGCGCAGCACGAGCACCTGGTGTTTTCGGATGCCGATTGCCTTCCGGCTTCCAAGCAATGGCTTCGGCAAATGGTGGCTCCTTTTGGTGAAGGGAAATCGGTGATTTTGGGTTATGGAGCTTATCAAAAGACCAAAGGTTTGCTCAACCGTTTGATCCGTTTCGATACCTTCAACATTGCCGCCAACTATTTTGGTTTTGCCCTCACCGGTTGGCCCTACATGGGCGTAGGGCGCAACCTGGCCTACAAGCGCTCGTTGTTTTTCAAGCACAAGGGGTTTGCCAGGCATTTGCACTTGCTCTCGGGAGACGATGACTTGTTCATCAACGAGGTAGCTACGGCAAAAAATATTGGTGTGGTGATGCTGGAAGAGGCCCGAACCGAATCGGAGGCTAAAGCGACCTGGACCGATTGGTGGTATCAGAAAAAGCGCCACCTCACCACCGCCTCACACTATCGGTGGCAATACAAATCTGCTCTGGCTTTGCTTTCGCTTAGTCAGTTGATCTTCTTTTTGAGTTTCATCCCCTTGTTGGGTATTGCGAGCCCTTTTTGGCTACCACTCGTCGTTTTCGGAGGGCGGTTTCTGTTGCAAATGATTACCTTTAGCGCTTTGAGCAAACGCCTTGGGGAAAAAGATCTCGTATGGTTTTCTTTTCTTTTTGAGATAGTTTTGCTGCTCTTTTACCTCATGCTGGGAGGATGGAGCATGATTTCTAAAAGTAGTAAATGGGCAAGGTAGGAGACAATCTTTCAGAAAAAGCACGCTACGATTATCAGTTGGTACGTAAAGCCATCGATAACTCGGACCAACTGGCCTATGCCGAATTGATGGAGCGTTATCGCGAGTCGATCTATTTCATGTTGCTCAAAATGGTGAACAACCGAGACGATGCGGATGACCTGACCATTGAAGCGTTTGGGAAAGCTTTTAAGCGCTTGCATCAATACACGCCCAACTACGCATTCAGCACCTGGCTTTTCAAAATCGCCACCAACAACTGCATCGATTTCATTCGCAAGAAGAAGAAGAATGTTTTCTCGATCGACAAGCGCATGGAGGATGATGAGGGCAGCAGCATGACCATTGACCTCAAGTCGCCGATGCTCGATCCGGAAGAAAACGTGATCAAGGACCAGAAGATCAAGCTCATGCGGCAGGTGGTGGAAAAGTTGAAGCCCCGCTACCGGCAGCTGATTGAGCTGCGTTACTTTAAGGAATACAGCTACGAAGAAATCGCCGTAGAACTCGACATTCCCTTGGGTACGGTGAAGGCACAACTGTTTCGTGCCCGCGATTTTCTCAGCCAGATTTTGGCCAATACCCGCGACAGCATCTGATTTCTTTTTCTACCGGACATGGCTGAAGACCTTCGCCTGATCACCCGCTACTTTCCTGACCTTACGCCGACTCAAAAAGAGCGATTGGCTCAATTGGGACCGCTCTACCGGGATTGGAATGCGAAGATCAACCTGATTTCCCGCAAGGACATCGACAACCTTTACGAACGCCACATCTTGCATTCGTTGACCATTGCGCACTGGTTGAAACCTGAACCGGGTGCCCGAATTTTAGACATTGGCACTGGCGGAGGGTTTCCTGGCATTCCATTGGCCATTCTTTTCCCTGAAGCACGCTTCCGCCTGGTGGATTCTATCGGTAAAAAGATCAAAGTGGTGAATGCCGTTGCGAAAGCCCTCAAGTTGCCCAACCTCAGCGCAGCACAATCACGGGCCGAAAACCTGAATGGCCGCTACGATTTTGTGATTAGCCGTGCAGTGACGCGTTTGCCCGAGTTTTGGCGCTGGGCCAAACCACGATTGGTGAAGGGCAGCAAGCACAACCTGCCCAATGGTGTGTTGTATTTGAAGGGTGGAAACCTCGACGAGGAACTGGACCCTATTGCCCGGCCCATCCGGGTGTATGAGCTCTCCGAAGTTTTTGAAGGGGAGTTTTTCGAAACCAAGCGATTGGTTTACATCCAAGCCTAAATCAGGCTTGTTCCAACTGCAGTTGACTTAGTTTCTGGTACAATCCGTCTTCGCGGGCCATCAACTCTTCGTGTTTGCCGCTTTCGCGGATGAGGCCTTTTTCGAGCACCACAATTTTATCCGCGTTACGAATGGTAGACAGGCGGTGGGCGATCACCAAAGAGGTGCGTCCTTCCATTACTTGATCGAGCGCTATTTGTACGTGCTTTTCCGATTCTGAGTCGAGGGAGCTGGTGGCTTCGTCCAAGATCAAAATCGTTGGATCGTTGAGGACGGCTCGGGCAATGGCAATGCGTTGGCGTTGGCCACCGGATAGCTGCACTCCGCGTTCCCCGACCACGGTATCGAAACCTTCGGGGAAATCTTTGATGAATTCCATGGCATTGGCTTTTTCGGCTGCGGCTACTATTTCTTCTTCCGAAGCTCCTTGCTTGCCATAGCCAATGTTTTCCCGGATGGTTCCGCCAAACAGCAACACTTCCTGGGGCACGATGGCGATGTGTTCGCGGTAACGGTGCAGGTCGTATTCGTTAATTGCTTTTCCGTCTACGAGCAATTGGCCCCCTGTAGGATCGTAGAAACGCAGCAACAAATTGGAGAGGGTAGATTTTCCTGAACCACTGGGCCCTACCAGCGCTACCCGCTCTCCGGGTAGAATGTTGAGGTGGATGCCTTTGAGCACCTCAATGTCGGTGCGGCTCGGATAGTAGAAGGAGAGGTTGCGAAATTCGATTTGTCCTTTCAGTACCAGTGCCGGAGCTAACTCGGCAGCAGTGGCCGGTAGGTCTTCGGTTGGTTCTTTCAAAATATCGAGCAGGGTTTCGGTGGCTCCTACCGCCTTTGAAACTTCGGTATACAGGTTGGCCAATCCTGCAATAGCACCACCCAAAAAACCGGTGTAAAGTATAAAGGAGGTGAGGTCGCCAAAGGATAGTTCTCCTGCATTTTTAAGCATCAGGCCGTACCAAACTACCAATACGATTCCTCCAAAACCGGCAAACACCACAAATGAGATGAACAAGGCCCGGAATCGACTTCCTTTGAGGGCTACCCGCACCACTTCCTGCATTTTTTCCTGATAACGGCCGGTTTCGAAAAGCTCGTTGGTAAATGATTTTACACTGGCAATGCTCTGCAACGTTTCATCCACAATGGTGTTGGTATCCGCCAATAAGTCTTGTGTATTGCTGGACAACCGGCGAATGAACCAACCAAATACTACGGCGGCCACCATGATGACGGGTACTACGGCGAGCATAAACAAGGTGAGCTTACCGGAGATAAGCGATATGAGTACGATCCCTCCAATGATGGTGGCAATCTGGCGACCCAACTCGGCAAGGTTGACCGTAAAGGTGGTTTGTAGCACTGATACGTCGGCGGCTATGCGGCTGTTGAGCTCCCCAATACGGCGGGTTGCAAAAAAGTGCATCGGTAACCGCACCATGTGCGCGTAAGCCGTTTTTCGAATGTCTGCCAAACCATGCTGGGCTCCGTAGTCGAAGAGGTAGACCCTAAAAAAGGAGAATACGGCATTGGCCAAAAAAATAACCATCAGCAACAGCGCATTTTGATTCAATACTTGTTGATCGGTTACGTCCATCAACTGGCCCATAATGGTTGGAAAAGCCAGGGTGGCACCTGAGGAAAGCACCAAAAATAAGGTGCCCAAAAAGTAGGCCCATCGGTAAGGCCGCAGAAACCGGAAAATGCTTAAAAACTCGCGGAAGGCTTCTTTGGTTACCTTGGCGGCTTTGCTTTTGTTTCGACGTATCAAGACGGAAAAATGACTAATAATGGAATGACAAGCTGCAAAGGTACGGGATTCAAACCCAACTGAAATCGAACAATCTAACATGGTTTTGTCAACAGGCAATGTTTGATGTGGTAAAACACCCTCTGCTCAGTGTAGTTAGCATCTATACCCTGTTATTCATGTTTACCACAAATGTTTTGAATCGTATTTCTGTCCACTTTAGTCGATTGTTGTGCTTTTGGCATGAAATGTTGGTCAACAGTGCCCCTTTTCAGGGTGTAGTTTGCAACTACACCCGATTATCCCTGCTAAGTATAGATGC
>ERZ1740068.1033-NODE-1033-length-10170-cov-9.423332_pt1 | contig 10170 bp, 8 predicted proteins | sample MGYA00581735_ERZ1740068 | MGnify/ENA primary metagenome ERZ1740068 (study PRJEB43018, sample SAMN04849740) | marine metagenome | isolation source: floating plastic debris | place: Pacific Ocean | collected 2008-08-30 | study: EMG produced TPA metagenomics... | reverse complement strand
GATGTGAAAGTCATCCCTGAAGCGGTTGGTGAATCATCTTTGTTTCGTGTGGTCGCTTTTCCGCTATCAGGGTTTCCTACTGTGTTCGATGCGTGATGATTGATTGCTGCAGGGTCGTCCTTGGGAACACGAACAATAACGTGTGATCAACTCGCGCCAGCGTCCGCTGGTGTGTTTCTTAGACAAGAGCGTCTCGCTCGGACGTATTATTTGACTTATGTTAATTTGTTGGTATGATGTGAAAGTCATCCCTGAAGCGGTTGGTGAATCATCTTTGTTTCGTGTGGTCGATTTTCCGCTATCAGGGGTTGACTACTGTGTTTGATGCGTGATGATTGATTTGTGATGAGGAATATGGCAATGTTAGGAATACTGTTATTCTTTGGTTGGACTTTGCCTACTGCTTATTGCCTACTGATTCGCAATCTTGTCACCCTTGACCGGCGATACTTCACTTTTTCGCTGGCCATTGACAAGGATATCAGAGAAATAGCATTTGGCGCCGATGGCGAATTGCATTTCTGCCACATTTTGGATGTGAAAATGCAGGTGTGCCTCAGAGGAGTTGCCCGAGTTGCCGCACAGCCCTAGTACATCCCCCTGCTTCACAGTTTGTCCCGCTTTTACCTGGATGGAGTTTTGTTTGAAATGAGCGAAAAACAGGTATTCGCTATTGGCCGTTTTGAGGACTACGGTATTGCCCGGAGTATACAGCGGATTCTTCTGACCAGGCTGATTGTCGGGAATGCCATCGACGACAATTTCAATGGTGCCGTCACAGGGTGCGATCAGTTCTTGGCCAAACGCATAATAATCTTCGTTGCGGTTGCCCTTGCCCTGATAGGACTTTCCATTCTCATCGGTGATGATGATGTCAAAGGCACCCTTTTGGGCAGGCGTTTCCACGTGGTAGTTCTGTTCTTTGGTATCTCCACCCCAGACCACCGTCCATTCACCTTTGAAGGGCAGTTTGAGTGAGGTGCTGTTTCTTTCCAGCGTAGAAGCAGTAGGTGCTACGTAGGGCTTGACCAAAAAGCCATTGACTTCATTTTTTCTATCCAGAGAGATATTGAGTAGCATGGTCGCTCTTTCGAAAGTGGTTTTGTAGGATGCATAGGTACCGTCAAACCCGATAAATTCCCTGTTAGTGATTTTGCCTATTTGTGTGCCAAGGCTACCCAGGAAGCCAATTGCTTTTTGTAGGGGAAAAGCACTTTTCATCTTGGGAGAAAACAGCTCGAAGATCTGTTCATATTTGCCTGCGTTGTACAGTTTTTCAAACTGGGCACCGGCTTTTTGATAGGACTCATTGTTTTGTGCCGTTGCATAGCTGCTAACGCTGAGAAGAATGAGTAGGGTGAATAAATACTTCATGAATCGTTGTGGTTAAGGTAACAATGGGGTTTGATGTTAGTCATTTGACTTTATCTCGTTTGATTCATTACAGATAGACTTAGGCCTTGAATGGTGATCTTTCAATCTTTAGGCAAAGTGTTCCGGGCAACGTGCCTCGGGCAAATTAAGAAATTAAAAATTGCGTCATTACAGCATTTCGATATTAATAATTACGCATAGATTTTATTCAAGAACTCAACTTTATCTAATAGATATTATCACGTTTGATTCATTAAAGATTGATTTTATTGTCCAATGATGATCGCATCAAAATTCTTCAATCATGATTAATTCATAATGGGGAATTGAGGGAAATTTGAACATCATTGCATTACAAATCAAAAATTACTCATCACTCATCAGGAGCTTAATTTTGTTTCATATAAAAACAATCGTGATAGCCTATATTATTTATACAATTTATAAAAACCAAAGGGCTTCGGCCACTCTTTTCTGGGTTTAAAGGCAATGGCGATTTCTGCATTGTCCAGTGCGGACTCGGTGAGTACTGCGTGGCCTTCAAAGGTTTTGGCTTTCTCAAACTCTTTTTCATTGACGCGACAAACCACCTTGTAGAATTTCCCTGAAAGCCATTCTTTGACCTCGTCCGTCTCCTGAAATCTGAGATATGCAGCCAGCGAAGCATGCGCTGCTCCCAGGATGGCAAATCCGGGAGGGACGCTGTCTTTGATGAGGATGTACATTTTCATTGGTGAGAGATTTGGTGTCAGGTGAAGTAAGATAGTGGATAATTGATAGAATGATGATTCTTTATTCTCCCTATCCCCTAACTGGGTGTAGTTTCCAAGCTACAAACCTGATATCCCAGTCTGTCTGATACAGGCCCCCTACCTGGGTGTAGTTTCCAAACTACATCCCTGATATCCCGGCCTGTCTCCTACAGGCTGATGAGTGTAACTCAGATTCTCCCTATCTTTCCACTATGAAGTACGCAACAACAGGAATAGGACTGATGTCGGGGACGTCGTTGGATGGGCTGGACATCGCCTATTGTGCCTTCACAAAAGAGGACAATCAATACCGGTACAATGTCATCGCGGCGGAGACCCTCGTTTATGATGACCAATGGCGTCAGCGACTTACTTTTGATCCCAACCTCTCCGGTTATGACCTCAAACTTCTGGACCTGCAATATGGTACATGGCTGGGGGAGACGGTTGCCGGGTTCATTGAAAGACATCAGGCCACACCAGACTTCATTGCATCGCATGGCCATACCTGGTTCCACGAACCCGAAAACCGACTCAATCTTCAGATAGGCGACGGCTATGAAATCCACCGGATCACGAAGGTGCCGGTCATCAATGACTTCAGAAGCCTGGATATCCGGCTCGGTGGCCAGGGAGCACCGCTGGTGCCTGTTGGAGACCACCTGCTGTTTAGCGAATATGATTGTTGCATTAACCTGGGGGGTATCGCCAATATTTCAGGATTGCAAGGAAGCAAACGCATTTCTTTTGACATAGCACCTTTTAACCTGGTTTTGAACAAGCTGGCAGCGAGGGAAGGTCTGGACTATGATGAGGGTGGCCAGTTGGCGGCTTCGGGCAAGGAGATTCCCACGCTTAGTAATGCAATTAATAAGTTGCCTTACTTTCAGCAGAGCCCTCCAAAGTCCCTGGGAATTGAGTGGATCAGTGAGGAGATTTTTCCTTTGTTGGAGGATTTGGGTTCATCCCGGACAGCGGACTTATTACATACTTACGTTCAGTTTGTTACGGGTGAGATGGCCAGAAGCTTGTCTTGTTTTGACCGTCAGGAGCGTATTTTGGTGACTGGTGGTGGAGCCAGGAATCACTATTTCATTGAGTGCCTTAAACAGCAGACAGGTCAAGGCGTCACCATCGAAGTACCTGATGAACTATTGATCGATTTCAAAGAGGCAATCGTGTTTGCTTTCCTTGGGTTACTACGCAGCAACTACGAGGTCAACTGTCTCAGGGAAGTAACAGGTGCATCTCTCTCAGTGTCGGGAGGAGTGGTTTATGATCAGTTAGTGAGGGGGAAATAAGAAAGAGGAACAATCATCCACAAGGTTGTCGCCCCTCTTTCTCAGGTAAGATTTGGGGTTAGCCGGTAGACTCATCTTCAGTATTACTACTTTTCGCCCGCTTAGAAATTATTTTTGGCCATTCTAAACAGATTATCGTTAACTCCGGATTCACCGCCAGGTTTGTATATTACCTGGCAATAATATGACGGATGGCGGCAAACGCAAGCCTCTTTCGTCTGTAGTTTGTAACCGGTCTTTTTTACTTTGTAAGTGGGACATTGATGTCCTGCTATGCTGGATATATGGTTTGATCTACCCAGATTTCAATGAGCATGTCAATCCATCAGTAAGCACTACCCAAACAAGTCACTGCTGAGGTAGCGATCACCTCTATCGCAGGTGATGCATACAATAACCCCTTCAGTCAGTTCTGATGCCAGATGAATGGCCGCAGTCAGTGCGCCACCGCTGCTCATACCTGCCAGTATTCCTTCTTCGGCAGCCATGCGGCGGGTCATTTGCGTGGCCTGCTCCTGGCTCACATCAATGATGCGGTCTACACGCTCTTTTTCAAAGATTTTGGGTAAAAATGCAGGAGACCACCTGCGAATACCTGGTATTCGGGAGCCATCTGTCGGCTGCGTACCGACGATTTGTATGTCCGGGTTTTGCTCCTTCAGGTAGCGGGAGACACCCATGATGGTACCGGTTGTACCCATTGCAGAGACAAAATGTGTGACTTGTCCATCCGTGTCTCTGTAGATCTCTGGCCCGGTCGTGTGGTAATGCGCTATGTAGTTATCAGGATTGGCAAATTGGTTGAGGATGAAATAACCTTCCTTTTCCGCTTTTTCCTCAGCCAGTTCCCGGGAATATTCAATGGTTTTTTCCGCAGGTGTCAGGATCACTGTGGCACCATAGGCTTCCATGGACAGGATACGCTCGCGGGTAGAATTATCTGGCATGATCAGTGTCATGTCTACCCCCATCACCCTTGCGATCATGGCCAGGGCAATTCCCGTGTTGCCACTGGTGGCTTCTATGAGACGGTCGCCCGGTTTGATATCTCCTCGTTCCAGGGCACTTTTGATCATATTGTAGGCCGCGCGGTCCTTCACACTTCCTCCGGGATTCTGCCCTTCCAGTTTGGCAAAAATCTGGACATTGGGATTAGTGGGAATGCGCTTCAATGCTACCAATGGCGTATTGCCGATCAGCTCAAATAAGTTCATGATTTAGTTTTGCTTGTAGATATACAAATCCGTTTCGTCGGTATTGCTATTAAACATTTTGGCCTGATAGTAGATCTTACTATCTGAAGGGACACTCTTGGTGAGCCATACGTTACCGCCAATGACCGACCGGTCACCGATGATGGTATCGCCTCCCAGGATGGTCGCCCCCGCATAGATGACCACTTCCTGCCCGATGGTGGGGTGTCTTTTGGTCTGGGCGTCTTTCTTGTCTACACTCAGTGCTCCCAGGGTCACACCCTGATAGATTTTGACCCAATCGCCTATGACGGTTGTTTCACCAATCACTACTCCGGTACCATGGTCAATACAGAAGTTTTCCCCAATCAGGGCAGCGGGGTGAATGTCAATTCCCGTTTTGCCATGGGCATGCTCGGTGATCACACGAGGTATCAATGGCACGTTGAGTAAGTGCAGCGCATGTGCAACCCTGTAGGCGGCAATGGCATAAAATCCTGGATAAGTTCTGATGACCTCACTCTTACTTTTGGCCGCAGGGTCACCGTTGTACATGGCATTGATATCACCCTGTAGTTTGGTATAAATCTCAGGCAAACTATTAAAAAACAGCTCTGCCGCCAGGTCAGTTCTGCTGCCCGCCCTGGCTGGCTCGCCAATGATCATTTTGTCCAGTTCTATCTGTAGTCGGTCAAAATGAACGGAAAGCTCTTTTCTGGAGGAGAAAGAAGATTGTGTGAACTCTGGAAACAAGGTGCCCAGCAGTTCCGTGAAGAAATCAGCTACTTTCTGTGGCGATGGACACGCAGTACACTCCTGATGATCGAGGTAGAGTTTTGTTAAAAATGAGTCGTCCATAATTTCTTCTTATTTCGTCATAAAATCATTTTATCCGGAGACTGTAGGAAGGTCACGCGGTATCGTGGAAAAAAATTGTTCATCATGCAATTAACCCTGAATCTGGCGTAAGTGATGAGGCATCGGCAGAAAAGCATTAAGTGTCGCTTTTTGGTAGATACCAATCAAAATTTGCTCCTGAAAAGATGAGCGATAAGTTTTCCTTCGAGATCTTCCTATAGTCTAAGTAATCTAAACAGATAATACGCAATAAAAGATCGCAACAGTGAAAGAAATTTCAATTTTTTACTGAAATCGCATTTTTAGCTTCTTATTGTTTGCAAGTGGGAAGAGAGATGTATCCTCACATCTGATCAACGTTTTCCTATATATTTGCCATGGCCGGGTCAGATAGCCATCTGCGTTGTCTGCCTGTGCGAAAAAACACGATCGGTTTATCAAACCCAAAAGCAAGATGATCAGACATAAAGTTTTTCTACTAACACTCCTACTACTAACAGCCACAAGCCTCACAGCACAGAAAAAGGTGGATTTCATCAATTTCTACGATGGTACTTTCCGCGCAGAAAATGTGCAGAGTTTCAACTGGATGAATGATGGACAGTTTTACAGTGAATTGGTAGGTAATAAGATTATTAAGACCAGCATTCTCGATGCCACGAAGCAATCAGTATTGTTTGACGCGGCTAAAAACAGTATCAACATTGCAGATTATTCCTTCAGCGACGATGAAAAGAAAATTTTGATCCTGACTAAACGCGCCGGAATCTACCGCAGGTCCTTTACGGCAGAGTACTACGTCTACGACATTGGCGACAAGACCCTGGAGAAACTATCGTCAGGTGGTCCGCAGTCCTATGCCACCTTCTCGCCCGATGGCAAGAAAGTAGCTTTTGCGAGAGACAACAACCTGTTTGTGACTACCCTGGTCAACATGTCGGAACTACAAGTGACTACAGACGGTGAAACCAACAAGATCATCAATGGCAGCACCGACTGGGTTTATGAAGAAGAATTTGGGATTACCAAAGCCTTTGCCTGGTCTCCTGACAGCAAAAAACTGGCTTTTATCCGCTTTGACGAGGGTGGGGTGAAAGAGTACAATATGCAGTACTGGAACGATGGCGCACTCTATCCGCAGGATTATCGCTATAAATATCCAAAAGCAGGAGAAGACAACTCAGTGGTAGAAGTCCATATTCGCAACCTGGCAACCAATGCCCAGGTGAAGGCGGATATAGGAAGCGAAACTGACATCTACATCCCCAGACTTATGTGGACGAAGGATGCCAACTTGCTATCCATCCAGCGAATCAACAGGTTGCAAAACCGGTTGGATATTTTACATGCCGATGCTGCGACAGGAAATACACAGCTGATCTTCAGCGATAAGTCACGCACTTACGTGGACATCACTTTCACAGACGACCTGATGTACCTGGACAATGGTAAGCAGTTTTTGTTTTCCAGCGAAGCAGATGGTTACAAGCATTTCTATCTCCACAGAATGGATGGCCAGTTGATCAACCAGGTAACTAAGGGCAAGTGGGAGGCAGAGTCTTTTGTGGCCCTCGATCAGGCTTCTAAAAAACCAGTATTGTATTACCTGTCAACAGAGGTTTCTCCCATGGAAAGACATCTGTACAGTGTGCGTCTGGACGGCAAAGGGAAGCAACAGCTGAGTCTGCAGGACGGCTGGAACAGTGTAGACATGGGCGATGATGCCAAATACTACATCTTGAAAAACACCAGTGCTACCAGACCTTTACAGGTAAGTTTATATCAGACAAAAGGCAATAAGCAGCTCAAAGTATTGAAGGACAATCAGAAACTGGTGAGTACAGCCAAAGAATATGGATTGGCTGAAAAGCAATTCTTCCAGTTTGAGACGGTCGATCAGATCAAGCTCAACGGCTTTTTCCTCTACCCTGACAATTTTGATTCTACCAGCACTTATCCTGTCATGCTCTACCAATACAGCGGGCCTGGATCTCAAAATGTAAAAAACCAGTGGGGAGGCAGTCATTTTTACTGGCATCAGATGCTGACACAAGAGGGCTACATTGTAGCGGTGGTAGATACTCGCGGTACAGGTGGCCGCGGTGCAGCATTTAAGAAGATGACTTATCAGCAGCTGGGTAAGCTGGAGGCGGAAGACCACATTGAAGCGGCGAAGTTCTTTGGTGGTTTGCCATTTGTCAACAAGGACCGCATTGGTATCTGGGGATGGAGTTATGGCGGCTACATGTCTTCTCTGGTGATGATGAAAGGAGCTGACTATTTCAAGGCAGGTATTGCAGTAGCACCGGTGACTACCTGGCGTTTTTATGATACCATTTATACGGAAAGATACCTGAGAAGACCGCAGGAAAACCCATCTGGATACGATGACAACAGTCCCAACTCGCACGTAGATAAGCTGAAGGGTAACTTCCTGCTGGTGCACGGCACTGGAGATGATAATGTACATTTCCAGAACGCCGTCACGCTGCAAAACAAGCTGATCGCCGCCGGCAAAGATTTCGATTCGTTCTATTTTCCTGATCGGGCGCATAGTATCGGAGGGCTCCGTACCAGACTGTACCTCTACAAGATGATGCACGAGTACTTGAAGGAGAACTTGTAGGAGGCAGAAGACTGCATCTGCAAAAAGTGTAGCGGGCAAAATATTTCAAAAGGGTGGATGTCAGATTTTCTGATAGAACGCCCTTTTTGCTTATTATTCAGTAGCTGAAATTCACGTTGAGAAGATAAATCCTATATGCTAGTCATCTACAACCCCACTTCCGGCAGAGGGAAAGGTCAAAAGATCGCTGAGCGCTTTCGGCAGTACCTTTATGAGCAGTCCATCGAGGCCAGGTTTGAGGAGTCTGATCCAGTTAGCGGCATAGCGCACCAACCAGCGTCAGGGGAAGATGTGGTGATCATTGGGGGTGACGGTACTTTCAATGTGGCCATCAATCAACTGAAATACCAGGACAACACCATTGGCTTCATCCCCGCTGGCACGGGCAATGACTTTGTCAAGATGCTGGACATCGGTCGCTCTGAAAGAGACTACTTCGACCGTGCTACGGCTGGAAGCAGTCGCCGTATTGATGTGGGCGTCTGCAACGATCGCCTGTTTCTCAATGGTGTAGGTGTAGGATTTGACGGTCAGATTGTGGCCGAGATGCAGAAGCATAAGAAGTGGCTCTCCGGGCATGCAGCCTACTACTATGAAGTGTTGAGCATCTTATCTACTTACCGCGAACGGGATTTTCAATTCCAGCTGGATGGTCGGGCTCGCGAGGCTTCACTGATCCTGTTGACAATCGGAAACGGGACTACTTTTGGCGGTGGATTCAGACTAACCCCTCATGCAGACCTCACGGATGGACTGTTGGATGTGTGTGAGATTGGCAAAATCAGTTCGTTGCGTCGTTACCTCAACGTACCAAGGTTGCAAAAGGGAAGCCATGAAGTGCTCAAAGCAGTGACCATGCATCGTGTCAAAGAGCTCATCATTGAAGCGAACCCGCTACTCAACGCACACATCGATGGCGAATTCATGGGTACACCACCTTTTCACCTCAAAGTACTTCCGGGCTACCTTAAGGTGCGGGGATGAATTTTGTCATACCGTAATTCTGTAATGTCGTAATTAGTTTGCAAACCGTGTAGATGTTGCCCACAGGCTGTGACGTGCAGTCATTGAGAATCGCTAAGAAAGCTCGAATTATAGGTGGGGCATAGAGCGGAACCTGCCTACCGCAGGCAGGTCTATGCCCAGAACCCGTCTTTAATCTTTGCTCTTAAGTCTAGTGTCTGGCATTTAGCATCTAAAGTCTAAACTATCCTTCATCCACTGTTTCTCTCGTGTAGACAAAGCTATCAACGCAGTCGTCATCATCTGATCGGCGGAACAAAGTAAGCGTATTGCCGCTTTGATCTATCTCAAAAGTACGGAAGCAATTGCGTCTGAAGTCGACGCCATCGCAGATTTCTATCTCAGAACCGACCAGGTTGCCATCCACGTCAACAACGAACAGGTAAAATTCGTTGACCTGCGAATTGACACCACTCACAGTATTGATAGTGGTGAAGGTAGAATCTCCGAGTACGATTCTCCGGCAGTTTTCTTCATCGCAGACCAGTTCCAGTAATTCATCCCTGGAGTCCTCGCCGGGCTCTTCAGGGCAGTCTACCTGAAAACTGGTTTGTATCCAGGTGCCTTTGACGCGTTCTGTGATGGGAATGCTGCCCCCATCGTCGTCTCCACAGCCATAAAGCAAAGTGATCAAAATACAGCAGGTGGTCAGGAGTAATGTCTTTGTATTCATTTTAATTTAAATTTTGTAGGATCTGCTCCCCAGTCATTGACTTGAGGCGCTGAATTATCATCTTAAAAAATTACTATTATCAATTGGGCCATCCTTTAGCTTTCAAATTCATATTCTCCAGCAAATGATAAGCCTCAATACTGAGGACAAACAGTGAATATTCACTTCTCTATCCTAATAATGCACGTAACGTTGCGAATGTTGCATCCAGCAATTAAAATTTATGGCTACATCCGAGCAACTCCTGCCATTTGGTCAACCTGATACCTGTCATGGATAGTAGGCAACACAGGTACTAAACTAGAATAAAAATAGAAAGCATCCTTAGATAAATACAGCTTTTTCTTTAAAAACCACCCAAATAGTCGGC
>ERZ1740068.1031-NODE-1031-length-10200-cov-11.017348_pt1 | contig 10200 bp, 10 predicted proteins | sample MGYA00581735_ERZ1740068 | MGnify/ENA primary metagenome ERZ1740068 (study PRJEB43018, sample SAMN04849740) | marine metagenome | isolation source: floating plastic debris | place: Pacific Ocean | collected 2008-08-30 | study: EMG produced TPA metagenomics... | reverse complement strand
GCCTCCTTCTCTGCAAATGACTTCACAGTATGACCAGATGATGTACCTACAAATACAAACACATTAAATAACAACACATTAAATGTTTGTGTTGAAATTAGTGGTGTTATACTCATCTCATGTAAATAATTAATGTGTTTATCCAAGCAAATCTGAGTTGTCTTCTCATTGATATTCTATGGACAACTCCCTACATATATAGTTCATCATTGGCCAAAACATGGTAAGTTGCAATAGATTATGGTGAATTGTAAATCCTCTGTCTAGCCTAGCCTCCCACACATGGACATTCTCACAGGATCAGCACAACTGGTAAACTTACACCATCAATTTATACCCGCATCGCGAAAAGCTAGCTATATTTGGCGGCTTGGCGCTACTTAACTCCAAAGTTTGATGGCAGTTTGAGGCTGTGAAATAATGAAAAATGTCATTCTATCCTGCCTCATGGACATAAATTATTTGGGCAATCTTCAATGATAACTGCCTCATCATGATGAATTTAGGTGATAAAATTTAACTTGGTCATGAAAATGCCTCCATGCTTTATGGCGCAGATCTAAATGGAATGTTTCTGTTTCGCTTGCCTTTCAAGTTTCACCATTGACATAATTGTAAAAAACCTACCAAACATCGCAATTCATTATAAAATATGCGCACATACCGTGTTGCTTGTGAGAATGTAGGAGCCTTTCTCTGAGTTGTGACAGATTTTTATCAGTAGCTGATTGAGGTGCATGTGACTGATGGCTGGTAGCTGGATTCTTAGATGAGGTATACGAAGTGCCAGGTCTGTTCTCCCTTTGCTTTACCTGTTGCAACAGAAATAATTAACTGACCAACTTATCAACATCATTCATTAAGTTTCAGTCAAAGAAACCGAATAACTGGTCAAAAATGACCAGAAAAGGAAAACATTATTTTAATTAACAAATTGCTCAGCAATAAGTACATATACTAATAAATCCAAAGCAAACTCCGCCACAACAAACCCAATCTTCTACTGAGTGATGAAAGGTACAAATATATACAATAATAGCAATAATTATGCCTACTGGGGAGAGTTCAATTTAGACCTACACCTTGACACTAACAATAAAACTCGGTGATTGCTTTTGCTGACACTTGTATGATGAAATGACAAACAATGGACCATTACACAGTAGTTTGCTTATAATACTCCCCATGAAGTGTTACTGCACATAGTCACAAATAAAATGCAAATAATTGGCAGCAAATAATAGACCAAATACAAAGTTAATGCAATTACATCATTTTTGCCAATTCAAAACCAGTTTGAACATGTTATCGAGTGCTACAGTTTGGTATCCACACATAATTGTAACAGTAATTGACCATCAATAACAACTTTGCTTTTCACAAAGTTGGAAGAGTGCCGACTGAGGAGTGAGTACACAAATTTCTGGTCAACACTCGGAAATTCACAAAGCATAGTGGGGTTGAAACACTACAGCACCTACGGGGAAAATATTAGCTGAATAAAGCCAATAGCCGAGTACAGCAGGTCACAATCCTCATATTTAGACAGGAGACTGTAGATATTGAGCTTCTGTTCTCACAGATAGAATGCATACTACTGACTGTGTTACAGAAGGAGGATGTGGTGGTGAGAGGTGAGCTGACAGTACACTACATACCTGCTGTGTAGGATTGGACGATGGTTGTGGCGTGTATGGTCTCTCCTTTTCACCCCTCGGTGATAACTTCTTTGAGTATTTTGATTTAAGAAGTGTTAGCTCTCTCCTAACCTGTTCAACAAGCTAAAGGAAAACAAAAACATGTTTACCAGTCATCCAATCATGTCGGCATATTTGCTGTATATTATATCACAATGCATTATGTATGTGACAAGTTTCAATAAACTGAAAGCAGCTTGATCAAAAGCACAGACACTTCACAAATCCTACAAACAGCAAAATTAGAACTTGTGTTGAAAGAAGTAATTGGTTTACTGGTTCAAAAGCCGATTGAGTTCAAATATTGGTATATTGCCTGAATTTGAGCAGCGCATGTCGTTACCTTAGTTTTCTCCGCTGTGTTTGCTTTGACACTAGAGTCTGAATGGTATTTCTGACGGATTGGCGCCTGAGATTTGGGAGATTGCCTTTTAACTGCTAAATTTTCTTCGCTACCTAAACCAAAAATAAATCAACAAGATATATCTCCTACAAGACCAAGATACTTGATGAAACATGACAAAAACATGAAAAGAGGGAACCAATAACATCATAGCAAAAATACATGTAGCTCCCCAAAAATATGGCAAAAGCAGCGGAGCCTTTTGCTAACAAACTGATAATTACATTGCCTACCAGGGGATGATTTGGCTGATACTGGATTAGACACAGTTCTAGTAGAAGTCTGTCGAGATTGCGGGCTTTGCTGAGGGCTCTCACTCCAGGCCTCTTTTACAGACTGTTGAACTGGATGCTCTGCCAGGCCAAGCTGTTGGAGATATCGTTGTATATGAGCTCGTTTTGGCACATCTGGGTGTTCATATTTAATACTGTGATAGTTGGACTTTTGGCTCTGCTGAGTGTCCTGATCAGCTTGGTGTTGTACTTGAGCTGTTATCTTATTGAGAGAAAAGTATTCCAACTTCCTCTGTACACTTTTCTTAGTGCCGTCCGACATGCAAGAATCTGAAATATATACATGTATAATATCAAATTCAAAATGCACTAGTCACCATAATACCATAATGTTTTTGTATTCAGTGGAGGGAAAGCTTGCTCCAATTTGAGCTTAACTTATATAATCCTTACATATAGCTGTCAAATAACAGTACCTGGCCTGCTCGGACTCTCAGGTGAAGCGGAAATACTGGATTTATCTCCTCGCTGACTGAGTTCACTTTTTGAGTTGACTGAGCTCATTACAGATGACTCAATAGCTGATTTCTGTGATTCATTCAGAGAGTCGAGTAGAGCGGCGGATGGTTTATCCACTATGTATGACTTACTAGCTATAGCTTTATTCCTCTCGACAGCACTCGGTGAGGTACCTACATCATGAAAAAAACAATGCAACGCTTTTTATATTAGCAAGCTCAGGAAAAGGGTTACATCTAACATCAGTATCAGTATCAATTGCAACAAGATAATCCAAAGTTGATAGTGTATTTTTCACTTTAAAGGAAAGCAATAGGAACTTTATAAATTGCTGAAAAGCGTGTTACCTAGGATTCATATCTCAGGCCTTGAGAGGCATGATGCTTACTTAGCTCATTATTCACCTGATTCTTATTTATGTTTACTATAAAGAAACAAAAAAGTTTCATATTGCCTCATAGATTTTAAGAAAACAATAAAAACCAACATAAACATGGTAAGTTCTTAGAGTCAATCACTTCCAAGTCAAGGGCGCTATCCAGGGTCTAGAGTGTTTGCAATATTTCGAAAAATAAACAAAGCACACCTATAAAATAACGCATTACACATACACAGAGCACACCCTCAAGACCCAAAGTATGAGATCTAAAACGAAGTCTCTCGAGTGAATAAAACACCATTAGCGGAGAACCGTGGTAGTAACCACTGTTTGCAGTATTAGTGATAAGGACATGTACTCCCAGTGAGTACATTACATCAGTGCACCACACTCAATAGACCGCTGACTTTGATTCACACTCACCCCTGATTGGTCGGTTTTTAGGACTAGCTGATTTGTCTTTGGTAAGTAGACCGGTCGTCGAGGGCTGTGCTGTTTGTGATCGTTGTCTTGTTGACTGAGATTCAGGTGTTGGTGAGCCTAGCTTGGCAGCTAGGCTATGCTTAGCCTCAACTCTGTTGTGAGTCTTCGGTAAACTCTCCGATTTTTCGGGTGACGGCATTATCTCTGATTTTGATGATACAGAGCTTTCCTTACTCATACGATTTGCCTGAAACAACAAGATAACTGTAAAATATTTCACATTGCAAAAGATTTTCAAATAAATACGTCAATACCATGAATTACCACAGAGGACCAAGAACCTTAAACACTCCCCACAGAATCCTAGTTACGGAGATAAAATTGTACTAAAAGAGTGCTGCACATTATTGGTGAGACACTTACCCTCTCAGCGATGAGAAGAGCAACAGACGGCTTCTCTAGAGTGTAAGAGTTACTTCTCAGGAACATTCTCTTCTTGTCGCCACCACTATCAGATTCTGGTGACTGCTGCACCTCCTCACTGTGATTATACAAGTCAACCACAGGCATTTCCTCGTTTTCTGGCAGAGGGGATGTACTTCTCAGTGTATCATCCACTGACACGCCCACTTCCTGTCCACTCTTCTCATCTTCCAGTAGCTGATTTTTTGGCTGGTTATTCGGATAGAGTTGACACAATTTTTGTTTGACACTGGAACAAATCATCATAAATAAGTAATGTACAGTTGTATACTTTGTCTGTGTGAATGTATGTACATATTATACAGAAACTTGTACTGACTCCCACGTATCCCTGTTGGTGTTTCATCATTGCTGTAAGGGTTTTCCATTAACATACATGTACCCTAATTAAGGCTCAATAACAGATTTGTACACCTTTACCTATCAGATTCCTTATCAAGCACTGATCGAACATTGAATAAATATTTGATATATAATTTCATAACACGGCTTATTTTCAAAAACCAACACTTTATTCACAGCGATGGTCTGATTACATTACACGAAAGCACATGTAATCTTGTTGATATACAGCAGCACTATTGAGTTGTTGCGTGTTTAACACCCCTAGATGTTGTTGTCATGATAGATATTGCTACCCCAGCTGGGCAGCAAAGGTGATATACATAAATTATCACAATTTATATGGTAAATACATGTAGTTGCTAATGCAGCCCAGCTAGGTTTCATAGCATGTCAATCAATGGTGTGTAGTGATATTACTGCTTGGCAGCAAGGCACTAAAATTAAAGCGATAAGGTAACTTATGCTGCCAATGTAATAAAAATACAACTTAAAAGAACGAGTGACACTATCAATGCTATTCTAAAGCAAATCGGCGTGTCAAACTCTTTGGAAACTCAAATCACATATTTTAATCAATAGTGTTCATTTACATAAATACATGTATGCGAGTTATAAGAAAATTGTACAAAGAAACTTACACAAGTCTGTACCTGGAATAGGCAGTGAGAACCATGTCGGAAAAAATCAACTTTAGTTGTGGAGTACCCAGTAAAAAATTACACTCTCAATTTCCAAAACCCACGTGCTTCGCAACCAATATTTTGTATTTCATTGTATTTAATCAGCACAGTACAATAAATTTTAAATATAAACTCACTCTTTTGTTTGTGGAATGTGATTGATATTGCTGACTAAAGCACATTAACTATTTGGAAACTAAGGCTGATTCATAAACAAACGATCAGTCCTGGGTTCAATGTAATATGGCCATACATACTTTGGGTCTCTTCACCAAGGTAGCGTGCCAAATAATTACTTAAATAAACACAAACAATGACACTCCTTAAATAGGTTATTAGCATTGCAACAATTAGGTTCATCAGGCGGTGAGCAGATTTACTTACCAAATTCAACTTTATCATGATTTTTATTAACATTGACTAAATGTTGTCCAAGACAGTATACCAGAAGTTAATTACCTGGTAGGTAAATAAGTGCCTATGACTTACTACACAGCATGCATTAGCGTTTTACATATTTTTACCAAGTTACAGTAGAATAAAGAAGTTGTTTTCCCGAAATATAATTAACTATTTAAATTGAATGATTATATCAAACAGTGGTAGGGATTAAGGGCTCACCTATCTGGTGCATTCTGTAGCCAGTCATCAATGTCCACCTCACCAGTAGAGTGTAGCTGAGAAATCTTATCGACTATCCACTGCTGTGTCAGATTATCTCCCCCTACGCCCGGATTGAGTTTACTCGGCAAGTGCATGAAGCCTGAGAAATACATCATCAAAGTATTCATTTATATCATGAAATAATAATGGTTGATAGATTATCATATAATTCATTTACATATTTTGTAGACTAATATCTATCTATAAATGTACAATTTCATAATATATTATTGCCCAATTCTCTAATGGCCGGCCGAAACAGCAGTGGAGTGACACAATCAATGCTGACCTCCGCTGGCTAGATCTGGACAGAGGTGATGCGAGTGACCGAGTGAGATAGAAAGTTTGGTGGAGCTGGGAGTCAGGCAAAAATCCGCCACCTGATCAGGACATGGCAGTGAAAGGTGAGCTACGTGAGCATTACATAATTCTCGATCCGACTATAAGGTAAGGTATTGTTGGTGATATCCATTCCCTACATATTTGTAGCAAAGATACAGGCTCCCAAAAGCCTACATTCTATCCAAATTTCTAATTTCTATCAAAGGATATAGGAGAAAAAAGCTACTCTATTGTCCGCTCTAGTATTTGACATTTTCACTGTGTACGTTCCGCTGGATCGTCATTGAAATGCATATCATTAATCCCGTATTAAGAGTAAATGTGGACCCTGGGTGTTAATTCTGGTGGTAGACAGACATTTTCAGCATTAACTCATCTACGGTATTGATCTTTCGCTCAATATATCCAAAACAAACCAAAACACTATAAATATAAAATGATATAGCTCTAATGGCAGAATTAATATTGAAATAGTTGTTGACTTTACTGTTTAAAGATTTTGTTTAAATTGTCTATAGAATGACATTTTCTGTTTTAAAATCAACATTGATTTAATTGTCTGAATCTAACAGAGGGCTCGAATTTCGACCCCAAAGGTGTTTGATAAGTCAGCCGAATTTGGATACTGCCAATACTGACACGATCATATTTAGGTAGAATGCGAAAAGCTGCGGGTGTTTGAATGACAGACATGGACATTATTCATTTATATGTTATTCTGAACCTCTATTATTTATTTCTGACATGTATGAGGTTCAACATGTACTCGGACTGAAGCAAGTTATTTAATCTCACCGAAATTCCTAACTTGAACACTATGGAATTATGCTTTAGTGTGATAGCTGTTAATATTCCCTAATAATGTCAGGTTGGAGATTTTAATTTTCTACAAAGCCTTGCATCGTGCTGACCAAGAAGCCATACCAAACTTGTCTCAGATCTAGGTTAAGTTTAACTTCAGTTGTGGACAAAATATTGGCTGTGATAAATTTTTTGCTTTGCCTTGCACATCATCAGTGATGCTACACAGTTCAACACGGTAAACAGCAATGAACCCAAAAGATGAATGCATGACAACAAAAAACAGAAGCTTCATCGAGCGACCCGGGAATGCACCAAATGAAAAGAAAACTGTTACTAAGAAACACACCTGGACTATCTATAGAGGAATGAAGCAGATTCCATACAGGAGTGCTGACTGGTTTTTGTATGTGTAATGGCTCAGTCTTCACATCAGGTTTGGCAGCCTCAAATTCATGTGACTCTAGAAAAGCCACAGCTTTGAGAAGTTGTTCAGCACCTCCAGCTGTCACAGGGTCGTCAGTTGAGGCTTTGGAGGGTATCTCGATGGGTGTACTGGATTTGTGTGAGGGAGACCCTACAATAACAGGTTCAGAAACTGATAAGGGAGAATAAAAATATCATCAAGGTCATATTTTCACAACACTTACTAATATGGTGTTAAGTTTCTGCACTACATGGCACCATTATAATAAAATATTTACGCAATTTCAAGATCAACTGAATATGGCAAATAAGAATTCATAACTTTAAATTTTGTATTAATACCCTGGTGAATAGGATGGACATTAATGACTATATAAATCATGTAGTAAAACATGTATTACCATGCTGGTTATCTAATTGAATTGTCTCCTCATCATCATCATCATCAGCAGTAGATTCAGTGTTACTGTCTGGTAACACTTCAGCAGCCGACGACTCGGCAGCCGACGACTCAGCAGCCGACGACTCAGCAGCCGACGACTCGGCAGCCGACGACTCAGCAGCCGGCTCTGTTGTGCGCTCAGTCACTACAGCCTTCCCCTCGTGACTCTCACTGACAATCACACTCTCAATAACAGCTACATCATCCAGAGAATCAGCCACATACTTTGATGTTACAGCCGGCGATTTAGCCGGTGATTTCAGTTCAGCCCACCGTGTGCCGTCTTTACACTCATCATCAGATGGCAGGGGGGATTTCTGAGGTAATGAGTCAAATGTATTCTCTCTACTAGCAGGCAGGGATGGCGGTAATGTATGTATAGCCTTCACAGGCTGAGGTGGACCCGGTGTGTCTTTGTTTGGTGAGGTTTTCTTTATTGGTTTGTCACCTCGACTAATCAGTTTAACGGCAGGTTCCCTGGTCTGCGGCGAGCTCGATAAATACTTCGGTGATAAAGCCTTACTGTCCAGAAGGTGATGTGCCAGTTCTATAGGTTCACTGTCAGATCGAAACTTTGCCTCACCCGTAGGTTGTAAGGTTCGCAAACTTAACTCCTCAGACATGAGACTACGGATGGACATATCATAGCTACGAGTTAGTTTATTTATAGCTGATTGTTTGTTAGAGACTAGAGAGGACATATCACCGGAGCCAACTCTCTTGTGCATGCGGGGATTTGACTCTGAGCGGATTGCTACAATAATGTAATATAATCACAATCACAAACAAAGCTAACATTGTAAATAACCAAATAACAGCAGAAGAATGAAGCATTTTCTTTCACATGGGAAGTATATTGGAGGCAGTCTGCCATCTTATAAGACTGAGAGCTACAAACAACAAATCAGTGAGTAGAGAATGAACACTGACCTGTAGGGATGTCTCCGGAGCCTGTGCTTCTCAGGCTTTTAGGCGAGTCACTCCTCTTAATAGCTCTCTCAGATCCACTACGTCTGAGACGACTATCTGAACCAGTGCGCCTCACTGTGGCCTTCAGAACTCGCTCACCATCTCCATCTCCCACCCTGACAACCGGCTCACTGCTTATGGAGCTGCTGGACCCTGCCCTCGGTCTGAACTTCTGTTCAGGCTTACCAGAAGTCTCGCTACCCGTCGACCCTCCGGACTCTCGCCTCCTACGGTGTATCTTTGGTATGGTAACAACTATCAAATCTCTGGTGTCCTCACTGTCTGAAGTCTGCAGAGAGTCAGAACCTCGGCGTGGAGGTGATGAGGTCTTGTCCGAGTTGTGACGACTTCGCGATTTCATGTTCTGGACTATAAATTCCCAACATAACTTTACAGATACAAACAAAAAACACAAAAAAAGAAATTTCACATGCAAGCAGTTGCATACATGTAACAATGCTATAAGACCGCTCAATTCTCATTTCATAATCAAATGGAATTAATGAAAACAAATTTCAACACTTTAGCAATAGCACCACATGACTACGTTTCATACACTTTCAAGTGAGCTGATGACGTCTGCTACCTTACCATAGCCTGCGGGTTGACTTGGAAATTGGAAAACATAATGTTAAATTGCTAACCTGGACTCAAATTCCTATTTTGATAAAATTTGGAATGCTGCCAATAACGAGACACATTTGCTGCATTTGAAAGCTAATGTTGGAAAGTGGACACAATAACATAAAACTAAAATTGAAAATTAATACGGTTGCTGACCCAATGAAATCAAAGCTATGAGTGAAAGAGTGGCCGAATACGAAGTCTTATTACAAGGGAATTTTAATCAAAAAAACCAAAGGCTTTAACAATGTATTAATCTCAAATTTTTAGCTTTCGTTTTTTTACAATTTCACAAAATTAGTCCAAGTTCAAAAAAAGACAAGTGGTATCTCGAGGATGTCGACCTAATGGCCGCGAGCAGTAGTAGTAGAATCGCGTAATGGTTTTCTCCCAGTTTCAATCTGGCTATTGTCAATAAAATGGTCAGCAACCCTAAACAGTTCAATGAAACTCTGCATCAGGCTACTGACCTCGTGCATAGCTCTATATAACATGCCACCTGTGGAGCAGCTTTCACACTTTTAATTAATGAATACTAGGAATTTTAAAGAGTTTTCTCTTATTTTAAGGTGTCAGCTGCCTATATTGATGCAGTTGCAGGATTTCACAACACTCACCATGTACTGCAGGTTTGAGATGGATTGTTTCTCCTTGTACTAACGAGTCAGTGTTAGAGCTCTGGCTGTCGCCTGCTCCTCCTGCTGTCGTTGCGTTATTGTTGAATTGCTGAGCATCAGGAAGTGAAGGGGGTGGATCCAGACAAGGGGTGAA
>ERZ1740068.1030-NODE-1030-length-10202-cov-3.091357_pt1 | contig 10202 bp, 8 predicted proteins | sample MGYA00581735_ERZ1740068 | MGnify/ENA primary metagenome ERZ1740068 (study PRJEB43018, sample SAMN04849740) | marine metagenome | isolation source: floating plastic debris | place: Pacific Ocean | collected 2008-08-30 | study: EMG produced TPA metagenomics... | reverse complement strand
AGCCTTTGGTAGCCAGATTGCTAAAAGCCTTATCAATAAGTTTGATTATCCAAGGTTGGGTCCCGGTATGATGTGGGAACGCTGTCAAGAGATTCTGGAAACAAATGGTTCACCAGTTCATTTGAATACCGAAGTTGTGCGAGTTGAACGGGAAGGAACTCGCGTTACCAAGGTGATAGCAAAACAGGGCGATCGCACCTTTGAGTTAACGGGTGAACATTTTATCAATTCGATGCCGATAACTGCTTTAGTGCATCGTCTTGACCCTTTACCTCACGAGGAAGTTTTACAAGCAGCCCGAAGATTGAAGTATCGTGATTTCCTCATCGTCTCGCTAATCATCAATCGCGAACATCTATTTCCCGACAACTGGCTTTATATCCATAGTCCTGAATTTAAAGTCGGACGTATTCAGAATTTCAAGAATTGGAGTCCTGATATGGTTCCCGATGCAAGTAAAACTTGTTTGGGGATGGAATATTTCTGTAGCGAAGGGGATGAATTATGGGAGATGTCAGACTCGAAATTAATTGAGTTAGCATCCCAGGAAATTATCAAGTTGAATTTAGGTGTTCAACCGGGTGACGTGGAAGATGGCTGTGTGATTCGTCAGTATAAAGCTTATCCTGTCTATGACGGTGAATATCGTCAACATCTACAGGTATTGCAAGACTATCTCGATATATTTGAGAATCTTCAGACAGTGGGTCGTAATGGGATGCATCGCTATAACAACCAAGACCATTCGATGTTATCTGCTCTGCTTGCAGCTAAGAATATTCTGGGTGAAAACCACGACTTGTGGAATATTAATGTTGAGCGTTCTTATCATGAGAACTTTACTGATGAAGAGTGGTCAAAACTAAAACAAAAAAATCATGGTGACAACACTGACATTAAACAGTTATCGGGTGCAATTTAAGATTTTTGTAGATAGAGAGTTATGGAAGAATCAAAGCATCCATTTGTATCGGTGATTATTCCTGTTTTCAATGATCCTACTCGTTTAAAATTGTGCTTGGCAGCATTGGAAAATCAGACTTATCCGCAAAGCCATTATGAAGTGATTGTCATTGATAACGGCTCACATAAACAGCAGGATATTCAAAAGGTTGTAGACCAGTTTGGACAAGCAAAAATGACTGAGGAACTTACTCCTGGTTCTTATGTTGCGAGGAATAAGGGAATTGAGGTAAGTAAAGGTGAAGCGATTGCTTTCACTGATGCAGATTGTATTCCGGAGAGAGATTGGTTAGAGCAAGGGATTTATCATTTGCAGACTACTCCCAATTGCGGGCAGGTAATTGGCAAAATTGAAATCTTCTTTTTCAATCCCCAGCATCCCACTTCCATTGAACTCTATGAAAGCATCACCGCATTTCCCCAACAGCGATTATTGCAACAATTTCACGCCGGAGCCACTGCTAATGTATTTACCTGGCGAGAAGTAATCAATCGAGTTGGCAAATTTGATACCCAGTTGAAGTCCAATGGCGATTTGGAATGGGGAAGCAGAGTATACGCTCAAGGGTATCAGCAAGTTTATAGTGAATTAGCCTTGGTACACCACCCAGCCCGACGAACTTGGCAAGAACTTTGTACTCGCACTCAGCGTTTAGCTGGCGGCAACTATAATTTAAAGCTGAAGCCAGCTCGTTCTGTATGGCAGCGCCAGATAATTTTCCTGCGTATTTTGTTGCAAAACTTGATACCACCGGTTTTATTCGGCATCAACACATTTTTACATGCTGGCTCTCTTGATATCGGACAAAAACTCAAAGTCTCATCGGTAATGGTTTTTGTACGCTATATTACCGCTTGGGAAACCCTACGACTAAAATTGGGCGCTCTACCCAATCGCGGATAAGGAGAAACTATGCGAATTGCATTTTTAGTAAATGATTTCCCCAGACTTTCTGAAACGTTTATCCTTAACCAGGTGACTGGATTACTTGACAGGGGGCATAATGTCGATATATTTACTGACCATATTGAAGACTGGTCAATGGTGCATCCGGATGTCAACCGCTACCAGCTTTGGGAGCGCACTTACGCAATGCAGACAATCCCCCAAAACTACTTTTGGCGTATTCTCAAGGGTTTGTGGTTGGGGGTAACACATTTTCATAAATCACCACGGTTAATCTGGCGTTCGCTTAACGTCTTTGCCTATGGTGAGCAAGCCCTAGGATTGTGGCTACTGTATTCTGCTATAACTTTACTTGATAAGCCACAAACCTACGATATTATTCATTGCCAGTTTGGTACCCAAGGATATCGCGGATTAACTTTTAAGCGAGTACTACAACCAACTGCCAAACTGTTGGTTATGTTTCGGGGGCATGACATTAGTTGTTATGTCAACGAAGGTGGTGATAAAGTTTATCAGCAAATCTTTAAAGATGTAGACTATTGCTTAGCCAATTGTGATTTCTTTCGTCAACGAGTCATTGACCTGGGCTGGGATAGTAATAAAATCTCAGTACATTTTTCAGGTCTTAACGTTAAAAAATTTAACTTTTGTCCCCGTTCGCTAAAACCAGGGCAAACTGTGCGGATTGCCACAACTGGACGGTTAGTAGAAAAAAAAGGGATTGAGTACGCTATTCGAGCCGTTGCTAAGCAAGCTAAACAATTCCCGAAAATTGAATATTACATTATGGGTGATGGTTCTCTGAGACAGTCTTAAGAGAATTTGATTGATGAACTGGAGGCACATTCTTATATTAAATTGATGGGTTGGAAAAATGAATCTGAAATTATCAAGATTCTAGACACCTGCCATTTATTTATTGCTCCCAGCGTTACTGCTGCTGATGGTAATCAGGATGCACCTATAAATGTTTTAAAAGAAGCAATGGCAATGGGAATACCTGTAATTAGCACTTATCATGGCGGTATTCCAGAGCTTGTGGAAGATGGCATCTCGGGATTTCTGGTACCCGAGCGAGATGCTAATGGTTTATCGGACAAACTGAGTTATTTATTGGCACACCCAGAGCTATGGGCTGATATGGGCAGAGCCGGACGCAGTTTTGTAGAGCAGCATTTTGACCTCAGTCCATTAAATGACAAACTTGTTTTGCGTTATCAAGAGCTAATCGATTCATAAATTATGCAATTTCTTGTTTACAACAGGAGTTAATCATGACTGAAGCAATTGTGACTATTGTTGTTGTTCCCAGGGAACGTTTCAGCTATGCACAAACTTCCTTAGAAAGTCTGTATAAATATACAGAAATACCTTTTCAACTGCTATACGTAGATGGTAATTCTCCTAAGAAGCTGAAAAGCTACTTAGAAAAACAATCGCAAATCAAAGGGTTTAAGTTACTCCAGACTGATTATTACTTGTACCCCAATCAAGCTAGAAATTTGGCGATTCAACAAGTTGATACAAAATACATAGTATTTGTAGATAACGATGTTGTGGTTAGCGCTGACTGGCTAAAAGCACTGGTTGAATGTGCTGAAGAAACCGATGCTGCTGTAGTTGGTCCGCTCATGTGTCAGCACGAGCCGATTCATCAAGAAATTCACTTTGCTGGAGGAGAATCCCACGTTTGGGTAGACAAGCTTGGACGTAGACGTTTGCGGGAAAAAATGTTTTACCAAGGAAAGCAAGTTAGTGAAACGCTGCCCCGGCTTAAACGGATACAAACAGAACTTGCGGAATTTCACTGTGTATTAGTACGAAAGTCAATCTTTGACAAAATTGGTCTACTAGACGAGAAAATGCTTAATACTAAAGAGCATTTAGATTTTTGCATGACTGTTCGAGAAGCAGGGGAAACAGTTTATTTTGAACCAGATTCTCTAGTCACCTATGTACCAGGTTCTCCTCAAGAGTTGGCAGACGTTCACTACTATATGTTGAGATGGAGCAATGCCTGGACTTTATCTAGTTTGGATCGAATCAAGGATAAGTGGAATTTAGCTGAGGATGGATATTTTAAGAACAAGTATAAAAAGTTGGGTTGGCGTAGGCACATGACCTTGATTGAACCATTAGCGCGGAAATTAACCTTTGGCATTGGTAGCGGTCTTTTGACAAGGATTATAGCCAAATTTGAACATGGACTCAACTGGTATCTTACCCGTCGTCACCGCTTATCTAATCAAAATTTTCAAGAAAGATAAGTAGTTATGGTTATAAATTGAACTTGACTAATTTCCCACAAGCATTGGTGATGACTCTAAACCTTTATTACCTTCTTTTGCCTATTTACTATTAAATATAATTACTTATTTACAATGCACCCTCATCGCAGACAGTTTGTAATCGGTCCGCAAAAATTCATTCTCAATCAATTCTGGAAAACTCATCAGATTGATGATTCTAAATGGCTGTCATATTGTTCAGGCTTACGAGTCGTGCAAGCTACAGATAAAGATAAAAGAAACTGGTATATTTTGGGGTTTGCTATAGAGACTAATCCACAAAGAGCATCTATAGAAGACGGAATTACACAAGCCACAAGCGATGAAGTACCAGAACTATGCTCCGCTTGGGCTGGACGCTGGTTATTAGTTGGACGGGAACAACTTAATTTAGATGCCAGCGGGTTATTGGGATGTTTCTACGGCTTCGATGATTCAAATCAAGTTTGGGCTTCTAGTAGTGCAACTCTACTGGCTGAAATTTTATTTCCTGATGGAAGAATATCTGTTGACAATCGAAAGCTCAGCTATGAAATTGGCATCTCTTGGTACACACCTCCTCGTTCTCGATTTACACAGATATCACGGTTATTGCCCAGCCAGGTTCTAGATTTAGAATCTGGTAAGCTAGAAGTGAAACCCCTGATGCCCAAATTTTCTTTGGATCGAGATTATGAAGACGTTCTGGGGCAAATTCAGCAAATTTTAGTTACTACTCTCCAAAGGATAGCTCAACTTAGTCCCGAACTTTGGTTGGGTTTAACTGCTGGGTACGATTCTCGTTTGATGCTAGCTTTAAGTCAAACAGCAGGTATTAAAGTAAAAACATTTACTCGCATTGCAACTCGTATGTCCGTGGCTGATAAAGTGTTACCACCCCAGCTTGCCCGCACTTGTGGTTATTCTCATATATTTTTGCACCGGTACAAACGATTTCCCGAACGCCAAGCTTTGGTAGAAACTCACAGTGGTGGGCAAATTTCAACTGGAGATTCAGAACCTTTTGTGCGTGGCGATCGCGATGGTCTCACAGGTGTAGCCTTTGGAGGGCACGGATTTGCAATTGCCAGCGGTTTCTATAAACTCAGAGAATTGCCTGCAACCTTGGATAGTGCCTCAACAGGTGCCCAACAGATTGCTAACCTATTTCAAGAGCCAGTTAATTCTACAGCAACAGCAGGCTTGCAAGATTGGTTAGAGTGGGTTTTAGAGCATCCTCAGCCTAACCTAGACTGGCGCGACCGCTTCTTTATTGAACAACGTCAAGCTGGTTGGCTCAGCACCAAAGAACAAGTTTACGATCTTGCCGATTTACAGCGGTTTCCAATTTTGAATTGTGCCCATCTCTATTCGCTTTTATTGAGCATCTCTGAAGAAAAAAGGTTAGGTTCAAAAATTCAAGCCGAGCTAATCCGTAAAGTCTGCCCGGATTTAACAGCTTACACATTTAACCCAAATGATTTTTACTTTGGATTACTACAGTTGTTTACCTCAAAAGCAAAGGACTTACCAGGGTATGTATATGGCAAAACGGTTACTAAATTCCACTATTTTTTACGCTCTTTTACCGCTTGAAGAAAGTATTTTTTATGAGTATTAAAGAAAAGGCAATAAAAGGGGCGCTTTGGACGACTATCCAAAACTGGGTAGCGAATGCAGGTGGGTTTGTTGTATTTTTCGTTTTAGCTCGCTTATTGAAACCGGAAGACTTTGGTTTAGTAGCTCTAGCCAACGTATTTCTAGCTTTCATGCAAATTTTTTTAGAGCAAGGCTTCGCTCAGGCTCTGATTCAGCGGGATGACTTAGAATCTGAGCATTTAGATACGGCATTCTGGACAAATTTAGTGATTGGAGCCTTATTAGCACTATTAAGCTTTATCCTAGCCGATGAAATTGCCTATTTGTTTAAACAACCTCAACTAACTCCTATTCTCCGCTGTTTCTCCCTGATATTTTTAATTAATGGTTTACGAGGTACTCAGCAAGCCATCTTAGAACGTCAGTTTGCATTCAAAGTGATTGCAGTTCGCTCAATTTTGGGTATTGTTACGGGTGGCATGGTTGGCATAATTATGGCTGTGAGTGGCTGTGGTGTCTGGAGTCTAATTGGGCAACAACTCACTAACGAGTTAGTTGGTACAGTAGTGCTGTGGAAAGCTAGTGAATGGTGTCCGGGATTGAGATTTTCTTTCTATCACTTTAAGCAATTATCTAAATTTGGTAGCAATATTTTAGTTTTTAACTTTTTTAGTTTTTTTAACACTAGATTAAATGATTTTTTAATTGGCTATTTTTTAGGACCAGTTTTGCTCGGTTATTATGCGATTTCCTATAGAATACTTCGGATTTGCATACAACTATTAGTAAAAACCACTAGCAGTGTTTGTCTACCTACCTTTTCTAGGCTTAGAGACGATAGGTCGCGATTTCGCTTGGCATTTTATACTGTAACTCGTCTCACTAGTGCCATCGCATTTCCTGTATTTGTTGGCATTGCAGCTTTAGCCCCGGAATTGGTAGTAGTGATGTTTGGCGAGCAATGGTTACCAAGTGTTCCATTAATTCAGCTTTTGGCGATCGCTGGAATTCTCAGGTCTGTCACATTCTTCAAGAACTCGGTGCTAATTGCGATGGGAGAACCAGCTTGGACAGTTCGGCTCAAGGTTTTGAGCGTAGTATTAAATGTGATTGGATTTGCCATCGCTTATCGGTGGGGAATTATTGCTGTCACTGCTGCTGTAGTTGCTCGTGGCATAATCGTCTTCCCCATTGGGCAGTGGGTAATTACAAGAATAGTAGCTATTCCTTTGGGGACATACTTACGACAGTTTGCTGTACCGCTAACAAGTTCCCTCGTAATGATGGCAGTAATTTTAATTACCAAAAAATATGTGATGAGTGGAATTGAAACGAAAATGCTGGTTTTATCTATTGGTACATTCTTAGGCGCAGCCACTTACTTGATTCTTATTAGAATTTTATCACCCAAAATATTTGATGATTTTCTGAATATAGGCAGAATTGCCCTATCTAAGTCAAGCCAAAATACAACAAATATTTAATTTACAAACATTGTCCTCTCAAAATATTAAAAGCAAAGCTAATATCTATGAAAAAAACATCTTCTCAAGAGATTGTGCGAGTACATCGTCGGCAGTTTGTTATCGGTCCGCGTGAGTTTTTAGCCCGCTCTGATTGGCGTACATTTGAACTACAATCAAACTTAATTCTGTCTGCCGACCCCGAACTCCGTGTGGGGAAGACAACCGATAAGAATGGTGTATCCTGGTTTTTGCTAGGTTTAGCTGTTGATACACGTCCTGAATTCACCACTCCCCTGGAAGAAATTTCTCGACGGCCTACTGAAGATGTTTCCAGACTTTATGAAGGTTGGGCTGGGCGATGGGCTTTAATTGGTGGAAACTACTTGCATCTCGATGCTGCTGCAATGCTGGGATGCTATTACGGTAAAAATGCCAACGGTGAATTGTGGGCAAGTAGTAGCCCTGTTTTGATTAAGCAGGTGCTGGGGTTAAACGAGCTACCCAGCAAACTTGATTCAGACAATAGTAATAGCTGGCAACCTTTACCAGATGCCACTGTCAGGGGAGAAGTAAGAGGAATTTCCTGTTATCCTCCTCCGCACTCATCAATTCCAGGGGTATTTCGTTTGCTGCCAAGTCAAATATTAGATTTGCAAACAGGTAGCTATCAGCCACGAAACCTAACAGGGTATATCGAAGGTAATCACACTGATATAGAATTGTTTGAAGCAATACAGCTTTCATTAAGTACAGCTATCAAGGGTTTTGCAGCGCTCAATGCTTCTAAAGATTTAACACTATTGCTTTCTGGCGGGCGAGATTCACGTATTTTAATGAGTATAGCAGCCGCAACAGGAATATCTGTTAGAACATATACGCGTATTCATCGCCGAGCTTCTTTAGCAGATAGAACTTTGCCACCAAAACTTGCAAGCATCGCTGGCTATCCACATACAAAACAATATCACCGCAATGAAATATCCGGAAGACGTCAGGCAATTTATGAGCATGCTGGATACAACGAATCTTGGCTTTCTGCTGAAGAGTTTTTGCGCGGAGGAAGCGATCCATTAACGGGTATAGCCCTAGCAGGTTTTTGTGCCGCACTAGGAAGAGACCGTTTGATTCCTGTAACATCAGCTCAAGAAGCAACTGGAGAGATTATTGCACGCCATTACAGTGAATCAAATAGTCCCGAATTGGTGGCTGCTTTCGATGCTTGGATAACTTTACGAAGAAAACATAATGCCGATCCAAGTTTAGACCTTTGTGATTATTTTTTCTTAGAGCAGCGAACTGCTGGTCGTAAAGGAATAAAAGAGCAAATCTTCGATCTATTTCCGGCAGAACGTGTAGCACCATTAAACTCAGCCCGAATTTTTGCACTAATATGTAATCTCAGTGGCGAAACTAAGCAAAATGCACTGTGGATTTCCGAAATCATAAAATCTACAACACCAGAACTTTTGCGCTACCCGATGAATCCACCTGACAAATACTTCGGATCTATTCGTAATACTTTTCTTAATAACCATTTCTATCGATGGATGATTGGTCTTTAAATTAAATAGCAAACACATCGTTATTAAAATTTAGGACTTACGCAATTGTCACAAAACTCTGGTTAGTGACCTACACTCTTCAGTCTTATTATTACCTTAAAAATCAGTCAAGTTACAGCACCCTACAAGAAAATATGCAAGCCGCGTAAGTCCTAAAATTAATTAATTAATTAATAGTAATACAAACATGAAAAAATTGTTCTTGCCTATCTATCGTTTACTCAAAATTTCACCTATTTTATTAAAATACAGAAACGATACCCATCTGCATCCAATATTTCGTTCTTATATTTCTTGGATGCCATTATGTATTTTTTCGGAACCTCTAGTTTGGCTAAAGATGCTTTTTTTATCTTCATTTAGATTTGAAAATGAAAAACAAAAGCCTCATTCTTTTTATGTACCTTACTTAAGTTCAACTGCATATCCTTTTAGAGAACATGATAAATATTCTAAATTCTTAGAGGAAAATGTAGAAACAATAACCCAAGAATTTATGAAAGTATATGAGCTTGAAGTTGGTACTCCTTCTCAAGCTTTAGTCCAACAAGGAAAATGGAATACTTTTCCTCTGATGAGAGCTGCATCTTTATTTAGTAAAAATATTGAAAAATGTCCGAAAACTTGGTCTATTGTTCAACAATGCCCATTACTAAATGATGTTCGCGGGGGAGTTTATTTTTCTATTATTTATCCAGGAACAAGAATTAGTCCTCACTGCGGACCATCTAATTTGAAATTACGTTATCATCTAACGCTTTTGGAAGCTAAAGATGCATGGATTCGTTCAGGTAATGAGTGGCGTACATGGAAACGTGGAGAATGTATGATTTTGGATGATTCGTTTGAACATGAAGTTAAACATCAAGGAAAAGAAATTAGAGTCGTCCTAATTGTAGATTGCTGGAATCCCGATTTAAGTGAAGATGAAAAGCATATTTAGAAGCTTATACATACAGCATTTCGGTAACCAAAATTTATGTCAAAAGCACAAAAAATTATTAAAGTGAGTAATTATATTCATATGTTTAATTAAAAATCTAAATTTTATTTCTTACAAATAGATAAATAAATACAAATAATTGAGATGAAAAATATAGCTTTAAATATTTTCCATATAAGTAAGCAGCGTATCTCAAAACTCTTGCTGCTGGCAATCATGAGTTTATTAACCATACGCCGAATGACAGTAGAGTTTAACCGTTTAATTTTGATTAATAATGAATTTGGAGCTATCGATCTTAAACAGCGATATCATGAAGTACTCGCTTGGTTTTCTGGGGAAACTGTCTATGGTGAAATTCACACAGCAGTTTATCCACCAGCAAGTTACACAATGTTGTGGCCATTTTTGGGGTATGAGGCATTTTCCTTGGTCAGATGGCTATGGGCTGCCTCAACTATAATTGCACTGGTTGCTTTGATTTATCTGCTG
>ERZ1740068.1029-NODE-1029-length-10202-cov-8.603824_pt1 | contig 10202 bp, 7 predicted proteins | sample MGYA00581735_ERZ1740068 | MGnify/ENA primary metagenome ERZ1740068 (study PRJEB43018, sample SAMN04849740) | marine metagenome | isolation source: floating plastic debris | place: Pacific Ocean | collected 2008-08-30 | study: EMG produced TPA metagenomics... | reverse complement strand
AGCTGGTTTAGAAGACACACGAATACAAGTAGCAAGACCTGTATTCGTGTAAACTTTAGCATAGTGTAGTGAAGTATTTGCTTATTTAGTAACACTGATGGCGATATGACCATCTCTGGTAATCAGCGTCAGGTAATCACCGTTTCTATTCTTAACTCTTACTTCATTGCCTTTTTTGGTCTTTTTCCTGGAGACCAATCTGGCAGGCTTAGCCATCTTGTTTGCAAGATTTCTGGCTGAAGTGGTGTGTGGTGCAAGCCCCCATTCCAAATCATGTTGAAAGGCACTGAGCGCTTTGTCTTCAGCCGGAGTCAACTCTAAGGCAGGGGCTGCATACAGGTCGGAGCTTAATCCGGCACCCAATGCCAATCCCGTTCCTACAACTGCCAGAGAGGAAAGTAGATTTCGTCTATTCATAAGTAATTGTTTTAATTTTTGATTGGGAACAAAAATGCCCAATCAGTTAAAGGTGTTAGTTAGTAATACTTGTAAAATAGTAGCTTTTGAGAATAATTCAATGCCCCATAGTCCTTTTCTTACCGCGGAAACAGATGGGACAAATGCTGTTGGGTATAAGTGATTAGAGCCTTTGTGGGGGCGAATAAGTGGTAGGCAGATAGTATGCTTTCTATGCGTCAGTAGTGGAAACCAGAGACTAAAGTGCTATCATCCATCTTGATGAATTACTCATTTTATGCTGACGTGTAAAGGTGCACAATTACTTTTGATTGCGCACCTGCTAAAGTTTAATCCCTGAGAGATACCCCGTACCCTGGGGTCGGGGTTGGTTCATTGTTAATACTCCGGCCAGTCGATGTTTTCTTCTTCGGTGAGCAGCGGTACCCATTGGATCTCGGTGAGCTCGTCTTCTTCCATCCAGAAGTTGATACCGGCATCATCACTGGCAATAATGGTCTGGGAATCTTCGTCCATGGTTACCTCTTCCTCTTTGAGTTCTTCAAAGCCCATTTCCTCCAGTTTGGCCAAAAGGTCATCCCTTTTCAGACCGATCAATGACTCAGAATCCAACTCGGTGTATGCGGCACTGGTGGCAATTGACACCATGCGCCAGTCGGTGCTTTCAGAAAACTCCATGGACAACTCAAGCGCATCATAGTGCCAGGTTTCGGTGTCTTCTCCTTCTATGCCGTCAGTAAGGTATTGGTCGGTGTCGTCTGGATTGCCCAGTATGAGCTTTACCTGATCTTTTGTCATCCCAAACTTAATGATACCCAATCCTTGTCCGGGTACGATTTCTTTGATCTCGCTTTCTTTTGTCATGTACTTTGTTGCTACTGATAGGATGCGACAAATTTATACTCTTTTGTCTTTGTAGCTACATATCTGTACAGAAAAGTATGAGCGGTCGTCTGGCTTCCTATGTGGTCAGACGGTTGTGTCTTAAATTCTTTCACCCATCGGTAGCGTAATTTGGCCAAGTGCTCAGGGCTGTTGGCCAATTTTTGCATGGTAAACAGCTTTGGTTTGGGCAACTTCTGTCTCAGAAAATCAAACGAATACTAATCGCGAAACGACTATGAGTAACCAACCAATTAAAACAGACTTGTTCAGGTTTCTGACCTTGAGAAGTCCGCAGATGCTCAATCATTCCATGGTGGAATTTGCATTTGTAGAGTACCCCAATGACGCAGGCAGCAGCTTTCAGGCAGCGCTTGGCAATGGTTCTGCCGCACAGGCCAGACGTGCCATAGGTCTGGTAGCCAGGAGTTTTATGGCAGAGACGCGCTATCGCAATATCCGTTCAGGCAACCCTGCGCTATATGATTTTTCCCAATGGCTCAGTAGCAATGGAGACACCTTGACGGAAGCAGAGGTACTACCCAGAATTGCCGGTCTGAGTCCCGTAGGTCCCGCTGAGCTGAACACATGGTGGGACAATTTGCTGTATCAGTGTGTAAGGCAAAGTAGCGCCATGGTAAGGCAGGCCTGTATCCAGATGATCAAAGCAGATCATTTCCTGCGGATAATTCAGGACCCTGCACTACCTGCCAGATTGATGACTCTGGAGTATCCTGCGGCATTGGAAGACAGTATGAATCCTATGGTTCAGATGCAGTATATTCTTCGTAGGGCTGCCAATGCGAAGATTATTTTGCCCGGCGTATTTTCTTTGAAGGATGCCACACCCGTAGCAAATGCACCGCGCGTGAGGCAGTTTGAAGACCATGCGGCGATAGAACGTCAAAGAATTGAAATCTCAGAAGTACAGCAGATACAGGGAGAACTGGAGTTGATCAGCCAGGACAATAGTTTTTGTCAGTTGCAGACGGTGGGCGATGTGCTGAACTCCAATGATGCCGCGCTTCCCCTTACCCCTGAGACGACCAACTTTCTCAGCAACCCTTCGGTTGATCCCTCTCAGTCTGTCAAAGAACTGGCGGAGGGATTGAATAGAAAGATTGCAGCAGAAACAACACAGTTGATCTCTAAAAAACGTCGCTTCCGGTCTGGAGAGATCAGAGACAATGACTATCAGATAGCGGTTGATGGAGTGGGAGACATTTTCCGGCCTCAGCTGGGATACAAAGTGCCGGAAGGCAGAAAAATCAAAATGATTGACTTTGAAGTCACTGTTGACGGTAGTCAGCAATTTATGGAACAGCTCGCGGACCCATCTGGAGAGGAGGGGGAAATCCTGTTCGCGGAGCCTTTCAAAAACCACGGTATTCCACTTGATGGTAACAGCCAGTATGCCTTTGCAGCCCGGATTACCCTGGATGACGGCGCTCTCATGATGTTTGCCCAACCAGACATGGATCCTTTTGACGTGACCGGAGGGGAGGCCCTGGAGAATACAGGTCAGGGCAATGATCAGCAGCAGAGCCTGCCTGATCGACAATATGGTGTCACCAACATTGGCATGGGGGTGTATCGCCGTGTGGAACAGGAAGTCTGTTGCTACGTTCCGGGAGAGGTGTCTCATATCGAAAACATATTGGCCAAAGAATACAAAGAACGCTTTACCAAAAGTGCTACAAAGACTGAGGACATATTGGAGGAATCCACCGAGTATTCGGAAGAGTATAAGAAGGATACAGCTACAGAAGAACGGCACAAACTCAACAATGCCATCAACCAGGTTTTGAGCGATTCCAGGCAAACGGAAGCTGGTGTCAATAGTAGCATGGGATACGACGGCAAACTGTATAACTTCTCGCTGGATGGGGCATTTAGTTATGGTTCTAACCTCACAAAAACCATTGCCAACAATGAGGCGCGCGAGTTTGCAGAAGACGTCACCAGAAGCGCTTCGGAAAGTCTGACCATCAAAAACACACAGAAGCGAACTTCTAAAATCATCCGTGAATACGAAGAAACCAACAGGCATGGTTTTGACAACAGGGGAGGTGACCAGCATGTGACGGGTATTTACCGCTGGCTTGACATTATCTATACCAACCGCCTGATTGATTATGGCGAGCGGATGATGATCGAGTTTTCCATTCCAGAACCCGGACGGTTCTACCGGATGGTTATGGCAGCTAAAAATGAGGTGGCAGAGGAGCCGATGGCAGAAGAAAGGCCGGTGCCCAGGCACCCCTCAGAGCTGGGCCTTCACGGCCCCGAAGACCTGATCGGCTATGACCCTGAGAATAGGGGGGTAACAGAACGATTATATGAAGAAGAAGATTCACGACCCAGGTCTAACTACCACTTGTTTGAAAGTGAGTATAACCTGAGAATTGAAGCACCCCCGGCAAAAGAGGTCATGAGCAGTATCCTCTCCATTGAGAACAACATGCACGATGAAAAGATACCGATCAATGACGGGGGTACCCTAGACATTCCGGAGGGTTACATGTCCAAATCGGCCAATGGCACGGTGGCATTTGTGCACAATGCGACCAATAGAAAACATACCAACTGGGTTTTGAAGGTGGCCAATGGTCAGTGGGATGTAAATATTGTAGGCAGCTCAGGCCCCAGTCGCCGGTACCCTATCAATGATAAAGACAGTCACATAACTGTGGACCTGGGTGGTTACCAATATGGTCAGGTACCTGTTTCACTCCGCGGTTACCGGACTTTGAGCTATAACATTACGGTACAGCTGGTTTGCGAGCTGCAACCGCAGGTCTATGTAGACTGGCAGGTAGATAACTACAACCGGATCATGGCAGCATACGAAGGATTGATGGAGGCGAGAAAAGAGGAGAAAATGGCCACTGACGAAGCCATTCGTGAAGCACAGCGTGAAGAGCCCACCTATGGAACCGCGGCCAACAGGACTATGGAAGCCAGGGAGTTGAAACGCGCAGCCATTGAAATGCTGATGAAGCGATGGGAAAAGCAATCGGGTGTCTCACAAGGCAGGGACTTCTACCATTTGCTGGAATGTGAGTCGAAGCAGACCAAGGTGCCACAGATCAAGCAGTCCGCCGAATGGGAGGTCTACAGCTCTACGGTGAAGTTCCTGGAGCAGGCGATTGACTGGGAGCTCATGACTTACAAGTTTTATCCCTATTACTGGGCCAGTAAATGCGACTGGGAAGAGCTACTGAAGCTGGAAGTAGCAAACGATCCGCTGTTTCAGTCATTCCTTCAAAGCGGGATGGCACGGATGGTAGTGCCTGTCCGCAAGCTGTTCAATGACGCCATTATGCGCTACCTGGAATTTGGAGATACCTGGAACGGAGGAGACCTCATCGTTGATACCGAAGACGATTTGCACATGGCTGTGGCCGATGAAATGTCTACGCCTGTGGGACAGGTGCTGGATGAGTGGTCAACCCGTGTACCAACTACCCTGACGATTGTACAGGGAGACTCTGCCTACCTCAACGACGAAGGACTGCCGTGCTGTGACAAGCATGTCATGGAAGAAGGCCCTTCAGGGCTGGAGGCCTCTACTAATGTGCTCATTGCCAGGGATGAAACTGCCAACAACGCTACAAATGTTTAATCATGAGTGCATTTGAGCAACTTTTTGTGTTTGAAAGTGTGCATGAAGATGCACCTTTCAACGCTCGTCACAATGAAGAGATCGTTGATTTATTCTTCAAAGACGCTGATAAGTATACCCGTGGTAATATGACCGTTTGGGATGGGGGACAGGCAGGCTCTGTGTTGGTGCAGCGGGTGAAGTCTGGTATGGACAAGGATCGCAATGGCATCCTGGATAGCGATGAGGTAGATGAAAATTTTATCCTGCGGATTTTTGTTGGGAGAAATAAATCTCAGCTTGAGAAGGCTTTCAATCAGTATGAGCCCAAAGAGCGGGAAATGTGTCTGTTCATCGAGGACAACACTACGGATACCTTTAGCAATACCTTTGCCACTTTAGGCGAAGTACAGGAAGGAGGCATCAGTGTTTATTCAAAAGTGCCGCCGGAGTTTAAGGCATGGCTGAAGACTGAATTTGAGTCTTTTCTGGCCAATACCGGTGACATTGGATTCAATATAGCATTGACCAGGGCATCACTGCTGCAGTTAATTGAAGAGGGCTTTTACAAGTTTTCCAGTATCAAAGAAATAGACCTGGCAATCAGGGCATTTCAGGTAGGGTTTAAGGCCGTTTACAGTGGCTTCAAGTGGTTGGGAGATGAAGTTTTTCGCCTCACCAATGACATTCGGAAAGCAATACAAGTACCGGAATGGGGGTGGAATCCCAATTTTTCGAGTGAAGATGGGAAACATACCAAAGATTCCTTCAGGCCCTTTCTATTGCCTGGGATCACCACGTTGATGGATTTGGGTAAAGCAGGCAGTGACCAGATCAAGCATACGATCATGAAGGAGATTTATAAGCTGAAAGAAGGTCTGCTGGTACAGCTCAAAGGGCTCACTCGTTTTGCAAATCTTTACCACCTGCCCGGCCGGGAGTGGTTTGAGCGATCCATTGTGAAGGCGGTCAATAAGTGCTATTATGAATTGATCCATTCGGTGGTGCGTCATTTTGAGTTCTTTGAATTTGCCGGTAGGGAATTGGTCTATGTGATCAATGCCTACTACTCTGGGTTGTGGAATTCGCTGGTGGACGCTGTCCTCGGTGTGGTAGACATGGTAGGATGTATCTTTTATGCCATCGGGATGTTTTACAAGGCGGGCGAAAAAGCACCCGAAATAGAAAAGTACTGGGATCAGATCAGCGAGTTGATCGATGAGTTTATCCAGACGGTGAGGTCATTAAGTGCCAAAGACTTCTTTTCGGCAGGCATAGATGCTTTGATGTACCTGTGGCGCAATGTCAATAAGGATAGCCTCTCTGTCAACTTTGGGATCACGCTGTCTCACATTGCTTATTTCATTGGAGGTGTTGCAGCCTTTGTTCTCGAAATAGCCATAGACATTCTCACCAGTGGTGGTGTCAAGAGTATACAGACTACGATTTCTAAGCTGGGTACGTTTGCAAAGACGCTCAAGGCGCTGTTCAAAGATGTGATTGGTGCTGCGGGTGACCTGGCCGCCGATGTGTTCCTCTTTGTAGTAGATCTGATCGACTGGGTGATAGTGCAGCTGAGGAAAGGGCCAGATGGACTGCAGGAGCTGGTAAGAGATGCCGCGAAGTACATCAATGCAGGTTTCAAAGTGATAGATGAGCTGATGCTGGCACTCGATCAATTAATTGCCGACTGGGCTGAGGACATCGCCGCCAGGGTTGGACATTCCGGTGAACAGATCAAAAAGGGCTGGGAGGTGTTGAAGCAACGAACCGGAAAAGCGGATTTGGAAGATTTTGCCAACTATGTAACCTGTAAGTGATGGAAAAGACTGCATGTGCATTACCAACACAAGAAGAATTGATCGCTACCGAACTGGCCGTATTGGCAGATGCCACGCCAATGCAGCTCGGTGGCGTAGACATGGTGCTGGAACGGCTGATCATGAATTCCAAAGATAAGCGATCTATGGTTTCTATATTGAAGCGGATCGCCGACGAAAACGACTCCGCAAGGGTAGAAAAAGTGACGCAGGGCTTTTTGAACAGCACAGAAATGCTGGTAGATCACTACGATTACTTCACGCCTAAAGCTGTGGTGAGATGGAGTGAAATGCTGACTTACGGCGGGCCTTCGCCCAGACTGGATGCGACCGTCGGCGTCATGCATGCCATCGATCACATGATTAAAAACCCCAGGGCCTTTAACCTCAATGGCAAGAAATATGCGGTGCTGTTGGAGGTGCCTGAAGACAAGATAAAACGTGTGGTGGATGTGGTATTTGTGGAATTGAAAGACAAGGAAGTGCCCGCCTCGGTGACCAATATGAAAGACCGAACGGTACTGGCCAGGACAGAGGTGAAGTGGCTCAAAGCGGACAATTCAAGCCTTGCTGCTCAGACGAGGAGAAGAACACTGGCCGATAAGCTGGAGCGCAGGAGTAAATATGGGATGACCTACCACCCCAAAGTAAAAGATGGGGACGAATTGGTGGGGGGAGAGGCAATCGCTCAGTTCATGAAGGATGTGGAGAAGTCTATAGAACGGCAAGAATACATGTCCAGAAATTTCCTGATCATACCCCAGGATTACCCCAAGGCCACAACTGATAAATTCCTTGACCTGGTCAATGCCAGCGTGAAGGAGAAATATGGAGATGAGCCTTTCTTCTCGACGCTCACAGCAAATATCAAGGATTGCATAAGGAGGACAGAGGTGACCAGAGATTTTGAGAAACTACCATGATCAATACCGTAATGTGCTGGCACGGTAGACGCAGTGTCATCATTACAAATCACGCATCACACATCACTAATTAAAAATGAGAAATACCGTAACGCCATAATGTTTTGTGCCTACTGCCTATTGCCCATTGCCTACTGTTTGGGGTATGTTTTCGCCATGTAGGCTTTCAGCCTTTTCTGGATAAAGTACTTCCAGGCATTTTCAGCGCTTTCCCTTGTAAATAGAGCGATTTCTGTAGAAAATGGGGCTGTAGCCCGATGGGTGAGTGTCAATGTGGTTTTGCCGAGCCCTTCATGGAGCTCAAAAATGACATTGGAGTCACCTTCATACCCTCCATAGCGCCAGCGGTAGACTATTTTGCTGTTGGGAACTACCTCTATGATCTTCCACAGGTGTGGGAATATCCTGTCCTGAACTTCTACAATGAATTCTGTCTCAAAACCAACCCTGGGTTCAAAGGCGGGGATACTGCCGAGGAACCAATGCCTCATTTGCGCTACTTCTGTAATGGCCGACCAGACCGTTTCTAATGGCGCAGCAAATTCCTGTGTGATGATAACGGGATCGTCGGTGGTATTCATAATGGCGGCGGCGTGGTGCTCAAAAGTGATCTAATGGATTCAAATTGTTAAGTTAGTAAACTTTAATCAGATACTATACCCGTTCTTTTTAATTGTTAATCCCGAAATACCGTAATGTTTTCTTCACCGTGAACTAGCTTGTTCATCATCACTAATCACACATCACCAATTATGAATAAAAAATATCGTAATACCGTAAAGTTTTGTTCTCTGCAGATTAGCTTGTTGTCTATCATCACTAATCACACATCACGCATCACTAATTATGAATGAGGAATGTCGTAATAACGTAATACCACCATGTTTTGCTCCCTGCAGATTAGCTTGTCTATCATCACGCATCACTAATTACAAATGAGGAATACCGGAATTATAACTCACTTTCTTGAAGTAACTCGATGAAAGTAGCAATTTGTGCTACCCGGTAGGAGAGGTTCTTGTAGTCAATTTTATCTGCGGTATCAGTGGTCTTGTGATAGTCTTTGTGCAAACCGGAAAAAAACATGACAGCAGGTATTCCTTTTTGATAGAAGCTGTAATGATCTGATCTTCTGAACAAACCAGTTAGCCCTTCAATGGTGTAATCAATCTTACATTTTGTGTAGGCACTATCAGCTTTGGTCAGCAGTGAGTCAAGCGTTGCAGACTGACCCGCTCCTATGTAATACAGGTACTTGCTGGAAGTATGTTCCTCATCCCGGCGTCCTACCATGTCCAGGTTGATATTGCAGGCAATGGCGGTCGAGTCAAATGTTTCACTGTTGACATGGTATTTAGAACCTTTCAGGCCGCCCTCCTCCGCTGAGAAAGCGATAAAAACCATGTTGTAACGCAAGCTATCGGCAGAAGAAAAGTGCCTGGCAAGTGCCATCATCGCAGACACGCCAGAAGCATTGTCATCTGCACCCGCATAATAGGATCCTTCAAAAGGACCAGGTCCCAGGTGATCATAATGTGCCGAAATGACAATGGTTTGTTGGGAAGCGCCGGGAAGTCGGCCTACCACGTTGGCAGTTTCAATGTTTTGATCTACTTTTTTAAATAAAACGGTCGCTTTCCGGGTCCCTGCCTCTGTGATACGGCGCTTTTTGATCAGTCTTTGCAACTTCTCAGTGGGCAATCCCAAAATGTTGGGCACTTGTTCATTAGGGATGAGGATAGTGCCAATTGTTGGTGTAGCGCTTGCAAAGCGTTTTGACATCCTTGCTGCTTCCCTGGCCTCACTCGGTAGCTGTATGCGTCTGGCCAATGCGTAAGACTTATAGGTCCTTTTGACGGAAAGGTACTGTCTTTCATTTTCAAGATTGGCAGTGATCATACCAAACGCCTTACGCTTTGATAGCTTTTTATTGATTTCATGGGTAGCCCGCAGGTTTTTGACAAATACCAGTACCAGTCTGTCGGCTACTTCTATCTGGTCCAGCTCCTCATCACTACCTGTTCCGCCAAAAACTATTTCCTTTGAAACAACCTCATTTTGTGGAGGACCATATTGAAAAACCATCTGCTCAAAGTTGTCAAATCGCCGACCGCCAATGTTCATATATACTTGGTCCCAATAGACTGTCCTCAACACAAAGGTTTCCAGATAACCTGCGTCAGTAAGCGGCTCCAAACCCGCTTCCTGGTAGTTGCGTACAATGGCCTGTGCTGCTTTTTGTGCACCTTCCATGCCTACACCCCGGCCTTGAAGTGAATCTGAAGCCAGCATACTCACCGACTGTTTCAATTCCTTTTTGTCAATAACAGGTAGCCGGTTCTGGCCATGAAGATGGATAGTGATGCCTAAGAGGACAAGCAGTAGCAAAGTTGTTTTCATAAGCGATAGATGCTAAAAAGACATTGGTTTTTTTCAAATCTATCGAGTTAAATCTCCTTTTACAAGCTTTAGATCAGTGAATTCCTAAGAAATTAGGAGTTTATCTTTTGAAGGGATTAAGCGCAAAACAAAATTTTCTTCCCTGCCTCCGCTAAA
>ERZ1740068.1027-NODE-1027-length-10207-cov-13.967987_pt1 | contig 10207 bp, 10 predicted proteins | sample MGYA00581735_ERZ1740068 | MGnify/ENA primary metagenome ERZ1740068 (study PRJEB43018, sample SAMN04849740) | marine metagenome | isolation source: floating plastic debris | place: Pacific Ocean | collected 2008-08-30 | study: EMG produced TPA metagenomics... | reverse complement strand
CATCCTTTGTAAAACTGGGATGTATCCAAACAAAAATCCCACAACATGTCCGTACCACACCACAATCATTATGTGGCCAACACCGTTATGGCCGTGGTGATCGCAAAAAAAAAAAAAAATCTACATCTCATGGCGTCTCGACGGACAGCTATTCGAAAAACGAAAAAAGTGTTGAGGAAACTATGTTTTTGGTCATTTTCCCCACCGGATTCCTTCAAACACACCATGAACCTACCGTACGACGTGCTGTGCGAAATTGCGTCGTGGCTGGACGTCCGAAGTCGCCTCAGCTGGAAAGCGTCTTCCAAATCCTTTCCCAACCTTCCCTGGAAGATAGTACACTTCTGCGGAAAGTCAAGAAGACTCGCATTTTCTTCCGTTCTTTCATTGGTGTCCAGACAAACAAAACACCTGACGGTGTGGATTCCTCCCCCCATAGTACAGTGTGACCATTTTCACGACCTCGGCAAGTTGGTTTCGTGCTGTCATCTTCGGGACCTTGTTTTGCACAATGTCCACATTGGCCACCGCGGATGTTTATCTTTAGCCGACGTACTACCACATTTACCTTATTTGACAAATCTGTGCTTACATAACAACGCCATCGATGATGCTGGTTGTTCGGCATTAGCCGTCGCCCTGCCTCGACTAAAGCGTCTGACCACTCTCGATCTGAGTTACAACCTTATCAACGGGCCCGGTGCCTTATCTTTGATCGCTGCCCTGTGCCAAACAACGTGCTTAACGACTCTGAATTTTACTAGTAACCTCCTTGGCGTTCGTAGAGGAGACTTTTATGTGGCAGCCGCCACCTTGCCCCAGCTGAAATGCCTGACAAACCTGAATCTTAGTTGCAACGGCTTTGTTGTCGAAGACGTCTTGCCTCTGGCTGCCGCCATGCCCCATATGAAATGTCTCACGAATCTGGACCTCTCTATGAACTACATTGGCGACGATGGTTGTTCGACCCTTGCTGCTGTCTTTCCTCAAATGAAATGTTTGGCAATTCTCAACCTTTACGCAAACTGTATTGGTGACCGAGGTTGTTTAGCTTTGGGCAGTGCGCTTTCTCAGATGAAATGCTTAAAAACTCTGACGCTTTTTGAAAACGATTTCGGCGACGCGGGGCATGCGGCTCTGGCAAGTGCCGTGGCTGGATCGACCACCTCGATCTTCACCAGTACCACTTACAACGTGAACTATATATATTAATCCTTAAAAAAAAAATAATTTCAAGCAAGATTATTTTTTTTTTTTCCCAAGGAGTGTCTAAATTTCTTCTTGGTCGTAGCATTTTTTGACTCGGACTCTGTGTCTCGAACGACCAGAGGGAACATGGAGAAGTGGTGCGAAGCCGTAAGGCTTGTTGAGCGTCCAGGGTTTGTACCGAAAAGCGATTTAGGGAATCGGGCAACGCAAATATTCTTGAGCCTGGCGCATGCGCTAGGTCAGGTGGGCCAAACCGTCGCATTCAATGATGATCCATCGGAACCTCGAGGGCCGGCTTGGCACGGAACTTCACCCTTGTGTTTCGTATCAAGACCCGATAATTATGCAGACCCTGTGTACCTTTCTTGTTTGGAGCGAAACATGGCTTCGGACACGTGTGATTTGTGGCGTATGGAGCATGGCCAAAACGTGCGCGAAGTGTCTCTTCCTCGTCAGACCTTTCGGTATCACTTTGATAAGAACATGGTGTGGACTATGCCCGATGTTAACCTCGTAGCGCATTCGGATCCGTGGCAAGTCGATGCGTTAGTGCCGTGGTTGCAGCGTCAAGAGTTCTTGCGGGAATGGATCCCCCTGGCGTTGTCCAACGTGTGTCTGGGTTTTTTGATTCCCGCACCAAGTCGCACAACCCGACTGAAGCCATGCCCACTTTTATGGAACTTTTCCCTGGTAAACGATGCGCACCTTCTGCGACACAAGCACCTACGCACTCTTCACCTTGAAGGTTTTCACCTGGACGATACGCAAGCGATTCGTTTGGCAAACATGTTGCCCGAAACCCAGATTCGGACCCTTCATTTGTCACATAACGACATAACAAACCGGGGAGCTTCGGCCATATTTCGCGCCCTGGAGCACTCGTGTGTGACCTCCCTGAACATGTCTTGCAACCAGATAGGTAGTGAGGCAGTATTCGTCTTGTGCGATACGCCCCACCGTTTGAAACACCTTAATCTTTCCCGCAATGGAATTGAATCCGACGGCATACGTAGGTTTGCCAGCACTTTGGACCAGTACTCTTCACTGAATCTTAAGAGTAAGACGTTTTTTAACTGTGAATTTGATATCATCATGGAGGACTTTTTGTCCCCGACCCGTCTTCTGACGGTGTTCGACTTATCGGGAGAGTTTTGCTTTGTGACCCACCACGGTACGACCACCAAGCTGCTGACCGATCCCCTTTACTTCTATGATATCTGGCAACACAATGACTTGAATTGGATGTCAAGGCTTCCCCTCACGAGGCTGAACCTCAGCGGCTGCCGGGTGCACGTATCCGTTCTGGAAAGCCTGCCTCGCTCCCTCTCTGTATTGTGCCTCGCCAACAACCGTATGGGACCGGAGCACGCGTATGTTCTCGCTCGTGTTCTCCCCCAGACCCAGGTGTGTGTGCTGGATCTTTCACGCAATCGGTTTGGGTCGGGCGGCTGGAAAGCACTGGTGAACGCCCTGCCTCAACTCCCGAGCTTGAACGAGTTCTCGTTTGAAGATTGTGATTTAACCCATGCCGACGTCCAGACCTTGATCCGGGTTTTACCTTTGTGCCCCGGTCTGACTATCGATTCTTGACTGGGGTCTTGCCGTCGTGTTCCGGTCTGACCTTTGTGCATTGGGTGCGAACTCGGCTTTTCTCAAGGATCATCCATGAATACAAAATTCCCATGGGGAACGACTTGTGTCTTTTAACTGCAAACCGACTTTGTACATTGGGTCAATTGTTTTTTTGAAAAGAAATATAAGCCAGTCCGCCGGTGTGTCTCTTGGGCCTGCTGGCGTTGCCACAAGACAACGTTTGTACTCATTCGCGAGATGCAGGCTAGTGTGCTCCTTCCGATCCAAACGTTAGCCTTGTGGCCGCGTAGGTCAAAAACCCAAAACTTGTGTTTCACCAAGAAAACCATGGCGCACGCGCCATGTGTTCCCGAAAGAGTGAGGTTGGCAGGAAACATTTATAGACTTCACTTTGACTCGCATGAGCGACCCCAGTGAATTTTGGATTTGGTCCCCACGAATAGGTGAAATGGAGTGGCTTTACCTATATCGACTTGGTCAAACGGCCGAAACACGGATCACAACATGGAACGGACCTCGCATCTCTTGTCTCGTATGTATTGTGAGTCCGACAGCACTCGGTGGTTTCACACCGACGGCTCAGACACCCAATCCGTTCAAAAAACGGCCACGATACACGCGCAGGTAGACTTTCCTTCGAAGACGATTCACACGACCCGATCTTTATATCGTTACGTGACCATAACGGAATGAACCGATTTTTGTGTTGCGTGGCCTTGGGTTGCGTTGCGTGGTAAAGCACACAGTTCGGTTAGAGATATGGAGTGTTGTCAACAACCCCCGACACCTTTGCCAAGCACAAGTGCAAGTGCCTCTCGTCGAAACCTCGGGTACGAGATTTCGCCGCTTTTCGGTTGTCGGCGGCACGGGGTCTTCAAGATCGACTTCCACGCGACCTGATCGACGTGATTGCCCACTTTTTGCTGGGCGTTCCCACCATGAGCCAAAATCCGTTTCCGCGGATATTATCGGTACGGTCTGCCAACGATTGTATCGTCATAGAAGACGGCCTGCAGCCAGATTTGTTTCCCGGGCGTCATTCCCCCCATGACAGAGTGGCGCACCTGCGAGGCGGACCTCACGCCCTCGCTTTTGTGCTGGCGTCGCCTTTCAGCCAAAACAACTTGCACCTTTTGTTTTCTGGCGAGTACACCCCAGAACTTCACTCGCCTCCATGTCGTCCTTCCGACGTGCTGTGCCGTAACCTCACGCTCGACGAATACTCGACCCGCCGGGTCATGTTCCAGGACGTTTCGAGGCTCCACTACTTTTATGTCGTTTTGTTGACTTTGGATCCTAATTTCCATCAAGTTGTCATGTTCGATTACCACTTATTCGAAACTTGCCTTGGGGCGGCAATGTTTTAAGAATTCAAACACTAAAAATGGTCCCCACTGACCAACAATTTTTTTTTTCGAGTCAAGTTCTGAGACCCCTCTTCCCCCAAGTCAAAATCTGGAAACCCGAGGGTTCGGGTGTGCATGGCGTGAGGTGACTTCAACTTTTTGTGTGAGGTGGCGCTGAAACTTCCACCGCCACAACCCTCGCACTAAAAGCACAAAGAAGACGAAGCCGGTGAGGGACCCGATTACGATGGCGACCAGAGCTCCGGGGTCGAAGGTGGGGCCGACGGTACAGGCGTGTACGCGCGGGTACCGGAGGGTGGAGTCGGCTCCATGATCCGTGGCACACGCAACACACACGTACTCGGAGTGGCATCCGGGATGTTGGAAGAGGCACGACTCGCACCGGGCTTGAAAGCGCTGTCCCAGCCCCAGCTGGGAGCAAGCGAACGCGCACGTCTGGAGGCATTCGTTAAGCACCGCCTTCTGCGTCCACGCCTCAAGCCACCGCTCCCGATCGGGGGCAGGCGCTTGCGGGTTAAACTCTTGGCACGGAGGTGATGAAGACGGGCCTTGTCCCATCGCGACGAGCGGTCGTTTGTTGAGCGTCGACCTTTTTTTCGCCGAACCGGGCGGTTCAGGTGCAGAATGGGCTTGGCGTGAGGCTGGCGGCCCAGGCCGGTCGTGGGCACAATGGAAGACTCGAATTTTTGCAGGCCACGCCACATGGCCCGGTCCGGCCGTGGGTAGGCGTGCTTGTTGCGCAACAGGCTCCACGCGTCCTTCAGGGTCATGCTATAATACACCAAAAAAGCCAGTACGTAAGCCGGAGCCCCTTCTTTGCCGGATTCACACCAAAACATGATGGTTTTGTCCTGCCGCAGATGGTTTTGCACAAAGACGCACATGTCGTTGAGGCGCGCCTGCAGCCGCCCTTCTCGGGTGATGACGTGGTACTGGCGATCCTTTTCGGGCAAGAAGTCGGATTCGGGTTCACATACTACTTGCACCGACGGTGCATCCGGGCGCGTCGCATCCCGCCGCGAACCCAAGTACACCATGGACACGATCTTGCACTTCATACCGTTTTTATTCAAGCCACAAAGACCAGACGAAAAATAAAACAATATACTGCCAACAACCGCGGTCTCGGCTTTTGGTCACGTATTCTTCTCTGCCAAGCTTGTGTCGTCCAGCCATGCTTCCCCCCTCCCCCCGGTCGCCGCGTCTGCGGTTGAGTTCAATTTTTTTTTTCCACACTAAATTAATAAAAAAAAAAATCATGAGCACCAGACCTCAGCACGACGAGATTCCGGTAGGTGGATCTTTGCGCGACTTTCAAGTGCCCGAATTTGTGGGAGAAGAAGCACGCCGGAATGAAAAACACGAATTCTTGCAACGCAGCAGCAGCAGCAGCAGCAGCAATGCGTCCACCAAACCGAACAAGCCTGCCCATCGTCGTGTGCAGTCCGTCATCAAGGGTGACGTCGCAGCCGACAAGAAAAAGAACGCCGGAAACACGTGGGAGAACGCCAGCGTGCTGACGAAAAGTTTAGACTTGGAAGAGAAAAAACAATAAAAAACCTTTTTTCTCCGCCTTTCTTGTCCATGAGCCATTCCCAGCGCGACCGGTCCAAGTCCCAAAGTCCCAAAACCAACGGAAACCCCCAACTTTTTGGATTCATTCGTTCGTTCACCTCTTCATGGCGAGCTCAAGTTCTTTCCGGGGGCACCTCAGATTCAAGTCCTCCCAATGGAATGAAACGGTTCCGGTTCACCGTGGTCCCTCCGCGGTGCGCATTTACCCGAATCCTCATTCTTCAACAAGCCTTCTTGCCTTCAAGTGGGGCATGGGAACCGACGACAAATTGCTTTACATTACCGGATACCAAATAATCCGACAAGAGCGAGACGAAAATAAGAAAGCGAAACTCCTGACCGACCCCGGATTCGAAACCTTTTACGAGCATAAGTCCCACCTGGAAGAAACGCTACACTGCACGATCCACGACCTTAGGATTATCCCTACCCACGTCACGTTCGGCGTTTTGCCCGGATCGAAAGTTGTTTTTGACGTGTACAAAGCCACCTTGACTTGGTTCTTTCCGTAACCTTTTTTTCTGCTGCTTCGGTAACGAAAAAAAAAATATAATTCCATGTGAAATGGGTTTCCGTGTAGCTGAGGTACATGACAAAAGTGAAACGCACAAAGTCAAGCCATGAATATCGTAGAGGCGACGGCCAAATTGGAAGATATTCAGGAAATTACGGGCACTGCTATCCTGGTTCGTTATCGTGTCTCTCCTCGAGACGAAGTGAGCTGTTTGTGCATCGCGACCGAAAGTCGTGTGAAGTGCAGCGACTTGCCAAGGGTGCACACCACTCGCTTTTCCGACTTGAAAGACTTTCTGGACTCTATAAACTTGTCCGTGCCCGACGTACTACGCACAGCGGCGAATATGGTGTCCATGTTTTTCTTCACCGCGCTGACAACCAAAGGCACGCTTGTGTATGTCAAGGCGAGCCAAGCGCTCGCCTGTCCTTTTCCGCTCCACTACGCCGCCGACGCCATATCCTTGATCCCTAGCAGTTCCTTCGTCAGGGTACACTGGTCCGGTTTTCACCCGGATGACTTTAGCCGTATGCATCCCGACGAATTTAGTCCGGACAGTTGTTTTGCGCAACTGTACGCCGAGGCTCGCCGATACGTTGAGGCCGTATCACCCGCACCGGCCACCCGCCGGCCTCGAAGGACGCGCCGCCAGGTTATAGACTCTTCGTCAGACTCGTCTGGAAGTGAGCTCCCGTCCGAACCGGTCGACAGACCGCCCCGGCGATCACCCCGCCTCATGGAACAGCCCTTGCCGGAATCAACATCCCAAACAATACCCAAGCGAAGAAGGCGCCTGCGACGCGGGTGTCGACAACCATCGCCATCATCGCCGTCGTCTTCGTCACCCGAGCCAATATTGCTCCGTCGCAGCCAACGCCTCCGAAACAAACCGTCGACACCGTATTCGTCGACCGTACCTGACCCAAGAACTTCAACACCTGTGGTGCGCCCTTGCTCTCAATCTCATGCACGAAGCAGGGGGATCAGGAGACAGTTGGCGCGACGACCTCTGTCTGATATGAAATCTTTTATTGCCCAATAAAAGCATGTCAATAATTTTTTTGGCCAGGCGCTTCGGACATGAGGTACAAACAATTGTGGTGTGTGAGAAAACACCAAACCAAAACCGAAAAATTAGTCGATGCCTCCGCCTCTGGTAGTAAAGGGCAAAGGAAGCACAAATTCTTGGCGAAACCAACTGGGAATGGCTTAGGGACCGAAAACAAAAAAAAAAATAAGGGTGGCGTAAGGCATTTATTTTTTGCTTCTGCCGCAAAAAATACTGCACGACGCAAAATACGCTAATGGCGAGATCCGTCCTCATGTGTCGCCACTGAATACAACATTTGGAGCAGACCAAGGCCTGGCAATAGAAATTGGCACATTGGCAATTATCAAAGGGAAATCGATCGTTGGGAGTAACCTCAGCCGCCTTGGGTATGCGTTCTTTCACTTTTTGCCAGCAGTCGGAGCAGATCTTGTTGTTGCACAGGCACTCCACACACGTGGCCTGGCACGCATGGTTGCACATAGCACACGTTGGAGACGTATTTTGTCCGTGTGCATGAAGTTGTTGGAGATTGTGGTATGTTTTCCAACTCAAGCGCTGTTCACAACATTTTAACGAGTTCGGTACATGGCGGGAGCGGAGGCACAATCAGAACTCACGGGTCCAAGTGTTTCCAAATATTTGGACCACGTTGCAAAGTCGATTTGTGCCATGGGTAAAGGTGCCAGTGGGTTGGTTTGTGCTGGAGGACGGTCAGGCAACTTCGTCGACCTAGGGTTAGGGTCCACTCGCAAACCTATGCAAGGGCGAAACTTGGAAACCCATCGACAGACGAAATTGCTTTCCCAGGAAACGGCGTCAATGCCGTACAGGACAATACAAAGAAACTCGTCCCAGCGCCCTCACGCGCTTCTTTGAGCCCCATAAGTATTCGGTCATGAACGGCTTGACTGACACCACTGGACCAGCTGATTTTGTGCCCAGACACATAAATAAAAAAAAACCCATGGCGTTGTCTCTCAGCGCTTGGCCCGGCGTGTTTATGATCGTGTGTGGCATAGTGCTCTTGTGTGTGTTGACCATGACGGTGCCCATGCACACGCGGGTGAACTCCGTCGAGCGCATCCTGCGGAAAGAAAGAAGTCGCTTGCAAGCGGAGGAGCAGCCGGCCGCCGAGTCCGTCGACGTGCCGGCGACTCGAGGTGTGGTCATGGTAGCAGGCGGACCCAAGTACGGACCTTTGGCCTGGCACAACATCCAGCGCTTGGCACGCTTCAGTCCCGGACTGCCGGTCGAGGTGTTTGCCCTCAACGCCGAAGAGACGCAAGACTGGTCGATGCAAGCGGCCGCCCAACAACCGCACGTGACCGTACACAACATGAACCTCACGGAAAGAGGCCAACACATCGGATGGAAGAGCAAGATCCGGGCCATTATCGAATGCAGCTTCACTCACGTATTGTTCTTGGACGCAGACAACCAAGTGTTGGAGGACGTGCGCCCTTTGTTCGACTTGCCAGGCTTTCAAGAACACGGGGCCGTGCTGTGGCCCGATACCGTCAAGATTCACGAGCTGCGGCAAGTGCGCATCACCCAGTTTCCGGCGTGGAACGCCCGCTTGTGGGATTCCCTCCTCACTAAGCCCAACCCTCTGCTGCTGCGGCGTCTGGGCCTGAAGCTCCGGTACGAACACGAAGCCGGCCAGATGATGTTCGACAAGACCCGCCAGCGCGTCCTGTCGGCCCTGCGTTTGGTGCAAGCGCTGTGCAACCACCACCGCCTGACGTTCGCGCTCTTTCACGGTGACAAAGACTTGTTCCAAGTCGGCTTCAGCAGCATGAACATACCGTTTCACGAAGTAGAGTATCGCCCCGGGTTCGTGGGGTTCTTGAAAAGCAGCGGGTCGTTCAACACCACGGGCCTCATCCAACGACACCCCGAAGACGGTCGACCCTTGTTTCTGCACGTAGCGGGTTCGGCGTTTGACAAGAAACTCAACACCGACCAGTTGTCCCACGTCATGATGCCCCAAGGCTGGGACGACAAGTGCATCCTTACGCCTCCCAACCCCTACTACTCCGACACGCCGGTAGACGTGTGGACCGGAGAGCATCCCAGCAATTTCATCGTGCCATACAAACCACCCCACGTGGCAAACGTTTCCTGAACAAAAAAAAAAGAGAACTTTCTTTTCCCAGACGGTAATGCCCCCTCTCCAACCAGCTCTCGGAACACACGTTCATGATGGCGTCTTCTTCTGGCTTAACAACGAGTACAAATTCCGCGTTTCACCGTTACACACCCCCTCCCACCAGCTCGGAGGAGAAACAAACACCACCCTCCAACCTCGCCAGCGCATGCCCCAAGTATTGCCTTCGGATCTGGGGTAACCGTTCCGAACGAAAGATGATTGCGAACCCCTCGGGACTCCCCGCCGCCATCCCCGCCACTTCTAGCCAGGTGGTACCCCTTGCCCAACACAAGAAGCACAAAAAACTGTTTAACCCTGACGGATCCTCATGCTGGCTCAACGGAGACAATACCACGCTGTCGCAGTGTCCACACTGTCTGGTATCCTTTCTCAGCGCAGAACACTTGCAAATCCATATTCTGCACCATCACGGTGGTCAAAACGGGGCCTTCTTTTCGTGTGTGTTCTGTCGCGTGGGATTCCACAGCGACATACACCTGCGCCTTCACTACTTTGAACACACGTCCGAGCCCCGTTACGATTGTCCTCAGTGTGGTGCTCTCTTTTACCAAGCCGCCCATGCGCAGGCACACCGCTGCCAACCAGGCTCCGCATAACAAAACTTGGTCACAACCCAAAAAAAAAAAAAAAAAAAAAAAATAATAAATAAAACAAAAAATTTTTTTTTTTTTTAAATTAAAAAACAACGAGAAAAAAAAAAAAAAAAAAAAAAAAAAAAAAAAAAAAGA
>ERZ1740068.1026-NODE-1026-length-10208-cov-8.740865_pt1 | contig 10208 bp, 9 predicted proteins | sample MGYA00581735_ERZ1740068 | MGnify/ENA primary metagenome ERZ1740068 (study PRJEB43018, sample SAMN04849740) | marine metagenome | isolation source: floating plastic debris | place: Pacific Ocean | collected 2008-08-30 | study: EMG produced TPA metagenomics... | reverse complement strand
GATTTTGCCTATCAAAAAGGCTAAAATGTATTAGGCCGAACTATAAAAAGTAATACCTCCCCACAGAAAGTTGACTTGATCCATAGTACCCCTGATATTAGAAAATGCGTTTCTTGCAAAATCATCTTTTTGAATAAATAATTCAGTGGTGACCAATGGCATTTGTAGAAAAGTCTTTGTTTGCCAACCTACTTCAGGAGTGACTTATATACAATCTTCAAATTGTCGAAATCATCAGGCGAAAATCACTAATCATGCATCCCAAATCACTCATTAATTACATTACACAATCGATTCACCAGGAAATTCCGGTAGTACGACCTTGCCTTATTTCGCTATTGAACACCAGAAAGAAATCACCCCTTAAACGCCACGCCCGGCATGAAGCCGATGAGGAGTAAGTCATCCAGTCGGGTGGCATTGCCGGCCCATCGGTTGAGTTTTTCGGTGAGGCACACGCGCTCCCGGGTGAGATCCAGCGAGTAGCAGCCTTTGATCATGTGGACCAGTCTTTTGAGGCCCAGCTTTTTCTCATCGGGGCCGCCAAACAGGTCAGTGACGCCGTCGCTGTAGAGGTAGAACTTTGTTTGATCATTGTAGGGGATGATGTATGTCTCATATTCCCGTTCATACTCATATTTTGTTCCTACGGCACGTTTGTTGGCTTTGTGCATTTCCGGCTCGCCGTCTTCCATGCGTAGCAGGTGCATTCTGGCGCCGCTGTATTGCAGTGTCTGATGCTCCTGATCCAGGATGATGATGGCCAAATCTGCTGCGGTTCCTATCTGGCTGTCGGAGCTCCTGTTGAACTCTTCGCCAACGCGTTCGTGCACCTTGTGGAGGATTTCTCCCGGGTCCAGGACGTCCATCTCATCGGTGACTTTCTCCAGGGTATCGATGTAGAGGCGTGTCATGATGGATGCCAGTCTTCCATGCCCCATGCAGTCAAATACTGCTAAAATAGGCTTGTTTTGCTTGATACTACTCCAGTAGCCATCACCTCCCACTACGTCCAGCGGTTGGTTGATGACATAGGTGTTGCCCACCACCTGGGCAATTTCTTTCTCTTCCGAGAGGGCTTCATAGTAATTGCGCAATGAAGCGTCCTTAGGGCCAGACTTGGTGTCTACTCCCTTTTCGGAGGGATTCTTTTTGTTTCGGTATGATAAAAGCGAGGGTAACATAACATTAGCGTATTAATTGTCTTTAGTGATAGTAAATAAACGAGGTTTGATGGTCAGCATGACCCAGCCCCAATTCTGGAACAAGTCCTGATCTCCTCCTTTGAGCAACTCCATGGAGGAGGTGGCAAACATTTGCGAATATCCGACTTTAAGATTGACAGCCTTGTCTAATTGAAGGTTGTAAACGAGGTCTACTTCAGTGCCTAATGTGTTCTCGGGACTATTGGTAAATTCCTGAGAGAGGTCGATTCCTGATAGGAACTCGTGGACATGTACAATGAGACTTCCTTTCTCATTGGTTTTTACTTTCCATTTGACAAATAGGTCTGTTAATCCTACATCCCTGAATGGGTTTCCTACATAAAAATAGTCCATTAATCCGTAAAATTTATGATTTGTGCCATATAATGGAGTAAAAGAGTTGCTTTTTGTGCTACTGCCTTCAGTTCCGGTGAGGTGATCGAAGCCAACGGTGATCGTACTTTTTTCTCCTATTCTGCTAATGGCAAAGGATGCCATCCATGCACTGAGGTCTGCACCTGAGATGGCCTGCCCAAACTGGTGGTAGAGTTCTCCGGTGAGGCCTATTTTCCCAAACTTATTGTTGGAGAAGAAACCAACGGTTTGGCTGAAGTTGATGGTGGAGTCAGCAGCTTGTACACCATTGTTGAGCAGGAGCAGGGAGGTATTGCCCTGGTCATATTTCTTGTTCATCCACGCGTATTGCATGGTTTTGTAATTGTTGACGCCGCTGTAAAAAGTGCTGGTAAGCCGGGCGGGCTCCGGTCTGGAGTTGACATCTTCCTGGTTGAAGGCGGCACCAATATGAAGTTTGAACCGGTCGCCATTGTACTCGTATTTGGCCAGGTCATGGCTTCTGGCTTGCTGGGCCCAGGCGAGGTTGCCCAGTATCCTGGCATTGTCATAGTCCAGTGCTTGTCTACCTACTTTAATCAGCGATTGCTCGCCCAGGTTGTAAGCGCCCCACGCTTCAAATACGTTGAACAGGGCATTGTCTGCTTTGAAAATCTGACCATTTTCCCCCCAGAGTCTAACGTCCTGTAGTACCAGCTTTACTTTGATTTTGTCTTCCTTATACTGGAAGTATAAACGGGATCGCTGTTCTACGAAAAATGCCGGGTCGTCGCCGTCGCTTTTCAGCGCTTTAAAGCCGTTGCGAAATTCTGCTCTGGGCCTTATTTCCAGATCGGCAGTAAATTGGGCCTGTGCCTGTGCTGCTATAAAAATGAGCAGCAGTGTGCCTGTGATGGTATTCAGTAGTTTCTTCATGCTTGTTTCGGTGTGTTATGGCGGTAAAAGGTCTTTTGAGCCTTACTGAATCCCAATGACCATATACGCTTCAAAAGTCTTCCATTTCATGGGTACGACATAGATGGGTATGTCATCCGGGAAGTGTAGGTTTGAAGGCTTTCCTTCAAAAACCACGGGTACAGAAATGAGGAAATCGTCTCCATATACTTCACGTACGTTTCCTGCCACTACATTGGAAAGCTCTCCGGCCATGTCCAGCATGTCATTTTTCTGAGGATGTTGATAGCCTACATACGTTTTGATGACCTCTTCAAACATAGCGAGGTCGCCAGAAATGTAAATAAACCCTTTTTTGATACCGGCAATACCGATCATCCCTGTGCATTCTTTGAGTATGAGGTCGGTAGGGCTTTTTACAAATGGAGCATAGGTCTCCACCGGGCTTTTGGTGAGTTTATTGAAATATCTTTCCAGGGACTCAATAAAAGCATTTGCCGTTTTTTCAAATTGCTGTTCTTGTGTACTCATTTTTATTTACGGTCAAGTAGTAAGTCGAACCCTTCTTTGAGCTCTTCGTGGGTGACGGGCTTGTAGAGATATTCTCGTGCCCCTTTTTTAAGCGCTTTCAGTCCTGTGAGTTTATCGGATAACGCAGTAATGACCATCACTTTGAGGTCAGGGTTGATTTTCATGATTTCATCCAGGCATTCCAGTCCGTCCATTTCTGGCATGGTGATGTCCAGGGTGACCACATCAGGTTTTAAATCGATGACCATTTGCAGTGCTTCTTTTCCATTGCCGGCGGTACCAACAATTTCCAGGTCATAGTCTTGCAAATGCTCTTCAATGGTCATCCTCATCATAGAGGAATCATCAACTATCAATAATTTCATTAAGCTGTTACGGTTAAGTTGTCTTTTATAGATACAGGGAAGGTAATTCTCACCTTGAAGGACTGACCTGCTAAGGTCTCCAGGTGATAGTTGCCTCCATGTTTGTTCACAATAGATTTGACGATGCTCATTCCTTGTCCTCTACCTGCGTTTTTGCTTAACTCGTCTGCGGTAGAGACCCCTTCCATAAACACCAGCTCAGCTTTTTGGTCATCGGTCATTTGTTGTACCTCTTCTGCTGACACAAGGCTGCTGGCGATGGCTTTCTGGCAAATCTCTTCCAGGTTGAGTCCCTGCCCATCGTCTTCAAATAAATACTCCAAAGCTCCATCAGCTCCCACGTTTAATGATATGCCGATGTTGGCGGTGACGGGTTTGCCACTGAACTGACGGTCGTCCGCGTTTTCTATGCCATGTACAATGGAGTTGCGGGCCAGTTGGATAGAAAGGTCTTTGATGTCCAATCGGTAATCTTCCGGGATTACAATGCCATTGTCTTCAAAGGCGAAGGCGATCTCTTTGCCCTGCTCTTTGCTCAATCTGCTAATGCCTTTGTCCAGGGTGTCCACCAGCACCTGATTGGTGTTGGCTTCGGTGTTGTTTTGTGAGAACTGCTCATAGGCCTGTGCGATACTGGCAAGCATGTCATTCATGTTGCCCAGGATACTGGAGACCTCAGTCACTTCATAGAGGATTTTCAAGAAGTTCTTGCCTTCTATGTTCTGCTGTGACCTCAATATAGTAAGGGACTCTTCAATCTTGTGTAATTTGTCGCTGATCAGGTGCAAGTTGATCAACGTAGCATTTCCTTTGGCGGTGTGTACTGTATTGAAAGTGTAGGAAATCAATGACTGGAAATCCTCATTCTGACTGTTTTCATACTTCGCCGAGATGGTATTGAGCGACTTTATTGTCGCACCCAGGTAGTCCTTTAATACCTGAGGTTTTACCTTCAGCACTGCCAGCAGTTGCTCAGATTCTTTCTTGTTACGCTCTTCTGCCTCTTCTATTTTTCTACGCATCAGTACGTTTTCTGTCTCGTCGAGGACGGTGACCAGAATGCGGTAGATTTTGTCATCTCTGATAATGCGGGAGAACGTAAAGCCAATGTATCTGTTTTCAATGCTGCTGTTGTTCATGTCATTGAAGATTTCTACCTGAGTCACAGGATTGAGGCGGTTTACAACGTTCTCTCTGATGTCTGCATTGAACAGGTTTTCTACAAACAATTCCAAAGCTTCCAGGTCTCTGGGCATCAGCCGGTGGTTCATCAACTTGAGGAAGTTGGTTTGGGCAATGGTTTCTTCATCAAAAATGCTTTCTGTCTCCTTGGAGTAGAAAGAGTCAATGATCAGCTCCTGGTCTAGCAGGAAGATACCCTGCTTTACATTGGAAAAAATGATCTCTGCCTGATTGGTGAGGTATTGTTTGTCTGACAGTGCAGCTTCTTTTTGTTGCTTTTCGTAAGCCAGTACTTTCGCGTTGGATTCGTTTACCCTTTTGATTGCAGGACGGAAGACGAAAAATCCCAGGAGGAAAAGCAAAGCAATGATGATGGCGAAAAACAAATACTCACTACTGGAGAGTGAGGCAATTTTTCCTGAGGCCACTGCATCGTATTCAAATACAATGTCGTTCATCAATTTAAGGAAGAGTCCTTCATTGGTCAGTACCAGGTTAATGGCTTCCTGATATTCCGGCGATTGGAAGGCAGTTGCTTCTTCGGCGCTGATTGCTTTGGCTACACCTGCTTTCAAATTCTCATAGTAAGGCGTAATTTCTGCGTACAGCTTGAGAATTTCCGGGGTGTTCTGAGATGTCCCCAATTGCATGCTCTCGTCACCCTTGGTAAGTGCATTGTGCGATTTGGTCCATAAGTCATAGGCGTCGGAAAGTTCCTGCTTTCTGCTGGAGAAAGCCGCCTGATCTGTTGCCTCACTCATGGACAGGGCTGCTTTTGACATTTTTTGTGAAAGCATCCTTTGCCTACCTGAGATATTGATGACCCGGGAGTCTGCCTTGTTGGTTGCTATTGAAGACTGGATTAGAAACTGACTTGTGATCAGTACCAAAGCAATTGCAGTCAATGCAATGACGTAAATCCTGGTTAGATTCTTCATACGTTCTAGTTAGTGTAAGTTTGACTCTTACGGGCTTCTTATTTCGCTGAAAGCTCACTGAAGGGGTTAGTTCATAGTATAGTCAGTGACTTCTGGTGGTATGCGTAATAAGTCCTCCCTAAGATTGTATGTAATATACATCGGGTTAGTTGCATTTGGAATTCCTATTCGACCAGTTTCCCTTCATTTACGATTAAATTGGCTGAATTCAGGTTAAATTTTTTTTTGAAAAGAATGACGTACTAATATTATCTGAACATTAAGATGTGTTTGTTTAATGATATCATATGATAATAAAACAAAACGTTGAATAATCAGATTTAAATATGAGTTTATATAACTAGTTATTAGTTACTAAAATTCTTATAACGCTGGTTTATTGCCTAAAAATCAAGAGTTCCCACTTACAAAACGGGAGATGTCCGATGGCTAAAATCATGTTGTCGCTACTGGATTTTATCGCAGGGTTGATTGATTAATATTCTTAACGTTGTGCTTTTGAGCTTGCGAGAATTGTAGCCGTACCGGGTGCCGCATATTCTTATTTCATATGATTTTCCCGTGACATGGTAGTTGTCTCTGGGCTGTTAGAAAACTTTGGGCCCCAGTTGTCATATTGCACTTCCCGTTTTGAAGTGTGTGGTTGCTGGGTATTTTTCACTCTTATTGATCTGCCTGCCGGTATTCCTGAGGTGTCATGCCAGTCTTGCTTTTGAAAAGGCGACTGAAATAATGAGGGTAATTAAAGCCCAATGTGTAGGCAATACCGCTGATGGAGTCTGATTCGCTTAACAGCAGTGTCTTGGCTTTATCAATGATGAAGTGATTGATTTGTTCTTTGGTGTTGAGGCCGGTTTCTTTCTTGAGCAGATCACTCAGATAATTGGCACTCAGGTGTACCCGATCGCTAAAATATTCTACAGAGGGTGTACCAATCTCTGTAAATTGACCAGTGTTGTAATAGTCTTTGAGTAGCGTCTGAAACTGGGTGACGACATCGTTATGTGTTGCTGACCGCGTATTGAACTGGCGCTCATAGTATCGTGTAGAGAGATTGAGTAATAATTGCAGGGAGGAGGCGATTACTTCCTGGCTGTGGTTGTCGATGCGTTCAGAAATCTCCTCTTTAATGAGGCCGACGCAATCGGTAATGGTTTTCTGCTCTGCCTCAGACAGGTGTAGTGCCTCATGTACACTATAATCGAAGAATTTGTAGCTATCAATCTTTTGTCCCAGCGCCGTATTGCGGATCAGGTCGGGGTGGAAGAACATCATCCACCCTTGTATTTCATTGAGTTCCTGGGCCCGTATGACTGAATGTACCTGATTGGGTGCTGCAAAGTATAAAACACCTTCATCAAAGTCATAGGGGTTACGGCCATACAGGACTCCGCAGCTTTTGTCCTTCATGCCAATGGTGTATAAACCGGAGGTCATCTTCATGCCTACCTGTTCCGGTGAGATGACCATTTTGGCCACGTCAATGATGGTGATCAGTGGGTGTGTGGGTTTATCAAAGCCACTGATCTCATGCAGCAGACTAACTGAGTCAATGTGTATCATCTCATCGGATATTTTACGGCACTCATTAAGAAGAAACCTAGTGTTAAGTTAACGTTGAAATGACGTATAGTATGGTCTTAGATTTTGGCTTAGGTCAAGGCAAAAAATATGAGCATAGCCATAGCTACGTGAATATTTTTTAACGATGAAATAAGTCAAAAGATACCCCATAATATGCGTAGGTTTTAGCTTAACTTAACACTAGTTGATTTGACTGAAGATCATCTTGTCAAAAGCTTTGTCGCCAAACCATTTACGCATAAAGATAGCAGGCTTGGCCATATATCCCTTCACATAGCGTGTTTTTGGCTTTTTGACGGTAGAGGCTTTGGCAATTTCTTTGCCTAGTACGTCTACATGCGTCAGTTTGTCGCCGGATTGCCCCATGGTACCGATTACTTTTTTGGCAAAATTGGCATAGGGTCCACTGCCCGATGTTTTTTCCAGGTGCTCCATGGCGATGCCTCCCCATTCGGTATCAATGCCACCCGGTTCTACAACGACAACGTCAATATTGAACTCTTTGAGTTCCAGTCTCAGGCAATCACTCCAGCCTTCCAGGGCATGTTTGGTGGCGTGGTACCATGCACCGAAAGGGGTGTAGACTTTTCCTCCCATGGAGGAGATATTGACAATTCTGCCAGATTTTTGCGCACGCATGCCGGGGAGCACTTCCTGCGTGATCCTGGCCAGACCAAAGATGTTGACTTCAAACTGTCTTTTGGCTTCTTCTATAGAAATCTCTTCCACAGATCCGTAGGAGCCATATCCGGCGTTGTTGATCAATACATCGATTCGGCCTTCTTTGTCCAACACCGTTTTGACCGCTTCAACAATCGACTCTTCTTTGGTGAGGTCCAGTGATACAATACCCATGCCTTTGTCTTTGAGGTCTTGCATGCGCTCGGTGCGCCTGGCGGCCCCATAAACAATGTGTCCCTGCTGGTGTAATATGTGGGCTGCGGACTTACCCATTCCTGAACTTCCGCCTGTGATTAGGATTACTTTTTTCATTTTTCTAGCTCATTAACAATCAATATGAGACGAAGGTAGCAGTTGCTTAAAGGCAACGCTAACACAAATCAGGGAAGGATGAACACAAATGTCGGTTTTCGTTGCGCGATGTCGTCTTTCGTGCTCCAAAGTCGGTTTTGGTGGTCTGATGTCGGTTTTGGTGTGCAGGTTTTACGTGATAAGTCTTACTCTTGTTACATGCAAAATACGATCTGAAATTCAGGTCAAAATTCATGTCCGAACAGCGAGATTTTCCTGACTCTGTGAGTGCTGTTACCGGTGACCAGTGAATTAAAAATCTATTGCAGGGAATTTGAAATTTTAACCAATAACACTATGAGCAAATGATAGACAGAGACTTTTTACGGCAGGTTTTGTTAATGCTATTTTTGATGGCACTTGCTGCTCATGCACATGGTCAAGGTTATTATGGTGACAATAATGATATTTACACGATTAATCAGGACGGTAACAATGCGCCGTCCGGATTGAGAATAAACAGAGCAGGCAAGGGTTGGTTCATAGAACATCTGGCCCCTCATCTGGTGTTTAAATACGCTTCTTCCAGTAATCCTACAGTTTGGGGAACAACAAAATTTACTTTTCAAAATGATGGTACTTTTCTTAACACCGGTAGCATCAGAAGTACCGGTAGCATCACTTCAAGCTCAGGTAATAGTTCTTTCCTTGATTTAACTGTCAACGGGAGTCTTGTTTTACCAAATACTAGTGGCGAGCGATCTATTTATACCTGGAACAGTGGCGACCGAAACTGGCGTATCGGTATGAATGCCAATCCTGGGTTTACTCGGTCTATTGTAACCTCACATACACAATTTGTGTCCTATGGCTCTGGGGGAGGACAAGGTTTTGCTGTTGGTGAAAATAATCGGAACTCTAGTTTTGAGGTGCGAACTGGAGATCATCAGGCCTATTTTCGTGGCAAGGTGGGGATTGGGACTGATTGGGTTGGTGGCTATGCGCTCAATGTCAATGGTACCATCAATGCTACTCAGGTTTTGGTGAATGGCTCACCTCTGACAACAGCCGCTTCTACCTGGGCAAAAAGTGGAAATGATATCAATTATACCGCTGGTAAAGTGGGAGTTGGCACTACAGGAAGCTGGCGAACCCTTAATTTACCGAGTTCAGGACAAATTGCTTTTGGAAATAATCTTGCGGGTAATTCGCAGCCCGGTATTTACTGGCATGAAGGCAGTGACTATGGGATTTACAGGACTTCCGGGAATTGGAGCGGTCCTAATTATCAACAACTGAAACTAAGGTGGTATTCAGGAATTATTTTGGAGCCTGGAGAAGGTCGCTTTCCAAAATCTCATGTCGGTATCAAAGGTGGTCTATCTGTTGGAGGCAACTATTACGATACAAAATACCACGATGGTTTGATCGTGGAAGGTAATGTGGGCGTTGGCACTACTACACCCACTCAAAAACTGGATGTGCGGGGCACTGTGGTGGCGGATAACTACATTAGGCGTGATGGTTCAGCAATTGGTGGATCCTCTACATGGACGAAGATCGGCGATAAAATATTCTATAACGGTGGTAAGGTTGGTATTGGCACTTCTGACCCTTCAGTAAAACTGGATATTGCCGGAAATACTTACACAAGAGGACATTTCTCGCTGGAAGGCGGTGTAGGTAGGGGCATCAGGTTTTGGAACAGTGACGACTATAAGATTCACATGGGTAATTCTTCGGAATATAAGTATGGTCCCGTGACAGAATATTCCATTAAAATGAACATGAATAATGACAGTCGGCGTGGCTGGACATGGGGATCACATGGCGCTCAGCCAGTGATGGCGCTGAACACCCAGGGTAATATGAAAACCAAGGGATACATAGATGCCAATCAAATCAGAGTCAATGGTAATCAGGTAATAGATGCTGCCGGTAATTGGGTTGGCAATACTGCCGGCCTGCAAGGCCCCAAAGGCGATAAGGGTGATCGGGGGCCTGTTGGTCCAGCTGGAGCTCAAGGTTTGGCTGGCACAACAGGTGCCACAGGTGCAAAAGGGGATACTGGCGCAACAGGCGCAAAGGGTGATACTGGTGCTACAGGTGCAAAGGGTGATAAAGGCGATACTGGTGCTACAGGCCCTAAAGGCGATACTGGCGCAACCGGTGCAAAAGGAGAT
>ERZ1740068.1025-NODE-1025-length-10209-cov-6.252413_pt1 | contig 10209 bp, 9 predicted proteins | sample MGYA00581735_ERZ1740068 | MGnify/ENA primary metagenome ERZ1740068 (study PRJEB43018, sample SAMN04849740) | marine metagenome | isolation source: floating plastic debris | place: Pacific Ocean | collected 2008-08-30 | study: EMG produced TPA metagenomics... | reverse complement strand
GGAAAATAATTTCAGCTGAGAATAGGTTTTGCGATACCTGAAGCAGTGGCGTTTTAAAACTGAAGTTCTTTTATAGATGCTAGAAAATGAATCATTAAGGCAGAATCTAAATATCTACGAAACGGCAATGGAAGCTAACAAGCAGGAATTGGAGGCCATAGTGGATAATACTTGTTTCGATACAACAATTTATACGATCAATGATGAAAATGTCCATTTGTGGAGAAAATGCTTAGTGGATTTGAGATTGGCATTGAATACAAAAGGCTTTAATTTAGGTAAAATTGTTCCAGTGAATTATCATTCAGGAGAAGTGGTCAAAAGATACTTTGAACTGAAAGTGCAGTATTATCTAAAAGTCCTTCAAGAAAACGGCTACTCCGAGACAGAATAGGCTTTTTTTCTTCCTTTTGTTATCGATTTTTCAATCATTGCTAATGGCTAATTGTCCGGTTTAAGCCGATAAGTAAAGATGTACCCCAATACTATCCAATCGTTTACTTCCAAACCACAAAAGAGGATTCGCTGTTTGACCCAGTAGATCATCGTGGTTCAGGCAGTGCGTTGCTGCAAGAGTAAAATTGTGATACGGTTGTAAATGAAATTAATTTTTCAAGATGTTAGAAAATGAATCTATAAGAACGAACTTGAATGTTTACGAAACGGCAATGCAAGCTAACAAGCGGGAATTGGAAGCTATAGAGAACAATACTTGTTTCGATTCAACGATGTACACAATTAATGATGAAAATGTTACCCTCTGGCGAAAAAAACTTGCGGATTTACGACTTGCTTTGAACACAGAAGATTTTAACTGGTCGAAAATTGTTCCTGTAAATTATCATTCAGGAGATGTAATAAAAAAGTTTTTTGAATTAAAGGTTCAATTTTGTCAAGAAGTCCTTCAAGAAAACGGCTATTCCGAGACAGAATAGGCTTTTTTTCTTCCTTTTGTTATCGATTTGTCAACCATTGCTAATGGCTTGTTGTCCGCTTTAAGCCGATAGGAAAAGATGTACCCCAATACTATCCAATCGTTTACTTCCCAACCACAAAATAGAAGTCGCTGTTTGACCCAGTAGATTATCGTGGATCAGGCAGTGCGTTGCTGCAAGAGTAAAATTGTGATACGGTTGTAAATGAAATAATTTTTCAAGATGTTAGAAAATGAATCTATAAGAACGAACTTGAATGTTTACGAAACGGCAATGCAAGCTAACAAGCGGGAATTGGAAGCTATAGAGAACAATACTTGTTTCGATTCAACGATGTACACGATTAATGATGAAAATGTTACCCTGTGGCGAAAAAAACTCGCGGATTTACGACTTGCTTTGAACACAGAAGATTTTAATTGGTCGAAAATTGTTCCTGTAAATTGCCATTCAGGAGATGTAATAAAAAAGTTTTTTGAATTAAAGGTTCAATTTTGTCAAAAAGTCCTTCGAGAAAACGGCTACTCCGCATCGGAATAGAATACGATGCCCATGCTTTGAGGCTTGAGATAGCTATGTTTCACGTTCATGGTTTGACTTACGGTTAAGGGGCAAGTAGGAGAAGTCGGCCCTTCGCGGTCGGTTTCGCTAAATTCATTGATGGTAGCCGTATCCGATAGGAAAGCGCTCATCTTCTCCGCTTTCTTCGCTCGTATTGCGATTGATAAATGTCATCTTGAGCTTTCCATACATTCTTGTTGACTCCTAAACGGAAGCAGATGGAGAGGTTGTGCTTAGTGGCAATGGATAAGTTGTTAGAACGTGATTGAGGTGGATGATGGCCGAGCGGTGCACCTGTGTAAATAGTTGGGGCGATTTTTTTGCTCCCAAAGAAGTACTTCCGGCGAAAGGTGTGGATGGCAATGGCCAACCCACAATACGAACCGTCTGAATGGAATTACGAGAACCCACAACAGGTTCGTACGGTAGGTTGGTCATCAAACTCCAAGTTTTTTATTTCAAGTCTTGGTTTGCCTCTTTAAACGTAAATGGTTTCGCAGGCTTCAGCATGGAGGTTACGTTTCCTCCTCCATAGAAATTATTTTCTTCAAAAACGCCCTCCTTGTTGAGTCCCAGCTGGAATCCATGCTCAAGGGGGAGGGCATCAAACGGTACCGCATTCAAATCGATCCAAATCAAAAACGGACTGTAAGTGGAACGGTAAAAGTACAGCCGGTTACGCGTATCCGCGAAAGTGGAATACTGGGTGTTGCTCCTGAAGTCTGGGCTGTTGTAGGTCAAATCCTGCACTTTAGGTTGCGCCACATTGTTGACGACTCCCGCCACCCCAGCCAGCGCTTGGGTGCCACTCAACGAATCGGGCAGTTGGTTGGTGAAGTAATTGGCCCTTACAAATCGATCGATGGAGGTGTTGGCTCCCGGCAGTAGGGCAGGGAGGTACTGGTTTTCAACACGGTAATTGTTGTTTTTTTCCTGCCAATACATCATAGAACCAGATTGGCGGTCAAATTGAGGATCGTTGGCCATTACCCGAACGGCTTCTTTGGAGTAATGGTGAAAAATGGCTTCCGAATGGCTGATGTCTACATTGGTATGGATATGTAGTTCGCCTTTTAGGTATTCAAAAATGGCTGAATTGCCTTCCCGGTCGCCCACCGAGAGGTGGCAAGTGGCCAGGCCGCGATACTCCCCAGGTGTGTCGCCACTCTGAATAAAAATGGAGTCCATAGCCTGAATAGCGTCCTTCACCATGCGGCACTTATCGAGGAGGTATTGCGCCCAAATGCTGAGGCTGAGCGCATCCTTTTTGCCCTGGTTGATATGTTGAGGAAACTCGGATCGGGTAAGCCATAACAAGTTCACGGTCAGGCCTTCGGAATTCATGCCGTCAGAGGTGGCCTGTTCGTAACAAGAATTAATGACGCTACTGAAATCCGAGGTCCATTCCAGCTCAACTTCTTGTGCGTTTTTTGCTCTTGAGGTGCGCTTCATCCCTTTGGGGAAGGCCCATAAATCGGGCGCTGGTGGCTCGTACCAGTCCATGTTGCGGCCAAGGAAACTTTGGTGCTGATAATTGGTGTAAAGAATTCGCGTGCACATTTTTGTAACTTTTTTAAGTAGTGATTGCTAAAGACGAAATAGGAATTAGCGTGTTGTACGCTTCCTGGTCAGTAGCTTAAATGCTGGGTTCTTCCATCCGTGAAGAATGGTGGAGAAAAATGACCAGTTTGCCCTCGACCAGTCTATAGCCAAACGTGTAATCGGCAGTCGTCCTTTGGGGCTTCTGTTCTGAATTGTAGAAGGTGCAACGGCCCATCGCCAATACACAATGGCTATCTACAACCGTAATGTGCATGTCATTGTGAAATTCAACCTTTTCCCAAGGAGTAAGCGCAAAGCCTGTATCTTCCTCAACTTCTCCTCCAATGAAGTAGGATAGGGTTTCATTGTAGGTCGTACGCACTGGTTTCTTTATAGCAAGGGTGGGCTTAAAAAGAATGGGAGGATCGAGTTCACTGTGCTCAAAACCATAAAGCTCCGCAAGCATTTTTTTGGTTAAGCGGGTGTATTCATCAGGATTGCCTTTGGCCTCTCCAATTTGTTGGATGTAGTTGGCCCACCGATTTTGGGCAGCCTGAATTAGGCGAATCGTTTTTTCTTTGTTTTTGAGAAACATATTTTTAAGTATTAAGGATGAATGTATTCGGTACTTGTTCTGGAAACTATTTTGCTCATTCGTGCTAAAAAAGAACTGTACAAAAGTGAAAGAGAGAAAGGGGAAGTAAAAGAGTCAATTGCACCGGATATCAAAACAGATTGATTGATGGGGAACTCCAGGTTAATTGATGGGAATTGTCCTTCGGGCAAGCCTAAATGCGAAAATATATCGTGTGGTCTGAGCGATAAAAGGAGGCAAACAACAGTGGCAGCCCTTTTAGGGTAAACCCACTTCTCCTATTTTCGTATCGCAAGGGTAGGGGGCATTCCTCTAAGCACGAACCAAGCGAAACAAAAAACTGTGGAGAAGGTAACCATCATGGTGGTTGAAGATGAGATTGTCATTGCCGACAACATCTGCCGCACCTTGAAAAAACTGGGCTACAACACTTTAGAGCCAGTCATCAACTACACCGAAGCCGTAGAACTGTTGCAACACGAGCAACCTGATCTGGTTTTGCTCGATATTCAACTGGCCGGAAGCAAAGACGGCATCGACCTGGCCTGGAAGATCAAAGAAGATTACAACATTCCTTTTATATTTCTTACTTCCAATGCCGATCCGCGCACCGTTGAACGGGCCAAAAGGCTCACTCCTCCCGCCTACCTGGTGAAGCCGTTCAACAAAGACGATTTGTATACCTCCGTAGAATTGGCGCTCTACAACCACCAGTCGAGTGAGCAACCCGTGAGTAAAATACCGGAGAGTTTGAACGAAGAACGCCAACTCTTCATCAAAGAATCGTTGTTTGTGAAAGATAAACACCTGTTTCACAAAGTGAAGTTGTCGGATATCCAGTATGTGAAGAGCGAGCACGTGTATGTGGAGATACACACGGTGCAAGGCAAAAAGCATTTGATGCGCAGTACGATGAATGGATTTAGTGAGCGCCTGCCCAGCAACTTTTTTCGGGTCCACCGGTCCTACACCATCAACCTGAACCACCTGGATACCATCAATTCCATGAATGTTTACATCGGCAAAGCCGAAATTCCTATCGGGAGAAATTACCGGGAAGAATTGTTGACCCTCATCAACATGGGATGAGTTCGGGTTTGGCGAATTCCGGCATACTTTTCAATGACCTCCACTTTACCAAGACGATGATGCGTGCCCCCTTTGTATTGCAATTTGTGTGTGCTTTTTTGCTGCTTTTAGTTTCTACGCAGGCGAAACCCAACCTGGCTTTGGTGGATTCGCTAAAGGGTGAATTGGCCAATTGCACCGACGATACCCTGTGTTTGAAAATGATCCACGGCATTGGGCAAGTTTACTTTCGGCCTGCGCCAGATTCTGCCCTGCGCTATTTTCAAATGGGATTGGAGCGAGCTGAAGCCACGGGGCAAGGCTACCACAAGGCGAAAATGCTGTTTTCCCTGGGGCGGATCTACTTCCGTGGATTTAACGATACCGTTTCTTTCGATTATTTGCAGCAGAGTATGGCGGCCTTCAAAGCCATCCATGACACGGTTGGCATTTCTTACTGCTTGCAAAACTTAGGCTTGCAAAAAATCGATGCAGGCCAAAAAGAAGCGGGCATTGCTTATGTCCGACAAGCCATCGAATTGGCTGAAAAGGTAAAGGCGCACAGAACACTCATCAACGGCTACAATGCACTGGCGGTGCAGGACATGCAAGCGGGGAGATACCTGATCGCTTTGGAATATTTGCTGCAGAGTGATTCTGCCCGTATAGCAGGCGTGCAAGCTTCTCAAGTTTACACGCAAATCAACATTGGCGCCCTGTATTTATTGCATTCCAACGATCCGGAAAAGGCCTTGGAGTATTATTTCAAAGCCCTTGAAGCAGTGCTGAAAAGCAACAACCGACCGCTGGAACGCACCTGTTATCAAAACATTGGGGTGGCCTATACCAACCTAAAGCAGTACAACCAGGCCATTGAATACCTTACAAAGGCCAACACCATCAACCAAGAGTTGGGCGACTGGAGCGCCATTTCGCGCTACTACACCAGCATTGGAGAAATCTACGAGGCGCAAGACCAAATCGACCTTACCATAGAGAACTACCAACAAGCTCAGGAAGTATTTCCTGAAGGTGGCACCCCACGCGAATTGATGTTTACCCACCTCAACCTTGCTCGGGCTTATTTGCAAAAAGGAGACAGTGTGGAGGCTAGTTGGTTGAAAAAGTGCGTAGCCGAAGGTTTGATTGCCTACCGCCTTGCGGACGAAGAAGGACTGTTGAACAACAAAAGCGAGTGTGCGGGCATTTTGTTTCAAGCTTATAAAGGCCTGGGCAAAAGCAACGAAGCGGTGGTGTATGCGCAAGACTATATCAACACGCGCGACTCCTTGTTGTCGGAAGAAAAGATACAAGCCATTGCCGACCTGCAGGGCAAGTACGAGGCAGACAAAAAAGAACTTGAAATCGATCTGCTGAACCGGCAAAACGCCCTCAACGAAGCCAAACTCAATGAGAGCCTTGCCAAGGAAAAGCAACAGCAAATTATATCCATCACGGTTTCTGTGGGTTTGGTGTTGGCGGCCATCTTAGCCTTGTTGTTGTTCCGCTCTTACCGGGCAAAGCAGCAAAACCTCGAAACCCTCACCGAGAAAAACCAGCTCATTGAAAAGCAAAACAACGAGCGGGAAATCTTGCTCAAGGAGATTCACCACCGCGTGAAAAACAACCTGCAAGTAGTTTCGAGTTTGCTTGAATGGCAAACCGACGACATTGTGGACGAAGCCGCCAGCCAAGCGGTAGAAGACGGACAAAGCCGGGTGAAAGCCATGGCCCTCATCCACGAAAAGCTCTACCAAAACGACGACATTGGAGTCATCGCCTTTGAAGAATACACCAAACAACTGGTGCAACAACTGGCCTTCATCTATGCGGCAGATGAATCCATAAAGGCAGAAGTGCAGGGGGGAGGGTATACCTTGGATATTGATACCGCCATCCCCATCGGTTTGATTTTGAATGAACTGGTGAGCAATGCCCTCAAATATGCTTTTAGCGAAATCCAGGAAAAGGCCCTTCATATTCAATTGCACCAACCCCAGACCGGCCACTACGAGCTGGTGGTGAAAGACAACGGCTTGGGTTTGCCGGAAGGCATCGATTTTTCCCAATCGGATACCCTGGGCTTGCGTTTGGTAAAACGCCTCAGCCGCCAGTTGTATGGAAGCGCAACATACACCTTTGAAAAAGGAGCGGTCTTCACCATTACCTTCCAAGATACGGCCCAACGCAAGCAGGTCTCCTAAGCTATTTTCTTCCCCTTCATGAGATGGTGAGTAAGTGCGAAACCCAGAGATAGCGCTTGCTTTCAAAAGCTGCTTTCTTCAAAAACGCTTAGAACAGCTGACCCTATTTTCGGCACATCCCACTTTCTGTTGGGCACAAAAATTTGTGCGCCCTTCTAGCTTCCCTCAGTTTTGACATTTAAGTAACAAGAATGAAGCCGGTTAGAAGTCCCCGGTTTTTGGTTGGCGCAGTTCGCGCCTCCATTTTTTTTTGAACGGCCTGTTGTTGCCCATTTGAAACTGAATTTGATCAGCCGTAAGCCATTTTTATTTCGGAAGCCCTCATGAAAAATTTAGCCTGTTTTCTTGCTCTTCTCTTCCTGGTCTTAGGCCAGTGGACCCTCAACTCACACCGTGCTCAGGCACAAGGCCTGCTCAACCCCGTTGTGGTCGACAGTTTTCCACAAATCATTACTGGTGGCAACTCCAACGGTGGCGAAACTGCTGTAGGCATGCAAGGGTCTTGTTTCACTTTGCCTTGTTGTTCGGTGAATGTGTACAAGGTTGTTCTACCAAGCAATGGAGTATTGCGGGTGGAGATGGCAGGCTTTGTGCCCTTGGCTGGAACGATTATCGCTTACCAACCAACGGTGGCTACTCCAACTGCCTATTCGGACCTGGAATACGTTGCTGGTACCCCCGGAAACTTTTGTGGCTTTCGAGATACCTTACAACTGGGGAGAGCCTACAACAACTGGGATCTTACTCCTTTTGGACAAGTGCCAGATCGAACTGTTTTGTTTGAGCTCTACGACATCAATAATCCTAGTCCCTTCGCTGGTTTTTTCCCCGCCGGTGATTATTACCTCTTGGTATTTAATGGCAACCAACAGATCGGTTTTGGCGTTGGTACACCATACGATCTTTCCTTTGAGTTTATACAAGCTTGTGAGGTGTTGGACGTGCCTGCATCCCTTAGCTTTGCCAACCTTGAACCCAACACGGGAACCGATACCCTTGGTTTTTACTTGACAAACAACCGAATGCTACCCGTCAGCATTGATACGGGGGCGGGTTTGGTCATCAGTGGAGCCGATGCTTCGGAATTCAGCATATTAACTTATCCAGATACCAACCTTGCGGTGGGCGACTCCACCTTAATGGAAGTGGTCTTTGCTCCAAGCTCAGGAGGGAGCAAAACCGCCCAATTGACCATTAGTTATGCTGATTCGGCGTGTTCGGCGGATAACACCATCAATCTCAGCGGAATTGGAAATGAGCCGAACATTTCAATTCTCGGTAACGGGGTGTCCATCACCAACAACAGCAGTTCTTTCTCGCTCAACAACTTCACCAACATGGGAGCCGTGGTGGTCAATACTGGAGCCATCACAAGAAGCTACACCATTCAGAATAGTGGGACAGATACTTTAGAGTTGAGCGGCATGCCCGCAGTGGCCATGCAGGCGGGGAGGCAATTTTCTTTGACGCCACCCTCCAGCACCTCCTTATTGCCAGGAGCTTCCACCACTTTTTCGGTCACCTTCACGCCCACTAACATTGGCTTGGATACTGCTCAATTTACCATTACCAACAACGATTCCAACCAAGACCCTTTCACCTTTCAGGTAATGGCTGCTGGAGCCGGACTCAACGGTCTGGATTTCGATGGCAGTGGCGATTATGTCAACATTGATGTGATAGCCGGAGACATGGTGGGGCAAAACATCTTTACCGTCGAATCCTGGGTGAAAATAGACCCCGCCCAATCGGGCAACGACATACTCTTGGGGGTGAATACCTCTTCCAACGGAGCCCGGATGTTCATCTTGATGGATGATGGGATTTGGGAGCTATGGGTAGGTACAACAGTCCGCAACCTCAATGGCCCCGATATTCGGGACGATGCCTGGCACCATGTAGCTTTTGTATACAACAATGGAACCGTCAATTATTACCTGGATGGTACATTACAAGATACCGAAACCAACAACGTCCCTTCATTCAACGCCAACGACCAATGGTCGATCGGGCAGGAGTGGGACAACAGTGGCGCGAGCGATTTCTTCAATGGAGCCGTCAACGAATTTCGAATTTGGAAAACGGCTCGTACGGCAGCAGAAGTGGCCGGTGGTCGTTACTGCGAGGCCAATGGCTTGAATACTGATCTGGTTGCCTACTATTCTTTCAACCAAGGAGTGGCCGGAGTGAGCAACACCAATATCTCCACTTTAACTGATGGTTCAACCAATGGCTTCGATGGCGCTTTAAATGGTTTTGCCTTGAACGGCACCGAATCCAACTTCATTTTGGCGGACAATGTTGCTCCGGCTTGTACCTCTTTTCAATTGCAAGTATGTGACGCACCCACATATACCACTCCTTCTGGAATGGTGATTGACACCAATGGCTTGATTGCGGACACCATTCCCAACAGCCTTGGCGGAGACAGCGCGCTGCTGATCGATTTGACCATTGATTACACCGTGGTGTCCCAAAGCAATTTGTCTGATACATCCTTTTGCGGGGGGAGTGCTTACACCGGGCAAATGAGCACCAACCTGAGTTCTACTTACAATTTTGTAAAAGCCAACTCGGATTATGTGACCATGGATGCGGTGCGCGACAGCTTGGTGAACACCAACCGCTCTATCTTTTTGTGGATGCGAGCCGCTGGTACCGTAGATGGTGATAACCAGGTGTTGGTAGGCATCAACACTAGTGGAAGCAGTTCCGTTTCCATTTTTGGTATTCGCACCAACGAGCAACTGTGGATTTTTGATGGCGGCAACAGCCGCAATTCCGGTGTGACAGTAACAGATGGCAACTGGCACTTTGTGGGCTACACGTATGATGAAGGCTCCAACCAAACACAGTTTTGGGTAGATGGAGTAGAAGCCGCTTCCTTTTCCAACGGTCAATCCATTTCTGCTACCAGCCGTATTTCATTGGGGCAGGAGTGGGACAGCTCCACGCCAAGTGATTTCTTCGATGGGGAAATGGCCGAAGTGTCGTTTTGGAACGAAGTTTTGGACAGTGCCGACATTGTGGCTATCATGCAAAGCGCCATCACCAACGCGCACCCCAAATACAGCAACTTGGTGGCTTATTATCCAGGCAACGGAGAATGTGGGGTAGATGGTTTTTCCATTTCTGATTTTGGCCCCAACGACTATGATGGAACCGCAACAGCAACGTCTATTTTGAACACCGACTCGTTGGTGGTCTTGCCCGGTTTCGACCCCACATCACACTACGACCTCAGTGTGCGCATGAACGGATCGGTAGTCGCTACCGGCAATCCGTTTACCATTGCTTCCACGAC
>ERZ1740068.1024-NODE-1024-length-10210-cov-8.547710_pt1 | contig 10210 bp, 8 predicted proteins | sample MGYA00581735_ERZ1740068 | MGnify/ENA primary metagenome ERZ1740068 (study PRJEB43018, sample SAMN04849740) | marine metagenome | isolation source: floating plastic debris | place: Pacific Ocean | collected 2008-08-30 | study: EMG produced TPA metagenomics... | reverse complement strand
ATTTTAAGTTTAACTAAATTTTTTAATACGCTATGAAAAAGCAAACCTTAAAGTTAGAGGCTCTGGAAGTCAAAAGTTTTTGTATCAAAGAGTCTGAAAAGAAAGACAAAATTAAGGGTGGTGGCACTTGCTACTGCTGTTGGACGTACGGTTGCTATTCCGACAACTATACCTGCAACGGAGGTCCTTGCTAATTTTTTCATTCAAAAGACTGGCGTCATATCTGGCGCCAGTTTGTAACCGTGGGCAGTGTTATTTTTAAGTCCTTGGATCCCACCCTGCACCAACCCCTTTTTTATTGCCCTACGCACTAATTATACCATAATCAAAAGTCGGAGTTACGACACACCAAACAGTTGTATGCAACCTTTATATGCAGAACTTCGAATACTGTGTAGATGATGTCATCATCAGATTATAATCAACTAATTATTAAAAACCCGGAATATGCAATTGTGCCTCTTTTCCGAAGTACCATCGTATAAACCGGATTAAAACTAAAAATGCTATTATGAAAAAGTCTTTATTAAAAATCGACGGAACCATTAAGATCAAAAAGAAAGATCAGAAATTACTGAATGGCGGCTTTGACCTTGTGAAATGCTACGACGAATGGATATTGTGCCCGATTGCTCCAGGCACTTGTTTTGTCGTAACAGGTGCAGGTACAAAAGCGCATGGTTATCTAAGACCAGGAGGTTTTGGGCAGCAGTGCTGCGCTTGATGAAGTAAGCTGCTGTATTGCGGAAACTTTAAGAATATGAATAAAAAAGGCTGCCCCATAGTTTTGAGACAGCCTTTTTCTGTATGCAATACGGTAGGAAATGGATTATAATCTTCTATACAGCTCTCGCTCATTTTGACTAACCCTTTGCCGTTTAAGCGCCAAATCATTGGTCACCAATTCATTCATCTGGTGAAATAAATCAGATTTAATGTCAGTGATGAAATAAATGGTAAAATCCACACTATCAGATAAGACAATCACCGAATTATTTTGATCTACAATGTAATTCTTATTAAAATCTATCTCCTCTTCCCGATCATTGAGGTACTTTTCTTTCAGCACATTCAACAATTGGCCTTTATCGAATTCATTTTTTAAATAAGAGAATGTATAACTGTACATGATCAGCGTATCCTGGAAAAAATGGAGTTCAAGTTTGGTCTTGAACGTACCTATGTAAACACGGAATAACTTGATGATGATCTTACCGAAGGGTAAATCATTGGTAATGGTATAAGTGGGCTTCCCAAATTTCTTTTTTAGATATTTATGCTGATTTCTTTTAAACTCCAGGTTCTCAGAAAATGAGATCACCTTATTGGTGAGAACCGCTTGTTTACCATCAAGATTCGTCAGGCTTGTATATAATTTCAGGTTTTCACTCTTGCTTAAAAGTTGGTCATAATAGTAATCCCTTTGATAGTAGTATGACTTATTGTTCCTCCAGAGTTTCGATATTTTACCAAACAACTTCATTGCCTCTTAATGCGCTTGAATAAAGTAAACTATACCTGCCATGGCACATAATTGCACTGGCATAAATATTTCCAAATAAAGATGCCCCGGGACACAAACATGATGATTTACTGTCATTTACTTTACTATATATTTTAATTTCTTTAATACTTCTATATTAGATTTATTCAACCTACCTCTATAGCCTGCGCAAATCTACGGCATAGCAAAGCGCGGCTGCTTTAGCAGACGAATTAATTTTGGGCTGGGATATATCTTATGCAGCAATGCTACATCAAGAAGTTGTTTATTAAAGAAGTGTGTAATAAAGCACCAGTTTACACTAGTGCCTGCTAGTTAGTATTTTTTGTTCAGTACCTCACCAAGAATGAAGGCTTTTTTGATGGACTGGGGGTCCTTTAGGTCTTTTTTAATTGAGGCAATGATCGGGTTTGATTTATGGTGGCTGGATTCAACGGCACCTTCTCCAAACTTAGTGCGCCTGGACTTAAACTTTTCATCAGCTTTGAAATCAATGTCAAAACCTTCTGCACGTTTGACGGACTCCTCATAAATCTTTCGGCTTTCTTCGTCAGAGAATCTTCGGGTTCTGCCTTCTTCAAACTGGCGCTCCTTGGGTTGAGGACGGGCTGCCGGACGCTCTTCACGACTACTGAGTGTGCTGCGCTGTTCCCGCTGACTGACTTGCTGACTGCCTCGTTCCTGTTCGTTGGCTTCCTCAGCAAATTCCTTGAGCAAATCTTCAAAAGAAGTAGGTGCCTGTCTTTTACCTTGTGGCGCGTTTCCTCCCTGGTTGGGGTTGGGTCTTCGGCGGGCGGGCGGAGCTTGTTTCTTAGACTTATTGCTCTTCATCACCCTGCTCACTATGAAAATGATCGCTAAGATCACATAAAATATCGTCCGAAAATCCTCCATATATCAAATGTAATCAATTCGTCGAGACTTTTCATAATTATTGATTTTTGATGTACTTGATATTTTCAGGATGATTTGTTGTAACGGTTGTACTCAGGACAGAAAATTCTAGCGTGACGTGTGGTTATTGATATAATACCAGAATTGAGTAATGTTGGAATACCGTAATTGTTGGTTTGTCAATACTGGGAGGTTTCTGGTAAGGTGTTAGTCTCCCCTTAAGCAGGTGGACCACATGTCTCCGTTTCCCTAATCGCCTTCCTGTTATAAGGGGGCTTCCTACTTGGTTTAGGGAATCGTTGTTTAGTTATTTTCTTTCGACTGGTCGTTTATGGTCTATCAAACGGCTGTGAAGACCTGTCTGCAGGCCAGACAGCCTTAGGCAACCTTACCCCGGGCAGTCTTCACCAAATCTAACCTTGGTTGACGGTTCATTAAATAATATACTATTTTAGAGGTAGGAGACGTAAAATACAGACTCTTAAAAATTTGTGGTATGCTATTTGCCGAGTCGAATTGGCAAAACACTAATCTAACAACTAAACAAAATGCGAAACATTACTACTCTGGCAATTTGTCTTCTTTTTAGCCCATTCGTTTTCTCCCAGGACTGTGATTCAAAACTGGACAAAGCCGTGGCGCTGGCACAAAAAATGGAGCAAACAGAAAGTGCAGAAGATTACTACAATTACGGCCAATATCTATGCGATCAAATCATTGCCAGAGATAGATGTATAGACAGAAATATATTGTACCAGTTCAAAGCCGCTTTTGCTGAAGCAGCCGATTTAGGTCATACCAAAGCAGGAACAAGACTGGCACTCACCAGTTTATATGGACTTTACTCCACTCCCATCAATTATAAAAATGCATTTGAAACGGCAAAGTCCGTCATGCAAACCTCTATTGAAAAGGGAGAAGAAGATTTTATGGCGTACGGCTGGATGAATGCCACCATATTTCTGGACCGTGCCACCAGAAATGGCTACAACCCCGATGATAAGCAATTAAAATCAATCTGGAAGCGGATGCAGAAAATTGATCCGAAGCTCTCTGCCGATGCGCCAAGTTCGGAAAAAAGAGCCTTAAGGTTGTTGAATGAGGTCCGGTACAATGCCTACACTTATGGTAAGTACGGGGTTAAGCCCAACGCCGAAAAGGCCTTGCAAAGTGCCGAAAAGAACAGCCTGGACATCATGTACAGGAATATGGTTCATCTGAGGCAGGAAAACGTCAAGATCAAAAAAGCTCCTACCAAAGCGCAGGAGCTGGCCATGTCATTGTACTACTTGAACAAAGGTTATTTCCACAGGGACGCAAAGGATTATGCAGTAGCACGATTGAATGCGCTGGGCCCTGATTTTACAGAATTCTCAGTGTTTCAGAAAGGCACCCAACAAAGCAATGGCCCATGGAATAGCCGGATTGAGCAAATGGTGGCAGAAGAATTTGAGGGTAGCTTACAAAAAATGCATGAGGCACTTAACGGCCATCAGTACCTGGAGGACCTGGAAGGTTACAAAGGCTGGAATTCCCTGTCGGCTCAGGAAAAGAACGCCCTTTTTTCAGAAGCTATTGACAAGGACGGCTCTATGAATAACAAGGAGCGCTTTAGCATTTTCAAAGCGATGTACAAGGCAGGTGATCCACAATCACACTACTGGCTGGGACAGAGTTATCAGTACCAAAAGGGGGTCTACCGAAATATTACGAAAGCGATTGAGCTCTATGAAAACTCTATCAATGCCCAACTCAATGTCAATGAATCCTCCGCTAACCTGGCAAAAATCTATGACAGTGAAGAAGGTTTTCAAGACTGGAACAAGGCTTTACCGCTGTTGGCACATTGCTATGAAAACAACTTTGATATGGCCAGAATGACCGATTATGCAGAATACTTATACATCGGACTTGGTGGTATTGACAGAGACACAGAAACAGCCACAGAAATCTTTAGATATACTGCAGAAGAAGGCAACAAACGGGCAGGCGGAAATTTGAAAGTCATTGAAGCCCTGAACGACTATGAACCTATTAAAGTGAATGAAAAAGGGGTCTTGCTACTTGAGCTGCAGTCACCGTATCAGCATCTCTTTAATCTCAAAGAAGAGGAAATCTCCTTTGATTACAATATTGAAGTGGGTACAGCCACTACGGTTCCTCTGGAAGTGCAGTTATATGTATATAAAAGTAAGAAGAGCCCTGCTTTGCACTACAACAACTTCTCTCCTACCAGTGCGCTTATCAAAGGCAAAGGGTCCTATCGGGCAATTGTTTATCCTTACAACAAAGGAAAAGGCAAGCGAGATTTCGGCTTTCTCGCCGTGGGAGTCAATGCCCTTGGTAAAGACAGCGCCTTGCATGATATTCCAGTGATCTACTATCATGTACCGGAGTAATTTTGTCATAATTTGTGATAACTGATGAGTAGTTTTTGATTTAGTTCCGTAATTGAGAAATGCTGTCATGACGGAATCAGTAATGTATGATTATTGGTGGGTATTGTGGGAATTAGTAATTTGTGATTAGTAATTATTGATGGTGATCATTCAATTCATCTTCTCTATATTTGAATAAACAAACCATCGTCATCAATATGAGTAACAACCTTGTACAGGAAGAATCATTCCGATTTGCCATCGCAATCATCAAATTGTATAAGTGGCTGATTCAAAATCAAAAAGAATATATTCTGGCAATACAACTTCTTCGATCTGGCACATCCATAGGGGCTAATATTAGAGAAGCCCAAAATGCTCAGAGTAAAAGAGACTTCATCCATAAACTATCAATTTCTCAAAAAGAAGCGGATGAAACGCTGTACTGGTTAGAACTGCTGTTTGCTACTGAATTCATTGATCAAAAAACATTTGAAGAACATCACAAAACTGGAACAACTATCTTAAAATTACTCAAAAGAATTATTGTCAGCTCGAAAAGTAAAAACAACTAGTAAATCATTAACAAATAGCATAGATACTACCACAAAAAACCAGGTATTCTACAGATTTCAGAACTGATAACCCCCAATCACACATCACGAATTACACATCAATTGTTTTAAAAATCAATCACCCTCATCATACATTAATAATTACAAATCACACACATTACGACAATTCCTCATAATCACTCATCACAAATCATGCATCAATAATTTCGCATCACTCATTAAACATTAAAAATCACCCTCTGATAGCGGAAATGTTGCCACAAAAACAAGAAATTTCACAAATGTTTCAGAGGTGGCCACATCAAAATCACCAATCATTTTGCACTCATTACTCATCAATAATTATGCATTAAGAAAATTTCGGTATTTCAGTTTACATTTGCAGACTTGTCTCAGAAATTAACGGGTTTTTTGCATGCAGCTTACCAAACTTGAAATCAAGGGCTTTAAGAGTTTTGCTGATAAAGTCACGATCAATTTTGACGAAGGTATCACGGGTATCATCGGGCCAAACGGGTGTGGTAAATCCAACGTGGTCGATTCCATCCGGTGGGTACTGGGTGAGCAAAAGACACGTGCCCTCCGCTCCGAGAAGATGGAGAACATCATTTTCAACGGTACCAAAAACCGGAAACAGACGCAACTGGCAGAGGTAAGCCTTACTTTTAGCAATACCAAAAACCTCATCCCAACGGAGTATACGCAGGTAACCATTACCCGCCGCTACTACCGCTCAGGGGATAGCGAATACCTGCTCAATGGGGTGCAATGCCGCCTCAAGGACATCACCAACCTGTTTCTGGACACAGGAATTGCCACCAACAGTTATGCCATCATTGAGCTCAAAATGGTGGATGACATCCTCAACGACAAAGACGGATCGCGCCGGTCACTGTTTGAGGAAGCTGCAGGGATTTCCAAGTTCAAAATCCGTAAAAAAGAAACCCTCAAAAAGCTCAATGACACTGACGCCGACCTGGACCGGGTAGAAGATTTACTTTTTGAGATCGAGAAAAACCTCAAGTCACTGGAGCGGCAAGCCAAGCAGGCTGAGCGCTACTATGGACTGAAGGAGGATTATAAGAAGTTCAGCATTACCCTGGCCAAAAAATCGGTTTCCAATCAGCGGTTGATCCATGACAGCCTGAGCAAGCAGCTGGAGGAAGGAAATGACCGTAAGCTCAACTTCAACAAGATCATTACCGAAAAGGAAGCGGCCAAGGAACAAAATAAGGCCGACCTCATCACCCGTGAGAAGTTGTTGAGCAGCCGACAGAAGACCCTCAATGAACACGTAGGCAAAATCAGGGCCTATGAGAGTGAGAAGAAAATCAAAAACGAACGCTTAAGGTTCCTCAACGACCGGGTAGATAACCTGCGGGAGCAGATAGACCAGGATAAGAAGAGTAACGAGCGGGCGGAGTTTTCCATCAAAAGTCTGGAGCGCGAGCGCGAAACGGCCGATAAAATACTAGCCGAAATCTCTGCCAAACTCAATGTGCTGCAGGACGAATACCAGCAGCAGAAGTCTCAGACGCAGGAGATACAAGCCAAGAACAATGAACTCAATAACTTGCTGAGCACCCGCAAGGAGGAGGTATTCCAACTCAACAAGACCATTGAGATCAAACAAATACAGCAGAGCACCCTCAAGCAGGAGCTTGAAAAGACTGCTGAAACCAGTACGGAACAAACAGCCAACCTGGATCAGTTTGATCGCAAACTGAAGGAAATCTCCTCCCTCAAAGAAGAGAAGGAAGAGGAGTACAAGATGTTCAAAAGTAAGGAAGAGCAACTACAGACGGCTATCAAATCCAATAGCAAGACGGTAGAGCTGATCAAGGAGGAACTCGTACAAATCAACAGGAAACTGGATGCCCGGCAGAATGAGTACAACCTCACCAAGTCACTGGTGGACAATCTGGAAGGTTTTCCCGAGGCCATCAAATTCCTGAAGAAACAACAGGGCTGGGCCAAAAACGCTCCCCTCCTCTCCGATGTATTGACATGTCCTGAGGAGTACCGGGTAACCATTGAGGGTTACCTGGAACCACTGATGAACTACTACATCGTAGAGAATGAGGCACAGGCTTACGAGGCCATCAACCTGCTGAGCGAAGGCTCTAAAGGCAAGGCGCACTTCTTTGTGCTGGACCAGTTTGTGAAGTACAAGCCTGCCGCATCTGCCATCGTCCCCAACGGTACCCCTGCTACTGAGATTGTGGAATATGATGAGAAGTACAAAAAGCTCATCACCTACATCCTGGACAACGTCTATATCGCAGAAAACAACAGCATTGACGACTTTCCTGACAGCGTCATCGCCATTACCAAGAACGGAAAGATCACCCGCAGGGAGTTCAGCTTCTCAGGTGGTAGTGTGGGACTGTTTGAAGGTAAGCGTATCGGGCGGGCCAAGAACCTGGAAAAGCTGTCGGAGACGATCAAGAAGCTCAACAAGAAGCTGGAGATCACCAATAATAAGCTTTCTGAGAAAACAAAAGAGCTGGAAGAGCTGAAAAAGAGCTCTCACGGCAATCAGCTGGAATACATCCGTGACGAGGTCAACAAGATCAATCAGGAATACATCTCTATCAAGACCAAGCAGGAGCAATTTGCCTCCATGCTGGACAGTAACATCAACAAGCGCGAAGACATTGAAGAAAAGCTGCTGATCCTTCGCGAGGAACTGGAAGAGATACAACCTCGCTATGAGGACATCAAAATATCACTGGAGTCCAGCGAAGAAGAATACCTGCTGATCAAGGATGAGGTGGAAGCCAAGACGGAGCTGCTGAGTCAGCGCTCTGCCGCCTACAACCAGGAGAACATTCTGTTCCACCAGCAACAAAACAAGGTGGGCAGCATCACGCAGGAGATATCCTTTAAGCAGACCAACTTCAACAGCAGCAAAGAAAGGGTTGAGAAAAACAGCGCCATCCTCAAAGAAACCGAAGAGGAAGTGAGACAACTCATCCAGACCAGCGAAACCAATGACGACGAGCTGGTGGCAATGTACGATGAGAAAGAGAGCATTGAAAAAGGTGTCAACGAGGCGGAAAAAGATTACTATGAGGCAAGGGGCAACATCGACGAGATCGACAAGGCCATCAGAGAAATACAGGGCAGCCGTGAAAACATTGACTCGTTCCTGATGGAGATCAACAACAAGCTCAATGAGTCCAAACTACAGCTCAACTCTGTCAAAGAGCGCCTCTCAGTAGAGTTCAATGTCAATCTGGACGAAATCCTGAATGAACCGGAACCTGAAGAACAAGAGAAAGAAGCGGAGTTTACCGAGCAGGAACTGACGGCAAAAGTAGAAAAGATTAAATCCCGCCTGGACAACATGGGACCTATCAATCCGATGGCGATGGAAGCGTACCAGGAGATCAAAGAGCGACATGATTTCATTATCAGCCAAAAGGAAGACCTGCTCAAAGCGAAAGACTCGTTAATGGCCACCATCGGTGAGATTGATGATGTAGCCCGCGTCACCTTTATGGAAGCATTTGACAAGATCAAAGTCAACTTCATCAAAGTTTTCCGATCGCTGTTTACGGAAGAGGACGACTGTGACCTGCGCCTGGCTGACCCTGAGCGACCGCTGGAATCAGCCATCGAAATCATGGCCAAGCCTAAAGGTAAAAGACCGCTGACGATCAATCAGCTATCTGGAGGAGAAAAGACTTTGACAGCCACTTCCCTCCTGTTTGCGATTTACCTGATCAAGCCAGCACCTTTCTGTATCTTCGATGAAGTAGACGCACCACTGGATGATGCCAACATTGACAAGTTCAACAACATCATCCGTACGTTCTCCAAAGACTCACAGTTTATCATTGTGACCCACAACAAGAGAACCATGGCCAGCACAGACATCATGTACGGCATCACCATGCGGGAACAAGGAGTCTCCAGTGTAATCCCTACAGATTTGAGGGGACTGGAGTAAGAGTGTGTTTTGATAGTTTGTGAGACACAAACTTTTATCTCAAGATAATTCTTTTGGTTTGGTCATTCACCCGTAACAGGTAAATCCCTTTCTGCAGATCAGTCACCGCCTCATTGAGTTGCACAACCAAAGTCGAACATTCTCCTTTAAAACGAAAAGCTACTTTACCAGATTGATCATACAACAGCGCATCAGCCCAGGTATCCTGATTGATTCCGTGTAATGTGAGTTGTTCGGCACCTCTGTATAAAGGATTAGGCCCCACTGTGACCTGATCAGCAGTCAACCCGCCATCAAACCAGATAATGTTACTGTATTCAAAAGTACCATCGTAATCCACCTGCTTGAGGCGATAGTAAGTAAAACCGATAACGGTTCTGTCGGTATAGGTGTAGTCTTGTCTTACAGCAGTAGTCCCATGTCCTCTTACGCGCCCGATGGTCTCAAAAGCAATCCCATCTGCAGACTTCTGAATAAGAAAATAGTCATTGTTGATTTCGGAAGCAGTAGACCAGGTAATTTCTACCTGCTGCTGAGCGGCAGCAGCAGCAAAACGCGTCAGCTCTACCGGCAGGCTTCCCCCGTCGCTACAATCGGTACCGCAATCTCCCAGGTTTGTATCTACGGTGCCTCCTCCGGTCACACCTCCGTTTACTTCGTTACCAGAATTATCGGAGGTGATGGTACCCTCGTTTTCTACCGAAGAACCACCTGCAGCCGTAATGCTGCTACCGTTGGTCAATTCAATTTCAGCGTCTGATTCAATTACAACCCCATCTCCGGTACTTTCAAAAGATCCTCCGTCAAGGGTCGTTTTACCTTCTCCTTTCACTTCCAGTTTTCCTTCAGCGATCACTTGTCCTGTGATGGTTAAAGTTCCATTGTTGGTGATGCTGCCATTGAT
>ERZ1740068.1023-NODE-1023-length-10215-cov-3.590059_pt1 | contig 10215 bp, 7 predicted proteins | sample MGYA00581735_ERZ1740068 | MGnify/ENA primary metagenome ERZ1740068 (study PRJEB43018, sample SAMN04849740) | marine metagenome | isolation source: floating plastic debris | place: Pacific Ocean | collected 2008-08-30 | study: EMG produced TPA metagenomics... | reverse complement strand
TGTTGTTGGGTTCCTCTGTTCTTCAAGGATTTACCATTGTTCGTGCTGAAGTACCCTTAACGCAAATGTTTGGATACTCCGGTAACTTGCGCTCCTTAACTTCCGGTATGGCTACATTCTCGATGCAGTTTGGTTGTTATCGGAAAGCATAATTAATGTAGAGACGTAGCACTGTATGGAGACGTAGCAGTGCTACGTCTCTACACCTATATTTATGAAACCTGAAAAACTTTGGAAATATTTGTTAATAATTCCTTCTCCTCGGAAGAAAAATCCGAATCAGCCATTGCTAAATCGTTACACACCAGCAAAACCTGAGCTTTGACTATTTCGCTTTCAATGCGAAAGTTGATATCTTCTAGAAGAGCGTTCATATTTTCTTCGTCTGCTAAAGCTTTTCTAATTTTTGGTGTTACCTTACCATAGTAAAATTCTAAAGATAAAGGTGACTCCCATTTTATATTGTTTGTGTATTCCTTAATTGCTTCATCTTCAGATAGCTTAAGGGTTTTATCGCTATACATTACCATCATCATTAATTCGATGATTGCTTCTCGTTCGTTTTGAGTCACATCTTGTTTAGCGATTTCACTTAAAGATAAACGTAATTTTTCTCGCATAAGTTTTTCTACCTAAATATAAACACACCGTTTCAATAATATGTAAGTTAAAAATATTATTAAAGCAACTTAGAATACATTTGAGTATACCAATTACCAATTACCAATTACCCGCTCCCTACAGTTAAACTACGTATATGCAGTATTGGTAAACAGATGTGGGTAAATTAGTAGTTTTAAAATTCGGGAAAGGTAGCTTCAAGGATGGTTTTCCTGTGATTTTTCAAATCGGAGAAGAAAATGCTCCTGCTTCGACTGAAGTAATCAGCGAACTTCCTCCATCGGATGATTTACCTGAAAGTTATCAACGCTGGCAAGATATTTATCGTAATATGAATTGGTTGGGAAGACCCATGGGAATTCCCAAAGGACGAAAAAAAACTTCTACCGATGAAGAGTGTTTTCAAGCAGCAGAAGAAGTTAAGAAACAACTTAATAATTGGTTAAGGTCTAGTTCTTTTATTTCCATCCGCGAGAAATGGCTAGAAAAGTTACGACCGTCGGATGATTTACAGGTTTTGATTCAAACTCAAGATAATCAATTGCAAAAGCTACCTTGGCATCTTTGGGATATGATGGAGCGTTATCCAAAGGTAGAAATAGTTTTAAGTCCTTCTAATTTTGACCGGGTAATTCGCGATTCAACACTTTCAAATAATGTGAAAATTCTCGCTATTTTGGGAAATAGTACGGGAATTGATATTGAAGCAGATAAAGCATTATTGACGGGACTACCGAATGCAGATACAAACTTTATGGTAGAACCGGACCGTAATCAAATGACGGAGCAGCTTTGGGAAAAAAATTGGCAGATTCTTTTTTTTGCTGGACATAGTTCTAGTCAAGAAAATGGTGAAACTGGGCGGATTTATATTAACAAAAATGATAGTTTAACGATTAGTCAGTTAAAAAAAGCTGTAGATAACGGTTTAAAGTTAGCGATTTTTAATTCCTGCGATGGTTTGGGATTGGCTACTGAATTTGCTGATTTACAAATTCCCTATTTGATTGTAATGCGGGAAGTTGTTCCGGATAAGGTTGCTCAAGAATTTTTAAAGTCTTTTTTGAAAGCATTTGTCAATGATGTACCTGTTTATAAAGCATTACGAGAAGCAAGGGAGCGTTTACAAGGTTTGGAATTGGATTTTCCCTGTGCTAGTTGGCTACCAACAATATATCAGCATCAAGCGGAAGCACCTTTAACTTGGCAGAGTCTGACTGTAATTCCGAATACTAGAACTAATCGGAATTTGACAAAAAAAGGATTGATAAATGTCGCTTTTTCGAGTTTGCTGGTAACTAGTTTGGTTGCTTTACTGCGGTTTTTGGGAATATTACAAACAGCAGAATTACAAGCTTTTGACCAAATGATGAAATTACGTCCCAGTGAAGAAATTGATAGGAGATTATTGCTTGTAACTATAGATGATGGTGACATTGAAGCACAACGAAAACGAGGAGAAGAATTAAAAGGTGTTTCGCTTTCTGATAAGTCATTAGAAAAATTATTAGGTATTTTAGAAAAATATAATCCGAGTGTAATTGGTTTGGATATTTACCGAGATTTTCAAACCAATCCCCAACGTCAGGAATTAATTAGTAAGTTACAAAATACCGATAATTTAGTTGGGATTTGTAAAGTTAGCAGCACTCAATTAGACCCCTACGGGGTTCGTCCTCCTCAAGAATTTTCTGTAGAAAGATTAGGATTTAGCGATTTTGTAGATGATGCGGATAACGTTTTACGACGACAGTTATTATCGATGAATCCAGAACCAAGTTCTTACTGTCAAGCTCAATATTCTCTTGGTTTACAGTTGGCTACTGGTTATTTAATCCAAAATCATGATATTGAAATTAGTTTAACAAGTGATGGTAACTGGCAAATTGGTAATGTTGTTTTTCATCAGATAAAATCTCGTGGTGGTGGTTATCAAGATATTGATGCAAATGGAGAACAAGTTTTACTCAATTATCGTGCTGGTAATGATATTGCTCAAAAATTGACCTTGAAACAACTTTTTGAATCTGCTGAAAATAATCCGACTGCTTTAGAAAAGTTTATCAAAGACAAAATTATACTGATTGGTACTATTAGAAGTGGTGCAGAAGACCGCTGGCAAACCCCTTATGGAAGACTTCTGCAGCAACAAATGCCAGGAGTTGAAGTACAAGCTCATATGGTCAGTCAAATACTTAGCTCTGTGTTAAATAAACGTCCATTATTAACAGTATTATCACTGTGGAAAGATACTGTATGGATTTGGAGTTGGTCTTTAGCTGGAGGTCTTCTATTATATTGTTTTCAACTCTCAGGTAAACAATTACTTCCCCAAATAATATTAGCAATTTTAATTAGTTATGGACTCATTTATACTGTTTGTTTCTACATTTTAATTCAAGGTGTTTGGATAGCATTTATACCTTCAGTAATAGCTTTCGTGGGAACAGCAAGTATAACTAATTTCGTCATCCGATTCTAGATTTTGCGGAAATTTGAACGGGAGAGTATGGAGAGAAGAAAAAAGAGAGAGATATATAGTTTCCGTAAACTGTTCATAAGATTGGTATATAAAACTAATATTTGATTTACAAATAGTTTCCTACTTCCCAACTCAAAGGAGTTAACTAATGAAATTGATTTCGCTACCAATATTTAGTTTGATATTTACGCTAAATTCGACAATTTTGATGAGTAATCCGAGTTTTGCTCAAATTCAACCAGTTTACTCAAATAATAAAAGTAGTAAAAAATCTACATTTCGATTACCACCACCACCACCGGGAAAACCTCCTGGTGGTCGCTCTCGTGGAGGTGGACGAAGAGGTCCTTGTCCAGATTTGGGAACCAATCCCAATTTGACCGCAATAGTACCCTTTACTCAAAATACTATCAAAGTTGGAGAAACAGAAGTTTTACGAGAAAATGTTTGGGGATTAACAACTCAAGCAAGTCCTCAATTCCCGTTTTATGTTCCTTTCACTGAAAAAGATTCTCTCCCTACCGAATTTCTGCTTCGAGATGAAGAATCAAAGGAAATTATTTATCAATCGGTAGTTAAATTACCAAATAAACCGGGTGTTATCAATATTTCTCTACCCAAAACTGTTAAACCATTAGAGGAAAATAAAAATTATCGCTGGTACTTTAATATTTACTGTGAAACTCAAAAGCCAATTCCTTCATTAAGGGTAGAAGGTGTTGTCCGAAGGGTTAAGTTAAGTGAAGAGTTAGCGACAAAAATTAATGCTGCAAAACCCCGCGACCAAGTAGAATTGTACGCAGCAGAAGGTATTTGGTTTAATGCTATTAATACCTTGACCAAATTACGAGAGCAAGAGCCTGAGAATAAAGAATTTGTTGAAAATTGGCAAAGTTTACTTGAAAGTATCAAATTGAGCGATATTAGCGAGCAACCGTTAGTTTTGAGAAAAAAGGTAACAGGGAATAAGTAACAGAGGAAAAAATTAAAAATCTAAATTCCAATATTGATTGTAATTAAATTCTTTACCAGTAATTAATTTAACTTATTCCGTCTGATTGTAGAGACGTAGCTGTGCTAAGTCTCCCAACAGTTACGCAAAAAACAAACCACCCAAAACAATGTAATCAACTACTAATATTTAAATAACCAAAATAATTAAGTTTTTTAAACTATCTGCATAATTTTAATCCTCCATACCTATATTACTAGGGAAGCTTTCATATTTATCTAATAAGTTTGTAGTGAGGATTTTAATCCTCTCATTTCCCTACTCCCTATTCCCTATGAAAACCAAATTAAATATATTCGCTCTCTCAATTTTCACAGCTATATTAGTTACACCAAAAGCACAAGCGCAGGTTACAGAAACTCCTAACGATGCGAATTCAGTTGTTAATCAAAGCGGTAACACTTTTACGATTACTGGTGGAACTCAAGTTGATAAAAATGTGTTTCATAGTTTACAAAAATTCGGATTAAATGAAAACCAAATTGCAGATTTTGTCACCAACCCCAATACAAAAAATGTTTTAGGACGAATTACCGGGGGTGATGCTTCGGTAATTAATGGGTTAATTAAAGTAACGGGTAGCAATGCTAATTTGTTTTTAATGAATCCAGCAGGAATTATTTTTGGTTCCGGTGCTTCTTTGAATGTTCCCGGTTCTTTTACAGCTACAACAGCGAATGGAATTGGATTTAAAAATAAGTGGTTTAATGCTTTTGGTACTAATAATTATGCTGAATTGATTGGTGAACCAACTTCCTTTGCATTTACTATGAGTCAACCGGGAAATATTTTTAACGGTGGTGATTTAACTGTAGGAAAGGGAGAAAATTTAACTTTACTTGGAGGAGCGGTTGTTAATACCGGAACCCTTGCGAGTGAAGGTGGAAATATCACTGTCGCTGCGATACCGGGAAAAAAATTAGTCAGAATCAGTCAAGAAGGAAGTTTATTAAGTTTAGTTTTACCAACTTCAACTAAAAATAAATTAAATCCCGCAAACTCGAACTTAAATCCTTTATCTTTACCAGAATTATTGACTGGTGGAAATTACAACAGTGCTACGAGAATAACTGTAGAAAATGGAGTTATTAAATTAACTAATTCTAATGTTGAAATTCCTCACGATGCTGGTACCGCAATAGTTTCTGATAAAGTAGATGTTTCTGGAGAAATTGGAGGTCAGGTTAATATTCTGGGTGAGAAAGTAGGAGTTATTGGTGGGAATATTAACGCTTCTGGTCAAAACGGTGGTGGTTCCGTTTTAATTGGTGGTGATTATAAAGGACAGGGGACGGTACCAAATTCACAAAGGACTTTTATTAGTAAAGATTCTGTTATCAAAGCAGATGCTTTGGATACGGGAAACGGTGGTAAGGTAATTACTTGGGCTGATAAGACGACAGGTTTTTATGGTCAGATTAGCGCTCGTGGTGGAAAGATTTCTGGTGATGGTGGATTTGTTGAGGTTTCGGGGAAGGAAGATTTAGCTTTTCGAGGTAATGTTGATACTAGTGCAATTAACGGTAATTTAGGTACGTTATTTCTTGACCCTGTAAATTTAACAATTAGTTCTGGAACTGGAGATGGGGGAGTTGATGGTAATAATACTTTTGCGGGTAACGGTGGTTTAATCCCTGGTACTGAAGGTTCAGTTTTCGAGACAAATACTTCTCCTACAACTATTTTTGAGTCGGAATTAGAAGGATTATCTGGTGATAATTTAGTTTATTTGCAAGCGCAGAATATTAATATTGAAAATTTATCAGATAATAAATTAACTTTTAAATCTGGAACTGGTACCAACTCTATAAATTTTATCGCATCTGAAACATCTGGAACTTTTTCCATGCATCCGAGCGATACTATTGAAACTCAAGGTCGTGCTTTACAAATAGTAGGTGACAATATTCAAATCGGAAATATTTCTTCTAATGGTGGAAATGTTACTTTGAAAGGTTCCACTACTTTGGAAGGGAATAGTACGATTAATACCGTTCGTACTTCTGGTATTGGTGGAGACGGAAATATTAATCTTGGTGAAGATAGTTTTGATAATATCAATAGCGATTCGGAAGCCAATCTCAGAAATTTAACTTTAGCTGCTGGTAATGGTGAAGTTAATATTAAAGGTTCAATTGGTAATTTAGAGCGCGTTAATAATTTAAATATTTCTGGTAATACAATTAATTTTGATTCTAATAATGAATTTGAAACTGTCGGTAATATGACTTTGACAGCATTAGAAAATTTGGATTTAACAAATATCAGCAGTTTTAATTTTAAAGTTGGTAGAGATTTAACCTTACAAGGACAGAACGTAAATCTTAAAGATATTAATCTTTCCCAATCTTCTTTAAATAGGGATGTCAAATTACTCGCACCTACAGGAAATATAAATTTAGATAAAGTAGAATTATCCGCAGAACGTAATCTGAATTTAGAAGCACAATCTATAACTACAACTTTACCCAGGTCAAATATAAACGAACTCCAAGCTGGACAAGACTTAATTTTAAAAGCTCAAACAGCAACTTTTTCATATGGATTTACTGCTGATAGAAATTTAGATTTTAATGTATTGGGAGATTTGAAGATTGAGAATACAACTTTTAAAGCAGGAGAAAATCTTAATTTACAAACTTTGGGAGAATTAAATTCAAATTCAAGCAGTTTCACAGCTACCGATAATTTAACTTTACAAGCTAATTCTATTTCAACTGATTTTTCATTTAATAGTCTGGATGCAGGTCAAGATTTAACTGTAGAATCTCAAAATGATTTAACAAATCGACAATTTTCTTTTAAAGCTGGGGGAAATTTATTATTGCGATCGCAGTCTGGAAGTATTGCTCTAACTAGGGAAACGCTTTCATCGGATAATCTACAGGGAGATGTCAATTTAGAAGCTAACCAAGATATTACGATTAGCGACACTCAGGTAGAAGCTACCAGAGATTTAAAATTACAAGCGGGTAAAGATATAAATATAGAAAGAAGTCAACTATCTGCACTTAGAGATACAAATATTATTGCAGCGAATCAAGTAGAAATACAAGATGATGCTCAAAGTCCCAATGAAGCAGGAATTGTCAAAGCAGGGATAGACTTGTTAATTCAAGGTGACCAAAGTATTAATATCCAAACTTTTAGAAATCCAGATTCAATAATTGAAAGTGGAAACGATTTAAAACTCGTTAGCGATGGTTTACTATAATTCCTAACTTTGATAGCATTATTAGTTCCCAAGGAGATGTCAATTTTGGTAATTATGAAGGTGTAGCGCTAAAAGTCGAAGCTCAAGGAAGTATTACTGGTGGTGATATCACTATTAATGGTTCCAATCCCACTCTTACGGGTTCCGACCCAGATATTCCTTTATTAACCCAAGGACCGGGATTAGTTCTCAAAGCTGGAGTTGACCAATTACAAAATACACCAAATATATCCAATCAAACTGTTGGTGGAACAAGCTTTACATCTGGGGGACAATCATCCTCAGCAAATATTACAGTCGGAAATATTAACACCGCTGTTGGTGGTGAAGGTGGTTCCGTAACTCTATCTACAACTGGAAATATTACAACTGGAAATATTAGAACCGGAGGAGATAAACCTGATATAACCACTGTTCCAGGATTTGTTGACCTCCAAGCAACGGGTAACATTGAAGTTAAAACCATAAATACCAGCGGTAGCGATGGTGGAGACGTAAATATCATTGCAGGTGGATTATTCAAAGCAACCGATTCTTTTCTACAAAATGACTTTGTAGATGGAAATACTAATGTAAGTGGTGTCGGTGGAGAGCAAGTTTTAGGTCAAATTCCCACAAGCATTTATGCTACAGGAGTTTCCGAAGGAGGTGCTAACATCAGCATTAAACACGGTGGTCGTAGTTTTATTATCGGTCCAAAATTTGAACGAGATGCTGATGGTAATTTAGTATTTAGAGATAATTTAGGAAATATATTGCCTTACACTGTAGATGAATCCGGACGAGTTAGGGATACTGATAATAATTTATTTACCAACATTGAAATTGGTAGTCCCATTAATGAAGGTGATGTTCAAGCTTTTACTAGCTTTACTGCTGGAGCTATTACTTCCAACCAAGAAAATGCAGGATTAGTAACTTCTTTAAGAGATAGTCCTTTAGAAAGTAGCGACCCCACTACTTTTTCTGTAGGTGGCGGTCGAGTTCAAGTCACCTTCGACCCACAACCGATTTCCGACCCAGAAATTGTCCAGCGCGATTTTGAGAATAAAAAAGAGCTTCCTATATGTACTCCTCAAAATCAAGATATTGCTTTGAATCCAGAAGTAACCACTCGTGGAGCAAGTAATACAATTAATTCTCACTCACCCAACAAGACTGCTTGTAGAATCGTTGACGAAAATAATAATATCCTCAAAGTAGTTCCAGATAATCGACTTGATTCTAATTTACAGACATTTTTATTTGAATTAGGAAAACAATAATCCAACGGGAACATCTCAGTTAGAAAAAGTCCTCAGACTAAATTCTGTTGCTGCAATCACAAAGCCTACCTACGTCGGCTAATTGTATCTTAAAAGCCCCAGCTGTTTTGCGTTGTAATTGTAGCGATACCCTTCTAGCGTATTGGTATCTTTTGTAATAAAAATATTTTTAATTAATAACATATTACTGATTTATCATAATAAGTAGGTTGGTGTTGAAAATTGTAATTAGGGCAGGCAGTAGGCAGATTTGCTGTAGGCAGTTGGGGCAATAATTTGAGGCTTATTCACAATCTGTTCTTGCTATATTTATTTGTTCCCACCTACTTAAAAAATATCAAATAAATAAATTCAAGTTTAATAAATTCAAATTAAACAAATTCAAATTAAACAAATTCAAATTAAATAAAAAAAATATATAAAAGCTTTTATAATATCTTCCTTATTGTGATTAACCTTCCCCTTTACTTGCCAAATTATTGTCAGTTTTGTCTAGAATTGTCACATCAAGAAATTCAGGTTTGTGAGTTGCAACGAAGCTCAACAACTTATCTAAATCCTCTCTATTAGTTAACCCGATACATCCTGCTGTTCCATCTTCCCCATTACTCTTTTCAAAAGACGGGTCTACATGAAAACCTAAAGCTGAGCGTCCCGTTTGAAACTTGGGTTGTATTGCTAGGAAATAGTCCCCTGCTTCAGCTATTGAACCTGGAATAGCAGAAGTAGAAACAGCATACTTTCCATCTGGTAAAGGAGCTTCCGTCCCACTTTGATGACGGTTTCGAGCTTGCGTAGACGCTCGTCCAGAAACACTTACAAAGCTATGTACTAACTTTCCATCAGCATAGAGGCTAAGTCTATAGAGAGGATTATTTTGAGTATTAGTCTGTCCCGTTGGTATTAATGTCATGAAATTACCAGAATAATTGAGTGGATTAGTATTTGCAGTTGCAATTTTCTGGTCTTCTGAATTTAGCTTTGGTTTTATATTCTCCTTGGGAATTACAGGAGTTGTAGGAGTTGTAGAAACTGTAGGAGAATTATTCGCTTTCTTCTTTTGTTCACCATGAAGACAGCTAATAAGCGTCAAACAGATTACAGAAATCAACGTAATTCGGATTAACATCAGTCCATTGTGATTTTCGATGTTCCTCAACTGTAATTGTCATTTTATACAGTCTACATGGGAATAATCACTTAATTTTATTTAGATAGAGAATTACGTAGAATTAGTTAGGAATTAGGATTTGGGAGTTAAGAATTAGGATATTTGATGACTTATGTGGCGAATACCCAAATCTTCCATAACCTGCAACCATTCATCCGGGGTTCTCAAAGTTTGTTTGAGAAAATCACTGGTAATACTACTGGAATTAGCTTTATACAAAAGAGTTGCGTAACTATAATTACGGGCTTGTTTTTTGAAATTATCTGCACCGTGAAGGGAAATCAATTCCGCTAATTTTTCTTCTACCTTAAGAGTGATTTTCGGTGCTGTCTCTAGTAAATCATTCATCCACTGCTCTTTTTCAACTAGGAAAGCAGTTAATTCGGGATTTCTCGAATCCTTGATATCATGACTAATCGCTTTTATTTTGTCCCTCTTATAAGTATTCCA
>ERZ1740068.1022-NODE-1022-length-10216-cov-10.667651_pt1 | contig 10216 bp, 10 predicted proteins | sample MGYA00581735_ERZ1740068 | MGnify/ENA primary metagenome ERZ1740068 (study PRJEB43018, sample SAMN04849740) | marine metagenome | isolation source: floating plastic debris | place: Pacific Ocean | collected 2008-08-30 | study: EMG produced TPA metagenomics... | reverse complement strand
ATAATTATTCTTGTTTCCAGACTCAGCCACGGTACAGTTTAGACGCAGGACACCGCCACCAACCTACCAGGCTACAAAAGAAGAGAAAGAAGGTCAAGTGAGCATCTTCATAAATGGTAATACTCGGCTCTCATCACCTCAAGTTTCCTGATGCTCACTGTCATACACACTGCTTACTACTATGTCACCACATCTTGCTGTGCAGTTTTAAGTTTGTGAACATTCTCCGTTGTCTCTTCACGTGTTTCATTTAATGGTGACTGTACTGATAAATGTTATTCCAGCTGCTGCAGATGTTACTTCTTTTTCCCGTCGTAAAAACTCCATACTTTGCACTTCGTATCCTTGGTGTTTACCACTATTGTCAGTGTTAATCTTTTCACTTCTCTAACTCCTGGGTCTATGTTGCGCTTTCTCTAGACAAAGAGTTTAAAACTCCAAAACCAGTTAACTACAGAAGAAATTCATTGTGGTATCTACCTACAAATGACGGTGATGATGAGTGGAACCCAGGTATGAACACATTAACTGCAGTTTGGTTGCTAAGGGCTGGATTGGTCAAGTTATAGGCTTGAGCAGTAATACACGTACTTGATCATTTTTTTGGGCTATTGTTCACTGTTTATTCTTGCTACTTCTACCATTTTTTCATAGCATCTATTTTTGACATGAAACCATTTTTTACACTCTCTCTGCTTGTTCGGTGAGCTAAGAATGAAAATATCCATGCTTGAGAAAAACAGCTAGAAAACTCCTTGACAAATGAGGAGAACACAACTTATAAAACTCCAAAAACTACCAGGCCGCAGTGTGGTCAGGTACTGTGTTGACATTTAAAATTCTACTCACATAGTTGTATTCGAGGAAGTTGAAAACCGAAAAAATAATCAATATCCTGATTTGTGATTAAACTTTGGTTTTAAAAAAAATTAATTTTCATTGCTCAAAAAATTCAATTGATTCTTCCCATCAATTCCCTATTAATACGCAGAACATAACACCCTGATAATTTTGAGGTACTTAATTAACGCAAGGCAATCTGTGAAATCCTGCCGTGTTTTGTTTGTGTGTTTTATAAAAAAACAACAGCGTATTATATAATCAGTGATTTTGCCAAATTAATTAAACAAAACATGGGAAGTTGAGTTGGTGTGTTGGTCAGCTAACAGCATTGTTTATAAATCACTCTGACCGCAAGACATTGCTCAAACCAATGTTTGGAAATGCATCGAATGTGAAATCACTGTTCATCAATATTCAGTGCAGGCCTGGTAACCATGTACCGTACATTAGTGCCCTAAAATTGCATTTTAATGATTTTCACCTGAGGGCGTATGCCCAGCATTAATAAGTTAATGAATATTCTTTTGGCTTTAATGTCCTGTTTTGGAATGTAGCCTTGCTTTCCTTGTCAAGTGGAGTAGCCACACCTCAATCAACACTCATAGGGACCAGTATATATCTGTTTGGTAAAATGCCGCTGTCTCTGCGCTGGATGGAATTTGTTTCAGGATGTAAATACTTAGTATCACGTTTTTGGACATGGGCTTTTGGGATGTTTAATTAGCATAAGATAATTACTGAATGAATAATGATCATCAAGCCTTGGAAGAAGACATTTGTATGTTAAAAATTCCAAAAAAATATTATTTGGATATCTTTCAATATTTTGATGTTTTTCTCAAAAGTGATTTTGGCATCCATTTTAATCTAATCGGTTTTATCGAAATCCTACCATAAAGTTGGCAACATAGAGCCAGGATCTGGCATTGTTTGCTGTCTAGACATACTAAACTTTAGAACTGGATCCAAAATTCTCAACAAATTGGTGTTGTCCGGTTTTATTGCTAAATATTTGCATAACATTCCGGCCTAACATATTTTTTAAAGGAGTGCAGACCTTACATATTAGTTTATTGTAGCGTTTTGCCTCTTAAAACCAGCTGTGGGCTTGTCCACAATGGCTAGCTGTATGTCCGTAACCTCTAGAGAGGCGAATAATTTCCATTGATTTTCTGAGAATGTGTGCTGTAATTGAAAATTAGCGTAAACAATATTCTGTGCACTACTCTCGGTCTCACTCTTGTTCAAAACATGCTTAATTCTCACTGAAATGCATAACATGAAGACTAAAAGTTACTCACTTGGTTACGCTCCTAAAACTGGGAAATATAAAAAGGCACCTCCAATGACTGTCTTTGCTACTCCATTTAAACTAAAAACATGTAAGTCTTTCCTGGTCTTCCTTATTAGGCAAAGAATTATTGACATACTTTCATTCGGAACAACTTGTTTGGTGCAAATGGAACAGATTTCCTATGAATTGGGTTATGTCGGTGTCGCAAACAATAGCTGTGGATTTGGTGCCAAATCATGGTCAATAATAAAAAGGTGCATATATGAGTCAAGTTTGGCATCCTACCTCTTTTTTCATTCCACATTCTCTGGTTACTACAATACCCTATCTGAAAACCACTTGTTGTGTTAATTTATTTAGACAATAATTAAAACTAAGTGAAGAAAAATTGTTATACACTGGTAACAATGATTTATGGACAATATCTAAAATTCCTTTCTTTCCGATCTTTTGGCAGCTAGTTTCAGCGCAATTCCAAGTGTAACTAGTGACCAGACATCTCTATATTTCTTTTTCAGCATTCTAAACGGCTTAAACGATGCCAAAATGGCTATAGTTCCTATTTTACACAAATGATAAACAGCCATCAATCAGGCTGCCCTGTTTCAATGAGCCAAGAATGATATTTATAGAGATCCCTTCACTCATGCAATCAGGACAGTACGGTAATTTGTCTGGCATTACTGAATGTGCGTGATTTGATTGCATGTGAGCAGTTAGGCAAATTGTGTGCCGCGAGACTTTGCTGATTATGCAATTTGTTGGAGTTATCTTCTCGTGGAAAGTTAGGTTCTCCATTACTATTGCTGTCCAAGTATTCTGAGCCCGTCGACGACGACTTTTGTAGCTATGCGTGACTTTCAAAACTTACCTACCATTTTACTTATGCTCTTTCCTCTCATTCCACTCTGAAAACTGGATACCTATTAGTCGATGCGTGCCACAAAAAATGAAAATACTAAGTGTTACAATAACGGAATGTGTGTGATGTGTCACGGCAATCTGTTACCAGATGCCATTGATGTGACGGCAGTGCCATTTCAAGCTGACTGTGGGTAGGAAATATCTGCGTGTAACTGTGTTTTCAGTCTCACACAGTGTTAGTTGGGGTTTATAACATAATGCTTTCTCACCAGAGCAAAAGACAGTGGGAGGGATTTTCTGAGAATGAAATTGGCGATGATTTCCTTGAAGAAGCTACTGAGTTATTGAAAATGGGTAAGAAAATTCAGCCAGGCTTTTATCAACTATTTAATAGCAGGCGGGGTTGGCATATTTTTTAGAAAAATGGATGAAATTGACAAATGGCTGATTTTATGCTGACGTAAGTTGATAGTATTCAAATTGAAAGGCAGAACTTTTAAAAGAACGGACTGTCACAACTTTGCAATGCTTTCATGTGAGGCTGTCTTCTCTTCATTTCTAGCTGACAGACAGACAGCGGTTAGAGATAGCTGGGATGCAAGTGCCATTGAGGATTCTAAGCTGACTATTGCTTCAAACCCTAATGCCAACATTGACAGAACCCCACATAAGGTATGTAGAAATACTATATAATCTGTCAGGTTTTGCGTGTGGAAAGGTTATGTCCGAGAGTACATATAATTAGATTTATAAATGTATTTGTCCTGCTCTCCCTGATCTCAAATTGGTCTATGTCTTGGATGAGTCAGGGAGTTGTCCCCACGAATTTGTTCATATTTAAACTCCCAGATTGTTGGTAGATAGGACGTTATTCGTTCAACAAGTTAAGATTGCGCAATAGTTGATTAAAGTTGTCTTTTACCAATTCATTACATGAGGTATTGCTTGACACTGCTGCAAGTCAAGTGGAGGTAATTGCTTTCAATGTTATGTATTCATAATATAAAGCGAATCAATGATTTGTTATTTTTCTAACCCCTCCATGAATAGAAATATGTTACTTCAAACAATAGAGCTAGATTCTATTACACAATTACACAAAACATTTTGCAATTTGTAAGCGATAGGGTTGACATTTAGGTACTGGTAAATTCAGGCGCTGCTGCTTTTTCTGACAAGTCACGATTTTCAGTTGGACATGATCATCTTGCTGGATATACTACCAAACAACGCAAGGAAGAAAAGTTCAAATTTCTTCAAAAGCATACAGAAAATAAATTTCTCTTGGGACTCTAGAAATGGAATTACTTGAAATTGTTGAGCATGATATAGGATCAGTGAACATAGGATTTGATAGAACTGATACCTCAGAGCAGCAGGGTAATGCAAACAATAACAATAACGCTACATCAACAGAGCAGACAAGTGCAATACCTATTAGTCAGAGAAAGGTATTATGTTTTGTAAGCAGTGAGCGCTTTTAGTGGCAAGCTCTCTCTGCAAAAGTTTACTGGTATCTAGTGAAAATGTTATGCAGTATGAACTTCCGCTATCTGACCATGAAGCATGAATAACAATAATGTCAAGTTTTTGCTTTTATGAGCTTTCGAAAAACTGCATTTTAAGCTGAAAAAATGTGACTATTGCAGTATGGGAAGGTTTATTGTGTTACAGCTTTTTGTGGAGTTAGACGAGTTGATCACACAACAGCATGATGATGAGGTGGAATTATGGGAATGGAGAGAAAAGGCTCGATGGATCAAGTTTGAGGAGGATGTTTTGGGAGCGGCGGACAGGTGGGGACGACCCCATGTTGCCTCTCTCTCATTTCAGAGTCTGATCCATTTGCACAAAGCTCTTGAGAATGGTAAGAAATAAGGCAACTTTCTTTTGGTTTGAACTTGTTCACCAGATTGCAATTGCGTCAAATTGATGAATATACCACTAACATTGTGCATAGACTTGTGCCTACATTCGCGCTAAGTTTTGGGGCTAAAAATGGCTGAGGCACAGCGGAGTTGTTGAACTTCTTTGGTTGCCGCTTTAGGTAAGAGCTTCCTGTTATGGTTTGATCAGTCTTTTGAACGGAGTATAAAAAAATACAGTATTTAGAGCTCCTCTATCAACTTCTAGATGTCTCAATTTTATTCACTGACCCTGCATAGAATGTTGATTACTGACAACACCTATTCCTTGGGTTTTCTGTATAAAGAAAGTATCAATTTCTGTGAGACCTACTCAATCTTACGTGACAAAAAACATGAATTACAATGTCATTCTTGACAAGGGTTGACCTTTCAATCGATTATCATATCTTCTGTCCGGGTCACCCTGACCACGGATTCTACGTTTAAAGACACATGGAATCTATGCTTCCTGGCGATTTGAATGATGGTTCATGATTTGGTCTCAAGCAATTAGGGCCAACGCCCTTTGTGTCACATACCAGTTACTGAAAATGTGACTATGAGATGACACCTAAGCGCTCTTAAGTATTCCACCCTAGTGTATAATTTGTGTTTCTTCTTCCTTATTATATTTATTAAGATTATCGGAAGCCTCTACATGAACCTTGCGGCATTACATCCCTGGAACTTTGTGTGGTTTTTAAAGTTCTGAGAATGACATTTTGATATCGAGAATGACCAAAGATATTCTCATAGAACTCGACTCTTAGATAATTGCCTTTTCAGCCCAGCGCTAGACAAGTGCTGTGATTGGAATATTACCGATGGCTTAACTCCACTCATCGCTTAAAATATGTTTTTAAAAAAAGTTACCTAACTCCTAATTTCATGGCTTTATCTTTGAAGGTTGTGACATTTGATTGAAATCATTTTCACAATGAGCCCCCCTCCTCAATTTTCAAGACATAACATTTTAAGTACCAATAACAGTACTTAAACTATGTCATTATCTACATTATTATTGTGATTTCAGATTGCCAATTTTAGTCAAAATAGAAAAATAATTGTAACATGACATTCTCAAGAGTCTAGACAGCTTTGTCCCCTAACCCCTTCAGTCAAAACAAAATGCATGTTATTATTGTTCCCGGAGGGAATGGTGGTCATTTCTCAGAACAACATGACTTGGTGCTTCTACACTCGAATGCAAGACAACTCCCTAAATTTTTACTTTTGTCAATATATCTATCTTTTGCAGGAATTATTTGCCTCGATATGGCGGTGAGCAGTTCTACAAACATGATGGAGCAGATTGTCAATCTGCTCATGGAAACCAATCAGTTGTCCAAACGAAATGAGGAGTACCTGAAAAATGCCCTTCTTCTCAGACACAGGTGAGCTGAGGCTCGGGAATAACGATGAGATTAGTATTATAATTCCGCATGTTTTGATATTATTTTAAAAGGAGTTGTCTCCTTCATTGAATCTGGTCATATAGACATTGACCTCAATGTCTATGGGTACTTCAAAAATTTTCTCTAGTGCTGGTTGTGTACAAGAGTTATTTATTTCGTTACCAATCTACTCGTATAATTTTCCCATTATGAAAATTTGCTATTATTGAATTATTACCATTATTATTCACAATATTCACAATTATTTGTAGCTCAAGCAGCAAAGCTAAATTCATGAAGAGTGACGGAGCGCATCATTCCCAGTTTTTATTGGCTAATGGCAGCAGTCAAGGTCATGTCAACCGTGGAAGTATCGTCGAGATGGAAATGGGAGGAGAAACTCAGAAGGACCTCAGTGCGGTAATTATCTTTCCTCTGAAACATTTCAGATGTTTAATTAACTTGTGTGCAACTCTGTGTAATTAAGGATATAGGAAAGCACTGAATCCTTGGGAACTATGTTTGTTAGAGCCTTATTTACCTCAGAGTATCCATAAAACCGATCAGATTTTATCAAATTTGAATTTTTGCTTGATTTTCAAATTACATTCGGTCTAGTCAAAACTAAGATTTTTTATTAAAAGCTGTTGTTGTTGACAGGATCATCATCAAGTTTTGATGAAGAGGATAAAGGCTGCACAGTCAGAGCCAGACAAGCAGTATAACTATGAGCTGCTGAAGAAGATACCGCCTGGTGCTGAAGTCGCCTCCTGTCTCGTTGGTATGTAACGGTATCCGAAATGTTAGCTACCAGGTCAGTTTTTCCCATGTAATCAGATACTAAGATACCAAAATGTCATCTATAAATTTTATGTGTTGCGGATTTTTTTTGCAGCTGCATTAACCTTTACAAAGCCAGAACGATGAAAATGACTCAAATGAAAGCAACTCCAAAAGTAATTAGCCTTTCTTAGGTTGCTGATACAATAAATGTGGATTATCTGTAATTTCTTACCTTGATGCCTTGATGTTAGTGTTGTGTTCCTATTGCAGGTACCCTAAAGAAGCTTGAGAAGCCATGTGTAGCTTTTGTCAGACTATCGAAGGGAGAGATGTTAGATCACATCTCAGAAGTGCCATTACCTGTCAGATTTCTATTCATCTGTATCGGACCTCCCATACCTCACATGGACTACACAGAGATTGCTAGGTCTCTCTCTACTCTGATGGCTAACCAGGTACCAACATGCTCACCATCCCTTACCATGGCATGCTGATTCTAGGATGTTGCTGCTCACTTCGAATCCAAAGTTATAATATTCAAAATGCAGAAAGACGATTGTCACTTTGGCATACAGTGGTGGTTATGGGGGAATGCCTTTCTTGAGGCATGCCTACTTGTCTCATGAAATCTTCTCAGTAGTATTCAATAGAAAGCATTATAACTAAATTTGTGTGTTGTTTTGAAATGAATTCATTGTAAATAGGGATGGATCCGATTCATCAAAGTATTCAATCATTACAGAGGTTCCAAGATGCGGTATATGGAGCTTTGGACAGACCTGCTATCCTGTCCGCTATGACATCGTTTCTGGACGACTCTCTGGTGCTGCCGCCTGGGGACTTTGACAGCACCACATTGCTGCCTATCATGCAGATGGCTAAACAGAAACTTAAGGAGAGAAAGGAGAGAGAAGAAAAAGAGCGGGCGGCAAAGGAGGCGGCCCGTAGACAAGGTGAGTGTCTGATTTGTATGAGAACTACTGCTTTATAATCGCATTCAAATTATAAATGTATTGGAATTTGATACAAACTGCATTTGTGTAGCCACAAAAAGCTGAGTTTTAGCTCTCTATCAGCGTCGTACCTGTACGTGTCGATACTACTATCCGTCAGGGAAATATGTCTTATTCGCTCAATTCACTCTAACTTGCTCTCTGTATCATGTCTTTGGTATCATGGAGCCCCTACCTAACAAGTCAGCCGTAAAGCTCTACATCTATATAACACAACCCTTCAATCATCTACTCGACCCTGACTTGACCTGACTATCACGCTAACCCGTCTTTCTATCCTGACTATCAATTCCATCCAATCTATAATGAAGTGCACCTTCTCTTAACAGCACTAAAAATTATTTTGATTTGTGAAATTTGCCAGGGGTGTTTGCGCCAATATCAATAATAAGGCAAAAGCTGAAGAAAAGCATATGTAAGTAGCCGCTAGACTGCAATGACAGTTATCAGGTATCGGAGTTGTCTCACTCTAGTTGTAATTTCTTTTTTCTTCAGGCGGATTATGTGTTGACACATTTCAGCTCTGTACAGCTCATTATCTGTGACTAAATTATAGTTTTCTCGTCTGATAATGACCATCGAAACAATTCAATGCCAGTCTTGTATGTGTATCTTTAAACTTAAGGGAAATTTGAATTGTGAATATTTCAACTACAGTTACTTAACAACACGTAGGACACTGGCACATCTCTGGTGACCAAGGTTCATGAAGATCGACAGCCTTGCCAAACCACAATTTATCAACTTTTTCAACAAAGAATGTCGATGTTTGCCCGTTTCACTTGCTTAAAATGGTTAAATCATTTGGATCTTGTGTTTATTATCACGCCACAACTAAAGTACGACAATTGAAATATGTGAAGAAAAGCAGAGAGCACTCAACAGCATGTGTTAACATCTAACTTTATGTGATAATCTAAATGTATGGTATTAGTCCTGAAAGTGAGTTAATTGCGGTAAATTTCATCTGTATCGTATTCTTGATTGTAGCCTCTGACACATCCATCGCTACAGCTGGTCTGGAGGATGAAGATGACCCACTCAAGAGAACTGGACGTCCGTTTGGTGGTCTGATAAAAGACATAACCCGCCGGTATCCAAAATACTGGAGTGATATCAAAGATGCTTTTAGCTTACAGGGACTGGCAGCACTTATCTTTATCTACTTTGCTGCCGTGTCTCCGGCTATCACATTCGGTGGACTCGTTGGTAAGCGGGCGGAGCGTGCAGTGGAAAATTTTAAGTAAACTCGTTCGTTTTTGTGCTTGTGTTGTGTTCTCTAAACAACATTCCTGCAAAACTTCAAACTTTCTAAATATGCATGTCGGCTATTTCCCAATGGGAAGTTAACGCAGCGCAACTTTTGATACATTGTGTAATTTCACAAAATCGAGAATTCTTAAAGAGTGTGATTTGCTCTGCGCTTTGTGAAACCACCAGAAGATAAGTCATTGCAGCTCCGTAGATGTGTTGGAAGCAGGAAGGAGAGTTCTGTGCGGTGAATGATAATTTCTTTGTTTCAGGTGATAAAACAGACGGATATATCGGAGCCAGTGAGTTACTTCTCGGTACAACGATATGTGGTATCCTCTTCTCCATCTTCTCAGGACAGCCTCTGCTTATTGTCGGCTTTACGGGACCGCTACTCGTGTTTGAAGAAGGAGTCTATTCTGTAAGCATTCTTATTCTCACTGAATTGCTTTTTATGTGTCTGTAGATCAGCCAAACGTGTGACGTATTGTTTGAAAATATGCAAAACAACAGTGTCCAATTTTGTGGGGACGGGAGCGTAGCATTGGTGTATCACAAGAGTTATCTGTTCTTTGTGGCATACATTGATTGTTATCCAGTAGTTGCAAAATTTAATAATAATAGTAATAAATGATAATGATAGAAAATAATTTTTATGTATTTTAGTTTGCACAGTCTCTGGACATAGACTATCTGTCGTGGAGGTTATGGATAGGAGTGTGGATACTTGTGATAAGTATTGTAGTAGTGGCGTGTGAGGCGTCGTTCCTGGTTGGCTACGTCTCCCGATTCACACAGGATATCTTTGCTTTCCTCATCTCGCTCATCTTCATCTATGAGACATTCTACAAGCTCGTTGTTGTAAGT
>ERZ1740068.1021-NODE-1021-length-10224-cov-7.861737_pt1 | contig 10224 bp, 12 predicted proteins | sample MGYA00581735_ERZ1740068 | MGnify/ENA primary metagenome ERZ1740068 (study PRJEB43018, sample SAMN04849740) | marine metagenome | isolation source: floating plastic debris | place: Pacific Ocean | collected 2008-08-30 | study: EMG produced TPA metagenomics... | reverse complement strand
CCATTCGTTTCAACAAAAAAGCCAGCTAAAAGCTGGCTTTCAATAGTTTGTCGGGGTGGCGGTCAGAATTTCTAACTTTTTTGGCCTCTGATGCGGCTGAAGTGGGGAATTGCCTTAAGGAGCTCCACCAGGGCTAATCAACCAATCTTGAACTTTAGGAGCCTGACCAGTGAAAGAAAGAAGGTGTCTTTCCTGCTACAGGTCTTTTTTTTCAACTCAAGTACAAACGGAAAACCACTATCGATGTGTTTCTTGGCTCTTAGTTACGTTTAGTTATTTTCTTATCAGTTTACCACAATCTGTTTGACCAGTATTTTTCTTGAAGGGTTTCTTCTGCTTGCTTTGCAATCTTTGATCTTTCAGCCTGTGAAAGAAGATCTGAAATAATGTTGGCTGTGTTGCCGGGGTCAACAATTCTCCTGGTTACAAATGTGGTTGAAAGATAGTCCAACACCCTGGTGAAATTCAGAGCAGGCTGGTTTTTGCCTTTTTTGTAAAGGGCATCTAGGACAGCCAGCTCCAAGTAAATTGAGGGGAAATCAAGTTTGTGATTGTCTCGCCAAATTTTGGTTGCCAAAATCTCCGTCTGTCTTCCTGATGCTTTGACTTTTGCTATGTGGATGCTGGTGTTGGTTTGGGTCCAGGCTTTTGCCCCTCTTCTGACATGAAGCCTGTACCAATTGTGCAGGCCAGCTTGTTTTTTAGCTGGTACAAAATCAATGGTGAAATTAGAAGTGTAAATCCGAATTGAGACGTTTTGCCGCCTCATTCTGGTAATTTCCAGTTTTTCTCGACGAGCGCTCAGGAACTTGTATAGGGATTCGTATATCTCTCCCAAAGTTCCAGCAGTTGAATCTTTTAAGGAGATCAATAAATCGAGATCGGTTTTCCCTTTCAGAGCCGTTCCCTTGGCTGTTGACCCGGACAACTTGATGCCAGAGACCAATGAACCTGATAGTGAATTTCCGGCCCATTCTTTTACTGCATTGAGCAATGGCATAAGCCGTGGGTCGGTCTTCTTGAGCGGCTTTAGCTTCTTTTGGGCTACAATCTTTTTTACGTGACTATCTCCTTTCATTTAGGCAGGGATTTATCAAATTGAATCCAGGGCGTCAGCGTATTTCATTATGTCGATTGGTCGCACCGTGCCGAGCTTTTGCAGGCCGTCCATCAATTTAAGAAAGAATGTAATCAATGCTTCTTCCTTAGTGCTATATGAAATGGTGTTGTTGCTGTAATCCACCCAAAACGCGCTATCCTCCAAGACGCATCCGATGTCAAGTTGCTGATCAGTTGTAAGAGCCGATATTGCATTTTTGAACGGTTTGCCATTGGCGATTGATTCCTTCCATGAATTGGACAGAGCGAGATAGCCGCCCATTATTCGAAAGAGTTGTGGAGCAGGTTTCACCCTTCCTTTATCTACCACCTGTGTGACCGTCCGATTGAGCTTTCGCACAGACTCTACCTTTTTTCCACCATAGATCAATAGCTCCCGAGTCACCTCCTGTTTCACTTCAAAAGCTGCATACACACTTTCAGCCGGAATGAATTTCACACCATCTTCGACAAAAACGAAAGGAGTATACTGTTGATCGTAGATTACCAAGTCGATAGCATCACTGTAATTGCCCTTGTAGTCGATGATCGTAGCGGAATCGACATTATAACGATTTGGTAGGTATTCCTCCAACCAGTTGATCCAATGCCGTTCACTAACGTCTCCTTTGGTCGGAGCGTGTTTCACTTGCTTGCGTACCGCTCCGAGTTTCTTAGCCATTGCCTCTTGAAGACCGAGAAATAAATCTTTGGTGTTTATAGTATTACCTGTCATTGGTGTATGCTTGAAGGGTGCTTTGGTAATAGATATATAGAGCCGGATCATACAAGTTCTTCGTTAGCCCGGCTATTAGGAGCAATGGGGTCGCTGTTTTTACTTCTGTTAAGGCGCTAATTGCCGCCATAGCCTTGAGGTCTTTCTTGCTGAATTGGGATTTTCCGTTGGGGTGGGTGTGCCATTCCCCAACGTAGTTGATTTCACCTTCTGACCGGTTGTATTCGTCCTTGATGCGATCGTTTAGGTTGTGGGGGTGCCTGGTAAAGCCATTTGGCTTGCTTTCGTACTCGGTAGGTATGACAAGCTCTGTAATGGTGATCTTAGAACAGTTGGGGCTGGTTTTTCCCAAGAAAATCCCCCCAAATTCACGCGGGTGAAATTCAAGACCTAACTGTCTAATTTTGTCTAAAATTTCGGCTGGAATTTCGACTGAAAACCCAAGGGTATTATTTATATACTTAACATTCATCTACCTCTATTTCAAATTTAGTTTCGGTCTCCGTTGTTCTGAGGATAAACGTTGAATGGTCAACCCTCGTGAGGTATCGCCGGTTAATAATTTTTAGAGCATGCTGGACCAGCACGTTCACATCATTATATCCGGCTTCGAAGGTAGGGTACTGGCAGCCCGCTTCTGGGTAAAAATCAACTTTTACGCTCTCTGGTGAAAGCTTCTCGAAAATTCGGTGTTTTTGATCAGCAACAGTTCTGCGACCGGTTACACATACCAGTTCACGTGCTTTGTTGGAGATCGACAGGTTAAACACGATTTGATTTTTCAACTTCATCTTGTCTATCATGTAGGCCAACTCCATATCGGTCGAGCAATCGAAGATAATGTCGTGCTTTTGGAGGAATTCTCTAGTCTTTTCATAATGAACAGATCCAGGTAGTCCTTTATAGATTTGCCCTTCTTGCCAAACATCGAGGAAGGGTGAAGTCATCAATAGTCTTTGAACAATTCCATCAATTTTGTAGTCTCCAATATGCTGCATGTCGAACTCTGAACGACAGATGTTTCCTGATCCAACCACATCGAAATCTACAGTTGTGAGCTTGCGTAATCCACCCCTTGCAAGCGCCATTGCCATCATGCTCCCGATGGCACCCGTCCCGATCAAAAGGACCCGACTCTGGGTCAAGTCATCCGCAAGCCTTCCCCGTCCGAAGTACCTGTCGTAAGCGCAATTAGCTGTGTTGCACCAATTAAGAGGTTGTTCAGTGAACTCTCCACCCCATCCGATTGCCGACTTCACACCCCGAACCGGAAAATGGCGAGGGTCGATTTGCAGACACTCCCAATGAACTTCTGTTCCTTGCTCCCCTGGAATGTCGTACCCGATCATTACCAACATATTAGTTGGCCTCCTCTTCTGTCGCATTGCTTGCTGGTGGAATAGATACATATAATTGATCGACTCCTTGTCAAAATATGGTTCGAGGTCGCTCCAGTTCTGGGCGATCCTCCTTCGTTCGATAACAGGCTCGTCTTTGATGTAGAACCATACACCTTGCCCTACCTTCTCATTTTTCGGTGATTGGAGATATTCTGCGAACGTGGATGGTAGACTGTCGAAATTGTTAACAATGATCTGCTCCCCTTTTCCTCTTGATCCGGGACCGAAGGAAACGAAAGTAAACGTACCAAAATCATGTTGTCGGAGGTTAGTATTAGAGTCGTCGAACAGAATTGTGGTATCATTCCTTTTAGCCAGTAGGTAGGAATACTTGGTATCGCCCTTTTCGTCAATGTAGTAATCCTGTATCCACTGTAAGAGTAGGTTATACTCTGCGTGTAGTTTCCGGGTTGGGTTGTGATCGGGACGGGCATGCAAGCAAATTGATCCATCCAAGTTGACATGGTTATAACCCATGACTTCCTTACAAACGAAGTGGATAGAATTCTGGTTATTGCCCAAAGGATACCCTCCTGGAATTAGAACATCAAAAACCGGATTGTCCTTGCTCGTTTCCACCTCAATCCTGCCGATTACAACGCCCTTGATAATTTTGAAGGGTTTGATTAAGGTAGCTGCTGGGGCAGTTTTAAAAAATTCATTGCAAAGGTTGGCTATTTCCTCCATTAGCCAAAGCTCTGCGTTGTCAGTATCGTAGGGCCAACTCCTTTGCCGTTTCCATCATCGTCGTCGGAAAACTCATCGTTAATCGGGAAGTAGGTTTTGATGTTGTCGCTGTCCTCTTCAATCTTTTTAAGCATGTTACGCATGTCGTTGGATAAGCTGTTTTTCCTTCCAATTGTGATGGTGTCGGACACAATATTGTTGGAGTTAGCAGGGTCAGTTAGTCGAATTGTTAAAACATTATCACGAATGAATTCCATTACCATTTCTAGCTTTGGCCACAACCCAGTAGGAGTTGCATCTCCCTTATCATCGAAGGCCCTGATAGTAATCAGCTCAACGAAAAATGACTTATACCTTTTAGAGTGTTCGGCCTTCCATACTTTCAGGAGCTTGATGATGTCTCGTTCCGGGTTTTTACCGCTAATATGGTCGATGTGCTTCTTAATGTTTGTCTTTGTCTCAGTGGCAGGGTCCCCGTTTTTTGGGCGAACATAGAGCTTCAGATCATGCGTTGTTGAGTATTCATCCTCATTGATTTCTCTGCCAGGGACAACGTCCATGTCTATTTCATCGCCGTCGATGTCAAATGTAAGGCCCGTGCTTACCCGCTGTTTTCTGACTGGCTTGATAAGCTCCTCGTCTTCATACTCATTTTGGAAATAATTCCATACATCATCTGCCATTTCAGACAGTGTGTCAAAACTTTTTCGCTTAAATGGAATGCAAATGTCAATGTCGAATTTGGTGTTAATCGCCGTGTGTTTAGCATACGACCCGGAGTTGATTGGATTGGTTGCTTTCTCTTTCGCGTACTTCTCAATCAACGCATCTCGAACCTCATCTCGCTTTTTAATGTACTTGTCCATGAGGTCTTGGACATGACTCATTTTATGAGTGTCCAAAGTTTGCTGTAAGTGTTCACTTTTGTTTGTTGCCATTTTGTCATTTAGTATTTAAGCTACCACCCTGTTTTACTTCATTACTATTGTCACGAATTATGCCAAGATCAAAAGACCGATATCCACTGTCAAGTAGACAGTTTTTGGCAGAGTTTTGTCAACTGATTGGCAGAATAGCACGGACCCAGAATCGACCTTCTACAATCCGTCTTTTGGCACATACTCTATGAGGCAGGTCTGGAACTTTGATTAACGCTTACAGCAAGAGTTACATCAAAAGAACCAATAAGAGAAATGGCAATCACTTACTTTCGCACTGATTGGCCAATTCAAGAGTTTTCAAGTGTCTGAATTGGAAGTTCCGCCTGTTGTCTTGAGGAGCGATTTTAGAAGTGGGAAACAGGTTTATCAATAGCTTCTGAAATCTCTCCTGAGAATCTAAGAGCCGAGCTATTCACACAAGCTGTTTGCCGTGGACCAGTAGACAGCGGATGTTTTCGAACATACGAATTTTTCATTCAGGTCGAAAAAGTGAACATTTCAAACAAACCGCGGTCTATGGGGAACAGACACCACATGATTTGAAAAAAGTGAAATTTTCAAATCAATTGAAAAAAGCGAAAAATTCAAACGAAGTGCTGTCTGCCGCCTATAGACAGCAAATGGTTTAAAAAAACTGAAATTTCACTCAATGCAAGAAACTGCTAACAAGTCCAGTTGCAGTTGGTCGAAAACTATCGACTGTCCACATTCACTATAGATAAAAGCACGAGTTAGGATACAAAGGTGTATTGGTTTGCCCTCAAGTTTCCAACATAAGATGTTTCTTGGTATTCTTCTTTGTTAGATTTGCCTATACCACCATGCGGGGCGCAGGTGAACTAATGCGCCATTAGCAGTCAAAACATACCATCTGTTAGAACGGCCCGCGCGGTGTTTGCACAATCGGACCCAATGACCGGTTTTGTCCCTTAATAAACCACTACCTTCAATTAATTGGGCCATAGGGGACAAAATGGCTCATCTTTTATAACCGCGTATGCAGCGTTTGAACAATCGGACATAGTGAGGTATTATGACCCATAATGGTTCAATAAACGTAAGAACCAAAAGAGGGCCTCAAACCCTTGGGGTCACATCACAGTGGGATGAGGAAGACCTGCAAACAACGGGATGTGTTGGAAAGATGATAAGTTGAAAATATTTAACGTATGAAATCTGATTATATCCTATTCTGGCCACACCCCTAAAGATTTAAAAACAGGCTCTCATGTCTTCAAAATTTACTTGTAATGTGCGTTCTTCTATGCGCTTCCATTGAAGTTGAATAGAGTCATTGGGGCATTTTATGACCAAATCATCGGAGGTAATCGTTTTTAGGTTGTTTACGTACCTGCAAACGTATCTTTCTCTTTTAGAGAAGCGCCTTTTTTCTGACATAATCATGTAACCGGCAACCCCACTTGCCACCAGATGTATGGTTCCTAAATCAATTTTTGACAGGTTGGTGTCTAAGCAGATGATTAGGTGGTCAAAATAGCCAAGTGAGGTAATCAGAAGAGAATCACCGGGATGGATAGTTAGTTGAAACTTTCCACTGGAATCAGTCACTGTACCATAGAGCTTTGTTTGTGAGCTGACACAGGAGTAGGACAGAGGCTCTTGCGTTTTAGAATCCACCACAACACCTTTAATTGTCTGGCCGAACCCAGCCGTAGATTTAAGCAGAAGCAACAATACAAGAACCTTGAATTTCATTGAAAAAGCGTCCTGGATTATGGTTCGTAAACCCTTATTCCGTTATCAACCAACCTTGGCCTGACAGTCCCACCGTAGGTGGTAATCAAGTAAGCCCTGAATTGGGTGGGTTGGTCGCAATCGACACGAACGTTCCTGCTATACTCCTTGGCCATGTCTAAAGGAGAGAAAAAATTGTAATGCACCTCAATGTCATTGAGCCTCAAGCCAACCACCCTTTTATGCTCGTCAGTAGGGATGGCTTCTTTGTCAACACGCATTTTCACCCTCACTATGTCACAATCGTTCGTTGGAGAGAAATCTACACGAATGAACTCTATGCCTGTATCTGGATCAAAAATACTACCCTCCGCATTGACGTCCTCTAATTCATTTTTTTTGCACCCCAAAAGGAGCAGCAGGAACATTGAAACAAGAGCGAATTTTTTCATATCGAGATGGTAATTCCAAAAGTGTGCGTGTTGAACTGAAAGGAGGATGTTGGCTTGATACGTGTTAAAAGGGGCGATTCAGTGTAGACCGGTTTAGACCATTTACGAGTCCAAACCCAAATACCCACCGAAGCAATAATGGAAGCCCCGCCAAGAACATACATTTTGGTGACGTAACGATTTCTTTCCGTGAGTTCGTTTTCATAAGCCTCTTTTGCCTCATCGAAGTCGCTCTTTGATTCATTGATGTCGTTGATGATAAAAGCGCGTTGGTAGACTCTTTGGGCATTATTGGCTTCATCTTGATATTGGGCCAAACTGTTGTCGTAGGCTCTAACCCGTCTTGCAACGGCTGTTAGGAAATAATAGCTTGAAATACCTGGAACAACCGAGTTGATACCGATTTTTAAAGCCTTTTGCTTGATCGCCTTGCTTCTGTAAGCCAGAAACTCCTCTGAAAAAGTGGCTACCCTGACATAGTTGTTCCTTCCAGGCTTGACAAATACGGTATCCACAATCAAGCTTCGTCTTGGTGCCCAAAATTGAAAGACATGGTTGCCGGTATCTAATTCGAGTGTACCAAGGTTGGTGTCCAGCTTCACTCCGTCCAACTTAATGATGGCGGTTTCCGGGTAGATGGCATACCTAAGCTGACCTTTGCCAGCGGTTTGGCCGTGCAGGCAGGTGCATACACCAAAACAGAGTAAGGCAAATAGGGTGGCTCCTTTAGCATGGCTTCGGAGCATCACGGATATGTTCATATTCAAAAATCATGTAGGGTTTCTCAGTTCAATATCATTCCGGTGGGCTTATTCCTCAGCTATCTAATACAGGTAAAACATACTTTCCGTATTCTCCCTGAGTAGCTCTTCTGCGATACTTAACACCTCGTTTTTTAGGTGCTCGGTAACTAAATACTCTCTTTCTTTTGATGGCGCAATTCCATTGAATCTTTGATTTCCAAAGCAATCTACCTCTATAATGAAGACGATTTGCGTCCCTGAATAAAAATCAATTAAGATTCGGTTATCAATCCACATCGGTATTAAGGAATCCCCAAGACTTCCTATGCCATTCTTTACATCTTGTTCATTGAGTTGCAAATCTCGAATTAACTCCTGAACCTTGGAACTATCAGAAATTACAGTTGGATTAAATGCAATCTCTCTTAGTTTGCTTGGAGGAATTGAGTTCTCAAAATCCCCTTCAGTAGAGATCTGATAGATTACAATCTTATCTGCCCAACTCTGAGCATTTACATTGAAAAAAGCAATAAAAGCCATAATCAATGCTATTAGAAGCGGTTTATTGTGGAACATTAGTCTGTGTAGGTATTACAAATTTGTTGTGGTTTACAACCACAGTACCACAGGTAGAACGAGGGACCTATTTGCCGTTTTGGACCTTTCTTATCCTGCAATCCGATTTCTCTATTTCAATATATGGTCCTCCTTTGGAGTCTTTACCCTTCACGACCCAATATTGGTTCATATCGTAGACTTGGAAAGGTTTATGCTTCCTTACCCCCTTTCCATACTGTCCTACAAGTACAATTTCGGCTATTGATAAAGCCATTTCCTTGGAATGGATAATTTTCTTCGACTCTTCAGAATATTTAGATTCAAACCCGCCATTCAGAAGTGCGATTATCAAAATGATTAATATGAAAGAAGCTTTTTTCATGGTTACAGGTACTTTTTTGCTCTTTTTCAACAATTATCCGATTGGCTGTGATGCGGATAAACTTTTTGTTCTTTCTGATTCTTACTTTTTCAGGTGCGACATTATTACGTCTTTCAGGTGCATTTGGATCAGAAGGCAAATCCGTTGCCAAAGTTTCTATGTTCTCTGTTGAAGGGTCATATCTTTTCATTGCTCCTGAAGGTGTAATTATATAACCTGGAAATTTTGCAAAAGAATTGGTAATATCTTTGCAAGAAATTTGCTACTCAATTGATTTTAGGAAACAGGTATTTGGAAATTGAATTTTTAAATCAAATTCTTATCTATGCCCAACTATAAGTTTAACCTTTAGGGATTTTTTCACTCCAATTTTGTAGTCGATTTAAGAAGTGCTCGTATTCCTCATCCTTGATGATGTGAACAGTATTTGTTAAGCCCGATATATCAAAGAACCGGTTGTTTGGTTCTATACCAGATAGGCTACATAAATCATTATATGCAAGAATAAAATGCCCTGCATTTCCTCTGTTTTTTATGATTGAGTCCAAACAAAAAATTCGTTCATCAATAGTAAGAAAGTAATAGGAGTCTGAAAATTGAATTTTTAAATCAACGTCCTGACCACATCCAACATTGGGATTACTTGCTATAACACAACAGAAAAGGAGTGTTCTAATTACCAACTGGAATATATTTAATCTCATGAAATTTTCTATTTTCAAAAATAATTTGCATTCAAACAGTAGTCCTTTTGTCATCTATAACAATTATCGTGAGAACCCCTCTACAATGATTCAGCTTATCATTCAATTGAATAGATTATGGTTATTATAGTCTATTAAAACGGCAACCTGATTAGGGTTGCTGTTTCTGTTTCCGTCTAATCGAAGTTTATATATCAAATACCTATCATCGTGCCTGTTTTATACTCATGGTAATAGTCAGGGTTTCACACGAATCTGAAAACAGGTGCATGAATTTTATTAAACCTCAACCGGTAATAATTCAAGTGAAACCCGATTGAAATAAAATGCACCATCCTCTATAATGATCGGGTTGGGATAGAAACCTTTAGGTCGTTCCAACAGCTGACATTGATCTTCATCCCCCAAAGCGCATAGATAGGTTTGAAATTGCCCGTCAACAAGCTTGGAGCATATAATGCTATTCATGTTAGCAAATACCTGTGTCAGTTCACCTGAAATACCTGTCATTAGTGTTAAATCTTCGGTTGATCCTTTTAGGTAATGTTTAATCAAGGAGACGTTAGGATAGGGAGTCCCCTTTTCAACTTCCCTCGATACAATTAGCGTTTCCGAGCCAGGGAATACTGGATTGCCCTTAATTTCCAGAGAAGCAGATTGGCGAGTGTTCAAGTCAAATTCGAAAACCTCACCAAATGGCGATTGGTTATAAAAAAACCGGTTGGTGCCAGAATCGAATAAGATTGAATAAATCCCGGCGATCGGAATCTTTTCAATCTCTTTTTCTTCACAAGTAATACAGGTTATGCCAACCGAGTTTATAACGAA
>ERZ1740068.1020-NODE-1020-length-10237-cov-8.939796_pt1 | contig 10237 bp, 5 predicted proteins | sample MGYA00581735_ERZ1740068 | MGnify/ENA primary metagenome ERZ1740068 (study PRJEB43018, sample SAMN04849740) | marine metagenome | isolation source: floating plastic debris | place: Pacific Ocean | collected 2008-08-30 | study: EMG produced TPA metagenomics... | reverse complement strand
CCCTATTGCTGACTTGCATTTACATCACAAATGGATGTCCATTACCTCTGAAGCGAATATTGAGAACATTTATACCTTCTCCATCATTGCTCTGTTTGTGCTTCTGATTGCCTGCATCAACTTCATGAACCTTGCCACTGCACGTTCCGCTACACGATCCAAGGAGGTGGGTGTGAGAAAAGTACTGGGTTCTCAAAAGAGTCATCTCATCTTACAATTCCTTTCAGAATCTATCTTGATTAGTGGCATAGCCATATTTCTAACATTGATATTTACCATTGTATTATTACCACACTTCAATGAATTGTCTGGTAAAAACTTCAGTTCCACAGATTTGTTCACAGTTTCCAATTTGCTTCTGCTAATGGGAATTGGTCTCACTACAGGCCTATTGGCAGGGCTATATCCAGCGCTCTACTTATCGGCCATTCAACCGGTGCTGGCATTGAAAGGACTATTCCGTCTCTCAGGGCACTCCTACCTCAGAAAAGGTCTTGTCACCTTTCAGTTTGCAGTATCTATCCTTTTGATCATTTGTACGTTCATCGTTTATTCGCAAGTCCATTTCATGAACACCAAAGACCTTGGCATAGATACAGAACATATATTATTGGTGTCCAACACTGAAAAGCTGGATAAAAATCTGAATGTCATGCAGCAAGCGCTTCTAAGCTTACCAGACGTGCAAAGCGTTTCCCTTACCAATGCTATTCCAGCCCAATTTGTTCCCAACTGGACCTATAAGACGGATGAGCCATCATCCAGGTCATTCAACCCGGATAATGTTTTTGTCACTGAAACTTATGATGATGTGCTGGACATAGAGATGCTGGCAGGGGACTTTTTTCTCGGAAAAGCCAGCGACTCAGCTTATATTGTGGTTAACGAAGCGCTAGTTCGCCAGCTCGACTGGCAGCTTTCAGAAGCAGTAGGTAAGAAACTGTTTAGGCCCACTGAAGGTAGCTTTGAGATCATAGGTGTCATGAAAGACTTTCATACATCCTCCTTGCGACAGAGTTTAAGCCCCATGCTGTTGAGGTACAGCGAATACCTGAAGAAGGGTGAATTTGGAGGGACTTACATGATGGTCAATGTATCCGACAATTATCCAAAGGTCATCGAAACACTGAGAACACAATGGGAGACTTTAGCGAGCAGTGAAATCCTGAATTATGAATTTTTGGATGAGAAGTTTAATAGTTTGTATGAAAACGAACGAAATTTTGGTAAGATTTTCTCCACATTTTCTGTAATGGCCATCTTGATAGCCTGTCTGGGACTGTTTGCGCTTTCTGCTTTCATGTTGGAGCGTAGGATGAAAGAAGTTGCCATTCGGCGAATCCTGGGAGCCAGCCTGCTAAAAATCGTATCGATTTTTGTGTCCGGTTTTGCCGGCCACATAGCCGTTGCCGCTCTTTTGGCCATTGGCGCCGGCATTTACCTGGCAGATTATTGGTTGGAAAGCTTCGCGTATCGGGTGGTCATCAATCCATTGTACTTCATTTGGCCCATTGTTTTGGTATCTGTAATAGCGATCGTTACCATCGCCACACAGGTACTGAAAACAGGGAATGTGAATCCGGCGCGGCTATTAAAAGATGAGTAAATAAGACATTTTTGAGATGGGAAAAAATACAATTGGAGAACTTGAAGAACTGGTATTGATTATAGTAGCGATTTTGCAGGAGAATGCCTACGGAGTCAATGTAATGGCCGAAATAGCAGAGCAAACTGGTCGCAATGTGAACATCAGTGCCATCCATACAACGCTGGACCGTCTCGAAAACAAGGGATACCTCACCTCCCAACTAGGTGGTGCTACTGCCACAAGAGGAGGCAGAAGGAAACGCATTTTCACAGTAACAGCGGCAGGTAAGAAGATCATACTGGAAATAAAAGCCATGCGAAATAAGCTATACGACCAGCTGCCGGGGATGGCTTAGCAAGGAATTACCCCCCTCTCAATGATGAACAGGCAATTATCTTTACACAGGGTAGTTGCCTGTTTGGGTTAAACCCTGAATATGCTATAGAGCACCTGTTCCGACCTTAAAATACTTCAATTCAGCCACTTAACGCAAGCTTATTGAATCACCATAGCCATGCTATGCCTCATGAATATAACCGGGTCGCCGGGCGATGCCTGAATTATTGCCTTTTAAGGTCTCATTACGATTTCTATTGCATCAACCGGGTTAAAAGGGACCAAAACGAATCGCTATGAACCTTATCTGATGTTCACCTGGATATAAAAAAATGGCGCCAGCCAGTGGCTGACACCATTTTGAGGTTAGTTAATTAAGCGAATAACAACAAGTCAGAATGAAAGTGAAATTTTATGTCTGTGTACTCCGCTTAGCCTGAGCTAACCAGTCCGTCACATACGTTGACTTTTCAACTTTCACACCTCCGGTTGTGGACATAGGTGATGTTTATTAAGTGGACATTTTGGTTGTCTTAATCATATTTCTATTCTGTAACACACCTCTAGGTAAGAGAATATCGATTTCGTGAACACTTTGAAAAAACTTTTTTCAAAAAAAATCGACCTATCTTTATTACCATGAAATATTTACTTGCATTTGCCCTGGCTGCCGGCCTCTCATTTCATGCAATGGCACAGGCTGAGATCGCTGAAAAGATCAATCAGGAACTCTGGAAGCCATTTAAAAAATCCTGGGAGGCCAGAGATGCAGAAGCATTCATCCAACTGCATACAAAGGACGTTTTGAGAATTACCAAAACGGGCATCAGAAAAGGAGAAGCTTATCGCAAGTCAATCAGGGAAAGCTATGCACGTACCAGGGATCAGCAGCGCACCATAGACTTCTGGCTGGAGCATCGCGTCTACACCGGAGATAATGGCTATGAGGTGGGGTATTTCAGGATTACGGGTCAGGCAGCGAACGGTGAACCAAACTACTACTATGGCCGGTTTAGTATTTTGCTGAGGAAAGAAGATGGTCAATGGAAAATTGCCCAGGATTGGGATGTAGACCAAATCAATGGTGTACCCATCACCAAGGCTGATTTTGACAAAGGCACCTTACTGGATCTGGAATAGACCTCACCCCGACTTTAGGGCCTCTACTTGTCAGTCTTTGAAAAAGAGGTGCTCACTTTTGATCATAAATTGTGCTAAGTGTGAAATAACTTACCCCTTTCCACGAGGGTGAATCTGCTATGTTGATTATTCGCTGTTACCGGAATCCCGGCCAGACTCCGGCGCAATGATCCACCATCACTTCAAAGGGTAAGTCAATGACCACCAGCGCCACCCTTGAAACGCTGGCGGTGGCACATTGATTACTCTATCTGCAATCTCTGCGTACTATTGAGGCTGCCAGAGGCTACCTTGAGCAAATAGAGTCCTTTTGCATAATTACCCAGACTAACCTCGATGCGGTTATTACCAGGGTTCAGCTGTTGCTGGAACTGGGTCAGCAGCTCCTTTCCACTCATGTCATAGACCTGGAAGACAGCATGATCTTCTGAAAGCTCGCTGTGGATGTTCAGGAAAAACTTCCCGTCTGCCGATGGGTTGGGATAAGCAATCCCCGTTAACTGTCTGGTTGGACTTTCATCAACCGTTGTACCTGCCACCGCTCTGGACTGCGTACAAGCTTCCACACTTCCCCGCACACGTTTGGAAATACGACCAATACCAAATGCGCCGACGGGCTCATAAGTCACCGAGAGGAAAGTAGAGGTAGAATACCAGGCAATATCAGTCCAGATAAAAGACTCACCCGGAGGAACATTGTAGGTTCTGCTGGATGCACCGAAGGTTGTTTCACCAGGCAATCTGATGCTTCTGCTACTGGTGATGTTCACTTCAATCGCAAAACCATTCGGGTTATTGAATTGCCATCTCCTCTCCGCTGAAGGATTTTCCGAACACAGTTCTTCCAGTGAAATGGCTTCTGATCCCACATCATTGATGACGATCTCAAAAGCATCGAGCGGCTGCACGTAGCCAAACCCGGTGGCAAAGTCATATCCGGTCGCAAACAAAGAGTCTGTCTCAAAGAATTGTAAGCCATTGTCATAAGGGTCATCCATATCGATAGCTGTCTGTGCCAACACATCTCTGATCTGCTGTGGCGAGTAAGTCTTTCCAGATGCCTGGAGCAACAATGCAGCAGCAGCTGCAACAATAGGTGCGGCGGCGGAGGTACCAAAGAACCTGAACTGACCCGCCTCTTGTCTTCCAAAGAAAGTAGTGGCACTACCGTCAGGACCAACAAAGGCAGGCACCTCCCTGATCAATTCCGGAATGCGGTTACCATTTTCATCAAAAATAATTGGCGCACCTCCAACAGAGGATCTTGTTGCAGCGGCAAAAGGTGCTCCATCAAATCCAATTACGGCAGTTTCCAACACCGTGCTAAAAGCAGGGGTATTCCCAAAAAATGCTGCCCCTACTGTGATGCTACCTGCTGAATTTTGATGGCCCAGGCTGGTGGGTTCCCGATCGAAAGGAATATTGTTGGACCGCTGCACATTTCGTGATACATCTCTCAGCTTCACTCTGCCTGGAGTACCCTGATTAGCCTCTCTCTGTGCAATAAAGACCACTACAATGTCCTGCTCTCCGGGAGCCAGTCCGAAAAAGTTGTTATTTAAGGATATCGAATTGATTGCATCACCACCAAGTTGACCAGCAGTGAAGAAAGTAAATCCTCCATTGTAGAAAACCAAATAGTCCAACTCTGTCTGGGCACCTGCACATCCATTACACAAGGAGAACCACGGCTCATCCCACTGCATGACCAGATTAACCTGACTGGTGTCATTGACCAGGAAACGAAGCTGAGTTTCTACATTATTTGGATCTGGATCGTAATCAAAAACAGGGAATCCAAATGAAGGGGTTACCTCGCTGTATCCCAATCGTTCGTAAATCCCGCTACGGCCGGAGTTTCCAGCAGCTGAGAAGTATGCAACACCTGCAGCGTCTGCCGCGTCAATTGCTCTGGCAGCCAGTCCATCCTGGTACACAGGTTCTGTGAAAATACCGACATCGTCAACAATAATGTCACACCCTGCTGCCACCAACTGATCTACTGCAGTGGCAAAAGTTGCGTCACTGATAGTGGGAAAGTTATTGAAAGCGATTTCCGCCCCGGGGGCGACATCGTGTATCAACTCTGCCATAGCGCGTCCTTCGTCAGGTGACCCAATTGGGATAAAGAAATCATTGACGATATGTACTGGTGTTTCGAAGCCATTAGGGTTGCCAGGGCCAGGCAGATCACCAGCCAGCACCGAGGCCTGTTGTGCTCCCAAACTGTCAAATGAATTGGAGATAATACCGATCTTCACACCGGTGCCATCAGATAAAAATTGCGCTCTCAGCACATTGGTCAACATGGCACTGTCGCCCTGTGCATCCACCAAACCTACATAAGTAGTACCAAGAGATGGGTTATTCCATTTTACTTTATGCACATCTTTAATCGCGGCAAGTTGTTCGAGGTTTTTCAAAGGCACCTCTCCTACTACCGTTTTACCTTTCCTGGAAGCAACCTTCAAACCAGCATTTTCCAGTTGACTAGCCGCTGGTGAGTCTGCACTTTTCAGGATAACGGTCACAAATACCGACTTTTGTCCCGGCTTTAGCGTCAGTGTATTCAACTGACTTCCTGCCAAGGAAGCCTCTGACCTTTGACCCAGCTTTTGCTTATCAAGATAATTTTGCAGATTTACACCCAATTTGCTGTCTACCTTTTGGTTAAAGGCCTGCGAAACCTCATCCGTGTACCGGGACAGGTCAATATCCCGATCTACATTCTGTGCTTGAATGCTCAAGTGAATGACAAAAAAGCCAATCAAACTGAGCAACATGATCATGTTTTGTTGTTTCATAATAGTGTTTTTTGAAAGCACAGACGCATAGACTAAGTGTCAAGACGATTCTCTGGGATCATCAAGGACGGGTTAGCAGCCGTCAACAAGGGGCACGTAATTAATGAAGGTGTGGGGAAATGCGCGGTTGACCCTCTTCTACAAGTCTAATCTCCCATGTCTCGCATCATGTGTCTTTCGTTAAAAGAGTTACATTGTATATCCCACAAAATTGAACTATACCGTTATGCTTTATGAATTTTTAAGGATAGCAAGAAGTCAACTAAGGCGAAAAAAAGGTTAACAAAAAGTAACATGCGGGGTGACATGGTAGGAATTGGAGGGATACACCAGGGAATTACATCGGTTTTAGCCATACTTTAAAGGTATTCCCATCACCAAGGCTGATTTTGACAAAGGCACTTTGCTAGATTTATAAGAATGCTGCGAGAGCTATGTGCTCTCACTAGAGCTGATTTCCAAAATCCATCATCTTTGAAACTCAATTATTGTTTGTATTTTTATGGCACATGATCTAAGCAACATCTTAGATTTTACAAAACCATTTACGCAAATAGATTATACCTAATGAGCTCTATTATTGGATACCTAACCATTCTATCAATAGTCATTCTTGCAGTAGGCCTTTTCAAACCAAGATGGATCATTAAATGGCATAAGAAACCGACTCGCTTACAGCTGGTGATTTACTGGCTGGGACTATTCTTAGCTTTGGTATTTGCTTTTTCTCTTTCCATGTCCGACAATGAAAGAGCGCTATTAGAAATACAAATTGCACAAAGAAATATAGAGAACAAAGAGTACGCTAATGCAATTGATATGCTGTCTCAGATCGATAAAACAAATCAATATTATGACTCAGCTCAGATATTGATTAAGAAGGTTGAAGACCTTATATCCAGCAGCATAGTACCTACTTCTTCCGAAGAAGGTACCATAGCTACTGAAATTGCTTCCATTAATCAGAAAGTTCCAAATTATGATATCATCAAAGAGGCGAAGAATTTCCCATTCAAAATGTCCTATGATATAAAGATTGATAAGAGACTTAACAAAACAGAGTTAAATCTTATCAAAAATGAGGTGATCCAAAAAGCAGGTCAAGCTGATAAAGTCTTTATACTCTTTTATTTACCAGGTATGGAATTAGATGCAGGGGCCTGGGCTAAAGCACATTCTCAGGAAGAAATAGAAATTATGGAGTATATGCTAGAAGCTAATCCTACCACACTAAAAAACTGATAGCCCTGCCATAATCATTTCATCTTGTTTCTGGCTACTTCAATGGCCTTCTCCAGGAACTCATCTTTTCCCTCTCGCACTCCAGCGATGGTTTTGGTTACATACACATCAGGCACTATGCCTACGCCGTGAAACACTGACCGGTCATGTTGCCTTACCTCCATACCAGTCCAACTAATTCCATACCCTCCGGGCAAAGTGAAACTGTTGACATTTCCGTTGGTCCCGGCAGTTGGCTGACCAACAATAGTGGCCAATTGATAAGACTTAATGTAGCCCATGTAACTTTCCGCATAGCTGATCGCACTGCCATCGGTGATGAAAACAATGTGCTTTTTACTGAGGTCGGGCTTCAGCCTGGTGAGGTCCCATCCAAAAGTCTTGTATCCAGCAATTCTTTGATAATCCGGATATATGATCTGCGGTATCCTCATCCAGAATGCGGTACTGTCATCCACTGGCATAATATGCCGAATCAAATCATGATTTCCTTTGGGGTATCCCCTGAGATCGCAGATGATGGACTGACTCTCTTGCAGCTTTGGCATCAGTTCATTGATGTCCTCCATACTCAGGGCGTCAAGATCAAGGTAATAGATGTCACCATCTATTTGAGCAGCATTTGTTTTCCTTGACAAAAGCGGGCTAATGTCCTTGTAAAAAGAGCGATTATACTCCAGCGCAACTTCCTTTCCTGCCACTTCTATCTTGACCAACTGGTTCATAGGGCCCTGCAAACTTTTTCTATTTGCCATGTAGTGCAACCACCCTTCCGACGCTGCTGAAATTGTTTCGTAAATACCCTCAAAATATTCCTTTGCGGACAAACCATTCACCTTGGTCACAATATCCCCTACCTTCACATCTGCAGCACCTTCAACAACATTGGTAATCACCAGTTGTCCTTCTACCCATTCCCAGGTAATGGGGGCATTCATGTATAGATTGATTGCATGACCGCTGACACGTACATGTCCATCGCGAAGTGCCGCGGTCAGGCGTTCCAGCGTTTGCAGATGAGCTAGATTATTTTGATCCTTGTAGGAACTGATGAGGGCTTTCTCAAGTTCTTCCTCCCAATTGGCAGCTACCACCTCAAAATAGGGATAAAAATGCTGAAATACATTGTAGGCATTGATGACATTACCCAGCCTTGCCGATAGGTTTTCAGGGCTGGTATCAATGTCCTTCAGATGGGAAATGAGCGCTTGCAATCTGGTTTCTTCCGCTTTTGGAAAGGTCTGCAAAACGTTGCCATAAAGCACCAGTGGTATTTGGCAGAAAACACCGTCAGAAAGCTCTTTGGTGATGGCCTCCCCAGCAGTTGGCGCCGCATCAAAAATCTTTGCATGCTTCGCAACAGTGCTTTGATCTACAGAGATAATCGCGCCAGACCATTTCCCTTTGTGGGCTGCTTGTTGGGTTCTTTGTACGCGGTAGTTGTTGCCTGCCGAAGCATACCATCTCCCATAGTCCAGCAAAGCCCCATCCACACCTTCAGATTCAAATCCTCTGTTTTTCAATGGTATTTCCACCCATTTCTTTCCATTCTTATAGGCCAGGCTGATGTCATCAATGTACATGGTATTATCGCCATTCAGAGTGGCTCCCAATAAAATAGATTTTGTATTCGCTGAAGTCTTTCCTGTCAATTCATATTGCTGCCACTTCCCTGAGGTAATGGCCTGATCATTGAGATTGTACAGGGACTCGGTGGTTCCATTATTGTGATCGAACCGGAGCGATAGATTTCCCGTTCCTGTGCCTTCGTTCATCTTTACCCAAACCTTATACTTGATTTCCTTATTCTGGAACTTACTGGCAATGGTCATTATATTGAGTATGGACGCAGTGCTGATCTTTTGCTCAATTTCAGGAAACCTGTTCACTCTGGTACTTTGATAGGTCTTGTTCCTGGCACTTCTGCTGGACATTCCAGTAGAGACCCCCAGGTGTTGCCAGTAGGTAGGTTCATAGCCCGAGGGATCTGGTGGTGTGATGACCGTCAAATCAAGATCACCTGCCGGTTGGCTTTTACTAAAAGTGACAGTCGGTGCAATGGGGGTAAACAAGGCATTGAGGGCATCTACCAGTTCTTGCCGGGTAGCGCACTTTTCAACTTGTTGAGCGCCATAGATGGCCAATTTATCCCAGTTGATTTGCTGGGCTTCATCGCTGGGATGAAAGTACTTGACATAACCGTAGGCTTTTGCAAAGGCCTTCAGGTTTTCAATTTGTTGGTCGGACTGTGCCACCAGACTGGTCGTTGCGCATAACACAACCAAAATGGTCAAAATTTTATTCATTATAGTGTTTAGGTTTTAATGATCAATTAAAGGAACAACGATTTTCAATCGATGGATATTTCATACAAAATTCGGTATTCTGATTCGTATCGAACTGTAGTTAATGAATATATTTGGTCAGGATCAATTCGGGAATGTATGCAATGTATTTCATGTGGTTACGAACACGATGAAAAATTCTGTCCTAATTGCGGTCAGAGGAATGGTGTGGAAAAAATCACTTTTACCTCGATCATCAGAAATGCGATATCAACGATCACCAGCATGGACAAAGGGTTCTTATACAACGTAAAGGCCCTGATTTTAAATCCTGGAAAGCTCACAAAGGACTATATCAAAGGCAAAAGAAAAGGGATTCTCAACCCGGTCTCCTACTTGATCTTTGCCACAACGATCTATTTGGTAGTCATCACCCTCATAAAGGCACCTGCAACAGCTGATGAAATATTGAGCCAACCAAAACGAGGAGTGGCAAAGATTGCCTACGAAGTTGGACTGTTTATGAGCGCATATATCAAGTATTTTTGGATTTTCTCCATCGTCCCGCTCGGTGTCTCATTAAGACTACTATACCAGCGGTATAATTACCCGGAACACATTGCCATCAGCTCATTCATCATTGCTCAGGCCACCATTATCGGCATTTTCAGTTATCTGATATTCAAAAGACCGCTGATTGGTGACCCCATCGTGTTTATCACGATTTTCTGGTTGACTTTCAAGATTTTCAAAGGTGGAAAGACCATCGTGGAATCACTTTTAATGGCCCTGGCCACACTGGTCCTGTTTTTCATCCAGTGGTTTATGATTCTTGTGGCCAT
>ERZ1740068.1019-NODE-1019-length-10240-cov-8.429651_pt1 | contig 10240 bp, 7 predicted proteins | sample MGYA00581735_ERZ1740068 | MGnify/ENA primary metagenome ERZ1740068 (study PRJEB43018, sample SAMN04849740) | marine metagenome | isolation source: floating plastic debris | place: Pacific Ocean | collected 2008-08-30 | study: EMG produced TPA metagenomics... | reverse complement strand
AATTATTGTGAGTCAGACATTTATATTTATGAAAATTTGTTCTGGAGCAGATCTTGGTCAATGTATTTGGAGGTTTTTGACTGTGGAGGCCTATCACTGAACTGAGCTTCTCTTTCTTTACTCTCTAGCTCTCTCTGACTACTTTGGGTTGGATTTCATTTTGTTCATGTTTGTTGATTGTAGTGTTAAGTCAGTGAAAGAAGTGTGCTTGAGAGTGAAAATTAAAATACAGATGAGTTGAGATGGGTTTCAGTTCATTCACAGTGAGTGAGTGATCGTGAGTCAATGTCAGCAGGATGTCAGTCACTGATCAAGCACCTCACATCACAATCACATCTCAATCTGCATCATCATATGGCTTGAACTACAAAATTACAATTATTTTCTCAGTTAGTATCACAACCTACCACTTTCATGGAGGGTATCCTGCTCTCTGGTCACGTTTGTGAGCCTCAGACGTATGGGACATTCAATAGGATTGAAAATAAATGATGTATGTCCACCACGGCAGCCAATGTGATTAGAAACACTTTCTCTCTGGCCCAGCATTCCCGCCTTGCGCATTCGCGGGAGTTATTGTGATTGGTTCACATGATGACATCATATTCCTTATATGATACATGGAATGTGATTGGCTTGTTCATACTTGACTCATCCCTATGCAAGATTGAATGCGGTGTTGTCCCCTCTTTTTTAAACAAAATGGTTTTCTAATATGATTTCCTACACCAAATTTCGAAGGTTTTAAGTCTATTGTGAGGAATTAGCCTACTAGGTCATCACAAGGTCGTTTTTACCTAAGGAGAATTTTAGGAGATGAAAAAATGAAAGATGTTTGTGATTTAGTTGAAAATGTTCTCTTTACTTCTGCATTATCCCAACTCCTCCTTTCAAATAATACCACCCTGTACTGTGATTTAACTGTTTTGTATTATATTCCCGAATTAATTATGATATAACCTTCCATAAAGTGCAGTAGGAGAGTTGAAGTCCAGCTTCCAGGAATAATAATAATAATGATGATCGAGTGAGTGAGTGACTAACTAATTAATGATTGGCAATTAGTCAATGCATACCACTGGTATTAAACCTTTCCACTGCTAGAAATCTCGCCTGTTTTTGGATGCCCAAAGACTAACTCATGGGTTTGTGAGTGCTTCTACAGTAATGGCCTATGCATTGAAGCAAATCCAGAGTAATGTTTGATCATAATTAATAAAACTCTTTTGCTGTAGCTGTGGCTATCTCTTTTTGAGATGGGACCAAATGAGATGACAGAGAACAACAGTCAATATTATACATCTTTACCTTGGTATTTGTTATAATGAAACTACAAAAGTGAGTTCATGTGTATTCATTACCTCTTGTCTCAGATAGAACTCTTAATCCGCGGAGACCATGGAACTCTCAGAAAACTCACAGCTCGTGCGATGCCCATGTAAGGAATGTGGTGGTAGAGTAAAATTTTCAATCCGGACTGTGAAGAGGCACTTAACCCTACACAACAATCAAAAGGTGAACTTTCAAATTGCTACTAGTCATACAGTCATTTGATTAAATTCATTTGCTTCTTGGTGTATGGCCTGAATGATATGTTGTTTGTTTCAAATCGGTTGGCCTAGGCCTACTAATTATTCAAGACCCATGCTTTGTAAGGATTGGTCTTTTTCAATCCGACTCTTATGATTATTATAGTCTTACGATGTTAGTGACCAGTACAATTATAACCTTTTAAATCCAAACCCCTCATCCTTGGACATGTCTGTTTCAAAATACCCACTGTGTCAATGATAGAAGTAGATTTTGGTCTGATACCTTTCTAAATGATTTATCATTTATCAAAAAAGTAAAGACTATATTCTCTGATTTATACTGATCCAGGTATCTACTCAAGAAATATTATGGTCAACTACCAACAACGAAAGCTCAGATCAACAAAACGGCATGAATGTAAATGATAGCGAACAGCGCTCTCTAACAGTCAGCAATGACCAATCATGTTCTACAGGTACCGGTATTGATGTTAACAAATTTTGCCTAATATTCGTACTACTATGGGAGACAGCCAGCCCTTAGGAGATACCAATCTTGTACGCCCCGACCCCCAATTAAAGGCTGCCTATGCATGCAATTTTCGATGAGTCGCACTTCCTAAGGACTGGCTGTGTAATGAGATAGGTCAGGGTTTAGAGAATCAGAGGATACATGTGGTGAAGTGGGGATTAGGGACACCCAGAACCTAGACAATGCTGTTGTCCATATGAGTATTAATAAATGAGATAGATATTATAGTGGGGGGCTCATATGACATAGTTTTCATATAGACAAAATTTGGTCTAGCTTTCATTGGCCTCTCACTGTCGTTGTTCGGGGAGACCAATACTACCCATCACTATAGAAGAGTTTTGCTCTATTACGATAGATTCTCATTGGCTGGTTGATTTTTTTTTGAAATGGTGAATCTAAACTGTTTGCAGGTTTATGCTCGCTGTCGTAAATTAGTTGAATATGCTAATGTTTGTGTTTAGCAGCATCTTCAAACTCACAAATACCAGATGCTGTGAGTGGTGCAAGGCATAGTGATATGAGGTTCTGTGGCGATTATGGAGATGCTACAAATGATGATTCTTCGAGTGAATCTTCATTCTTGCAGGGGGAAGGTACCATATTCTTGGACTAGTTCAAATGTTTTACTTGCCCCAAAAAATCTCCCACAATGTAATCCTGAGTGTGTAGTACAATGATGTGACACTGTAGGCTATCCTTCACAGGGCATGCTGTAACATACCATCTTGGATATTGGAAACTTGGCGACAAATCCAAAGTGATGACAGTAATCATAGAATGATACTTGATTTTAGGTATACATTGCAATTATAATATGTAGATACATGGAAATTTTGTGTTGCTGCAGTAATTGGTTACTAAAGATCCTTTTAACTTGATGCGCTACACCCTGGAAATTTTTTGCTATTTGTGTTTCTTCATGCGACAATAAAGTTATTGAACTGGAATGCCGCGTGTTGTATTTTGCCAGCAGACGTCGATGGTCAATCTGATGAGCTCAGAACAGGCGATGACAGTTCAAATCCAAATCTCACCTCAACCCGGATTGAGTGTTCAACTGAGCCCACTGATTCTTCAAGACTCGAAGGTAATGATACACAAGGATGCGGATTGGTATTTATGAATCCGAATTCTACCAAAAGTTTAGGGTCCATTTGGAGATTTCCAAATAAGTACGGTACTCTGGTATATTGAATGATATAAATTAAAGTATGCTTTGTTGCCTGGACTGCAATCAAGAAGAATTGTGTAGTGTGTCTGGTGACATTTTCACACCCCAATAGATTCCGTATGTTAGAAGCAAGTGCTGACCCCACTGTCAAACCACTTTGACTAACTTATCGGATGCAGGGAGTTCAATAACTTATCTACTAACAAATCTCATGCCTACCCAGATATTTTGCATGAGGCATATAAAAGCACTGTGTGAATTCCTTCGGTGAGGATAATTCTATAGAAAACTTATCAACACATGACTTTTTGTGGACTGTCCATTAGGAGGTAATGAGACACAACAGCAATGGTACCAGTAATGATTATTTCGTATCAATCAATCCAAATCAGTACCGGTACAGCAGGAAATTTTCAAATAGGGTAAAACTTGATGTTATGCAATGACCCTGATACATACGAGATACATACGTGAACTGCATTTACGTATCACACACGATCTTGAGTTAATGTTCTCAAGATTGTTGGCCCCCTAAAGTTATTTATTTTGCCGTAAACTTCTTTTTTCAGCTCATCTGACACCGGAGTGGTCAGAATAATTGATGTGCACTCATGTAAATACACGTATTATAATTCAATAAATATAATGAATAATTATTTTAGATGAAGTCATGTCTGGCTCTGAAAGTGATCCAGTGGATAGCCTCAGTGAAGGTGCCGGCTCAACTGATCATATGGAAATTTCTAGAAAATCACAATATCTGAACCGCCCTTTATTTGTTGGCAGTGGGAACGCCGTCCGAGAAGCTATACACGACTATGTGAAGATTTTTACAGAAAAAATGATCTCAAAAGCTGCTTTAAATAGCATTCTACAGACAGCCAAAGCCCAACTACCTGTACCTAACCTTCTACCCCCATCCTATAGCAAGATATGTGGCTTATTAGATGAAGAGCTGCTGAAGTTAGAGAAGATCCATGTCTGCATCAACGACTGTGTGTTATTTTGTGATCAATGCAGTACATTAGACAAGTGTCCTATATGTGATGAGCAGCGTTTTAAGGATACGGATATACTCGGCAGGCGATATCCACGTCGTGTCTACTCATACCTCAGCATCCGTCAGTCTTTGGAGAATTTGTTTGGTTGTACTAACATAGCGCAGGTCATGCAAAGCAAAGGAGGTGCTGTACTGGATGTACCTATCGTATTAGATGACATCATCGATTCACCGAAGTGGCTCGATTGGATGAGTGGTGAAGAAGACGCCACATATACCAAGATTGTGTTAGGAATCAATACCGATGGGGTGAACCCATATAGCAGTCAGAATATACAATATAGCATGTGGCCAATCATAATCTCCATAATGAATCTACCCAAACAGCATAGAACAAAAGATTATGCTCTCATACTAACTGGTGTTGTGCCTAGTCGCTGCCCTAGGAGACACGGTGGAGGACTAGAGCCCAATTTAGAAATATACGTACAGCTCCTTGTCAGTGAACTGCTAAGATTGTCTTCTGCAGACCTATACTCGGCATACACCAAAGCTCCACTAACAGTGAAAGTGCAGCTCTTGGCATTCATGATGGACTTCCAAGGTTATGCGAAGTTCTTCAAGATGAGCGGAGCGAACTCATACTTCCCATGCCCTATATGTGAGATAAAAGCCACCAGAAAGCAGCAAAGTGGCAGGCACAAGATGGTGGTCTTAGGACATTCGTGTCAACCACGGTTGCGGAACTTTGATAGGGAGGTGAGTCACTTAAAATAAATGAGCACTCAATTTACTTCCCATCGTAATTTTGCTCAGTTGCATGATGTGCATCTACTTGCTTTCGAATACAGTTTGCATTAGCCAAGGTGCCCATGGCACACAATGGTCTGCTTCAATCTGGTCTGAGCTGAAAACTTATGACAGATTTGAACTGGGCATGCTCAAAAACCCTAGTCAGAGTTGTGTTCCCCTGCACATGCATGCTACTTCAGTTCATATGCACCAAGCCTAGTTCAAATCCTGTGAACTTTGCGTCTCCTGGCAGGTGCACAGTTACAATCATGAGCCTCATGCTTGTGCTTCCATGTTTGCCAGAAGGCGCAAATTTCACATGATTTGATCGACACCCAAGCCTGTGAGCCAAGCTAACCCTTCCAGCGAAGTTTGCATATACTAACAGACCAGCTCGACAAGCCCAGCAGCCTGTGTACATCATTTATTCTGCCTATATATCTCATTTTATATTTTTACATATCTCTGCCAGGTCACACACCGAAATACCTACGAAACTAAACACACAGCCGCTGAGAAAATGGAACATGCCAAGGAGCTAGGGGTCAAAGGCGTTTATCCTGTTATGTCGCTTCCCTATCACAACCGGGTCAAGAGTGCATTCATTGACGGAATGCATACTATAAAAGATGTTGTGTGTAACATCATGGATGTTGTTCTCGGCAAAAAGGAAGTGAGTGTACGGAGTTTAGAGCTGACCTCGGCTGCATTAGCCATCGCAGATGGGAGATACGCCCAGATAAGAATCCCCTGTTGGATTGATCTTCCTAAACAGACTAAAATGATCTCTAATCCAAAGAGTTTGAAGACACACGATTGGAAGCAGGCAAGTATCACCTCAATCTGTTTAATCTACAAACCCGTAGGCTTTCTATCATTCTAGTAAAAACGCAGTGATTGGCAGTCGATCATATTCTGGATATATTTAGCAGTATATACTCATGTATGTACATGACTGGAAAGAACCTAACACCTTTGACTCACATCTCATCAGCGAATTTTGCTCGGCTTGTTTGAATCTCTTGACTATTGAGATCACTAGAGGTATTCACAAATAACATTCGATTCAAAGCATGTAGTTGAAAAACTGTAATTTGTGATTTGTAATTCAACCTGATACCTTGCTGATTTGATTTCAGATTTATTTGAAAATTTGATCATCTGATTTTCATTTCATTTCACCACCAATATTATTCGAATTCACTATCAACTCACCAAAACAAATCTCTCCTCAACAGTGTTTGCTGGGTCTCAGCAGGCCCAATTTTTCACGGGTTTGGACGCCCATAGCTGCAAAAATAGCATTTTTAGCAGAAATTAGCCATGACTTTCTTCAGGTGTCAGAGACTACCCAATTAACTAACATTGACTGGTTGAGATTCATCACGTCAATCAGGATGGCGGTTTGGTGGTATCCTGGGTGGTAGGTATCTTGCATCTACAAGATGCATTTGAGTGAGTGATCCAGAAACAACCCTGAAACCATGTCTGCTGAATCAATGGAGCAATTTGATCAAATTCCAATTAATTTGTGTCGAAGCTTTGTAATTTGATTTGTCCTTTTTGTTCCATGATTTGTTATTTAATTTCCCGGTTTTTGTCAATCTGGCTATGTTATTCGACTTAAGAATTTACTTATGAACACCTCTAATCATTAATCTATGCATAATGTTGTTTTGTTTACAGCTAGTGCATCACCGGATTATTCAGTATTGTCTTACTGGACTACTGGACCCACCTACAGAAATAGCCCTGATGGATTTCTTGGACTGTCTGACACAGCTATGTACTGAGAGGGTTGATCTGACTAAGTGGAATAGCTACGTAGAAGAGATAAATGAAGCACTAGTTGTCTTTGAGCGCCACTTTCCAATGCTTATGGTAACTATCTTAGTGCTACCACCTCAATGATGTGTAAGAGATGAGTGGCAGTTCTGGCCAGTTCTTAGGCGTAATTTACGAGTTATCTACTCTCTGACATTGAAAGCACAACTAATATTTGCTTCAATAATTTTAAATGATGCGGATAGAATATTAAATTTTTTTGTAATTTATGTTGTTGGTGTAATCAATTATTATTACAATTACGTCACTTCTTTGTCACCATTGAATCTTTCTTCAACAAATTTTTAATTTGTAAGATTTGCTGGCCTTACTATTTATTGTGTGTTGGACATATTTATTTTTGTGACATATTTTGTTACAGACTATCACCACACACCTCGTCATCCATCTGGCTGAGCAAATGAAAGAAAGTGGCCCACTGCACAGCTCATGGTATGTATGTGACAAGCACAACAGAACTGGGATCTTTAGTACTGGTATTTCACCAGTGTTATGTGGCCAAAAATGATTTTCTTCAGTCAAGTATTGCAGAGAAAATAGATTGATTCACAATATCGCACCAAATATTCGACATCGGAACCAGTATTTCATGTTTTAGGATTGACTGTTTAGTGTTATCATATCCCTTAGTAATAATACTTTACAGTGGCTATTAGCATCGGGAACCAATCTAAACACACCAATCGATTCTCTGGGGTATCTGTGGTCGATGTGTGTGGATTTTGTAGTTTTTGTTCTTAAATGAGAGAATCCAGTGATTTGTTTCCGAGCATTAAAGTTAAACCTCCATATGTAATGGCTGCACTCACTAAGATCAATAGACAAAGTTCCATTTTCTTTTCTGGTAGGTTGTATGCCTATGAGCGGTTGAACTCGTGGATTTCGAGAGCGATCAAAAGCAGAGTGTCAGCGGAGAGCTGTGTGATGGAAACTTATGTCGTAAGTTACTGGAGATGATGTGGACTTTGGAGCCATAACCGAGGCTATGCTTATCCACAAATTTTCTCATTCGATTTAATTGTTGTACTCTATTACGTGTAGGTTGGACTCAGTTTAATTTTGTGTTTTGATATTGATTTTAAATTTATTTTCAGTTTTGTATTGATAGACAAACGAAAAGGCTTCACCAGCTGCTCATGGCAAGCATTTCAAAGAGAATTTAAATAAATAAATAAATAAATTTAAATAAATAATGGCAGAACACTGTCCTTGACTAAAAAAGTGATGTAAATTTCTAACGCAGCATGCCCAAAATCCACTCCAATTAGAACCAGATTACACAACAATGACTACCTAATGATCTTGTATGTTAGGTTGGAATAATGATTGGGGCTCAATGTCGGCTTGTGTACACATGTTTTTAGGGGACAACTCCCGATTTTGGCTTTAATAGTGATGATTGGGATGATGCATTGCGCTTCAGCAGTCAATTCATATGGAAATTTCGATGCATTACCCAGTCTCAATTAACTTGAGAACTCAAGCTGCCATGTCCCATTCCTCGACATAAATTTTTTCGCAATCTTGCGATCAACGGTGCAACCCCAACCCAACTCATAATTTCATTTGTTAGTACTGTAACTCCCTTTTTGCAGCCTATCCAATGAAATTATTCTGTGTAGCCTCCAACATTCACTTATCTGATCGTAAACTGCTCAATGGCATCATCAAGGCTTACTTCACTCCCTTCTATGGGTTATTCAAATCTGTTAACCTTGGTTTCTATTTTACTTTGCAGCTGCATGCATGGGTCTCATCTCAGAAACTAGAATCAATGGTACATCAGAGTCAAGATACTCTAAGACACCAACTCCTCGGAAAGAAAACTAAGATGCCTGTTACCGAAGAGCTTTCCCACGTTCTTCATGATGATAATGTGGATGTGCCTACATCGGTTACAGTTGCTTTTGCAGCACAGCTAGATAATCATCCATCTTCCAAGTGGAGGAAGGGTGATTACACCAAACATTTAGTGGACAATGTTTATTACAAGCCTGTTGAGTTCTTCCAGGTGAATGACCATTGTTATGCAAAGAGTGAGCTCTATCTGCCCTCTGAGGAGCAGGATGGTAGATTTTTATGTTTGAGGAATACTGCAAGGAGAAGGCTTATATCGCTGCGTCACCTATCTAGGCCATTAGTAAATGCAGATGGCCCTGATGACCAGTCTGTTTTCATTTTGAATGCAAGTATTGACTGAATAACACAGACTGGTAGGTGCCAAATTGTGTAGAGTGACTTTAAAATATATTATGTCTTTTGAATCTATGCATGAAACGCCGTGTCTCTACTGCTGATATGTTGATAGACTTTCTCATGTTGCAAAATAATTGTATATAATTAAATAATATAATTCCATTGATAAGTAGAAATATATATTATGTGCTGTTTGTGAAATTAAACGAATGTTATACTCCTCTACGTGTTTGCTCTAAGTATGCGTAATTGAGGGATGCTAGGCGGCTCAGCAGCGGTTTTACTGAGTACGGTGTGCCTCCCCCATCAAGGGCCAAAAGATGGCCGCTGCAAGAGTTATCACTACTGCACAGCATGAACGTGTAGACGACTTTAGTTGCGATCATGCTTAGTACGAGAGGTTGCACCAATATCACCAATACTGATTCGCTTACTGTCTAAACACAAAATACATATGAATATGTATCCTATGATAACTATGTATGTTATGATCTTTTATTTCCCAGGAATGGAATAGCAAAAAAGTTGTTTTATGAAAATATTGCGAATGAAAGATCACGGTAATATGTATTTGTGAACGTGGCTCGCTTCAACTTCGTATGTACTAGCTACCAGGATCTAGATCAGCAAGATAACACAAATAGAATGAAGCAAACCATCACAAAGATGACTGTCTGGTATGACTTTACTGATCACGCTCCATCCTTCGATGTAATATGTGGTTTTGTTTAGCAAGCCTTTGTTCATCCACCAACACTGCAAAAGAAAGATTGAATCTCATTGTCTGCAAATTGATTGGAATATGAATGATCACAATGTTTTTTAAAAATTCTATATTTGTATTACAACTGGCGGATAACATTTTGATCACCCTCAGGCAGAGAAATCTTCATGGTTTAAAAGTTGATATGATATGCACTGTTGAATGTTTAACCTTCAGACTCGAATCTTCCGTTGAAAAAAATGCGAGTCGTTCAACTTAGCAGATCATGTCCCAAGGAAGCCATTTTTCATTTTTTCAAGGGTCGAATTCAGGGCGGACCTCAACCCTTCAAGGCTCAAGGGATGGAATTCAGGGTTGAAATGCAATCCGAACATACAACTGCATTCCAAATCATGATTTGTCAATTATGAAAAATTCAGATTACATTTCATCCTTGATTTCCATT
>ERZ1740068.1018-NODE-1018-length-10245-cov-9.872915_pt1 | contig 10245 bp, 8 predicted proteins | sample MGYA00581735_ERZ1740068 | MGnify/ENA primary metagenome ERZ1740068 (study PRJEB43018, sample SAMN04849740) | marine metagenome | isolation source: floating plastic debris | place: Pacific Ocean | collected 2008-08-30 | study: EMG produced TPA metagenomics... | reverse complement strand
TGCAAATCAGTAGTGCTCTCGGGTCTGAATAAGTCGCCTCCGAGTTTTCGGCACAATGTCTGTCCTTGGTCTCTAGTAAACTTACTGCTTGTAATCTTCACACAATGGTCATTGACAAAATACCAGGTCTTATCTGGGCACAGAGGGCTGTAGTACATGTTACTCTCTAGAGAACAGGAATAAGGCATGGTTAAAAAGTATCCCCAAATGCATTGTTTGGGATTTCCCAGGAAATCTCAGTCAATAATAGCAGACAAGATTTTGGCTGAGTACTTTTGGGAGTTCTAATCAGAAATTTGATTGTGAGAGTGATGCACACATGCCCCATGATAGTATTATATATTAGACTTAGAGTCATTTACAGGGATTCAAATTTGGTATGTCAGTCACACACGTAACAACGTTCCATGTGAGCTCAGCTTTTTAATGACTTCAGGATGCAATAACCTCAAAGAAAGATTCACTCACAGATACTAACTATAATTCATCCAGGAACAATTGACCTGACCCAGCCCAATTATCCAGACCATTTCTGGTTCTTCTAGACCAGATAGCTAAGCAACCAGAGCCGCTAGAGGGATGGTAAGCTGCGTGTGGTATTGATAGTGAACAGTGTTTACCTGTGCAGGATATGCGATAATGATTTCCGCTGGCATACGAAGCTGACGGCCAATGCCAAAAGTAATATCCTTCAGATCTGTACACAGCATTCAGAGGAAGATTTTGAAATGTAGCGCCATAGCAATTCCTTATGAACGGGTAATACTTGACTACAAATATTAACGGTTATAAATAAAACCTTCCCAACCCTATAAAAGCGATATCAGATGCAAATATATATAATTGTCATGTTACAGGATAGTTAATCAAATGGATCCAAATCAACAAGTAGTGATAGAAAGCAAGCTTTGTAAGTGATTTATTTTGATGAAGGTTTTACAATCCCAACAGCTCAGCCTACAAAAAACAGCAGCAACACGAGATCCATACCCGCTGAGTATACCATATAGGCAGTTCCACCTGAATTACCACATCTTTGCTTAGAGTTTCCTGGACAGAAGGCATCACAGGCTGACATTTTACTTCTTGTGGCTCCATTGTCTGAAAAATTGGTTGAATCCATGAAAAATTGATATAACATAGGTACAACTAGCAAAATCCATGTAACCAAAAGTAGATAACAGCTATTCCAGCAAAATAGTCTCAAAAAAATCTCATGTAAAAATATTGATTGAATATGTTTGACCTTGATCATTTTGAAAGCTGCACAGCACACGGGACTACCATTTGACAACAATCTCATCTATTTTCTTTACTGTAATATAACCTTTGCAGTTTGCAGAGGTGCAAGTCAGTTTGAGATGGAACACCCTCTAAAACACAAGTCAATAACCAAAGCCATTCAATACACTTACTGGTAGCGAAGAAATCCGTGAAACAGTGGCATTCTGTATTTTTTAGGGCAGCGTATTGATATCCATATAACGTCCCATGCTGACCATAACAAATCTCACGACAGCCGGTGATTGTCATTTCAGCATCCGTGAACACAAAGTCACCATCTGATGTGATGGTGTAACACCCAATGTAACCTGTGTTATAGATACATGAGGGTTACCTAGATCGGAATTACAATGAGCAAAGTCTTTGAGATGATACGCATAGTGAGTTGTAATATAATAGGCTGAGAAATTGACTTGCATTGGATTTCCCGTGGTATAGTACACAAGTATGATGTACATGATGATTTTGTTACTCTTAGGTGTACTTCATTTATTATTTTACTGAAATGATGGTAGGAAATTTGTGTCAAGATCAATTATGTCAAAGTAGAACGCTGAATAAATAGCAGTCTACCCTACATTAAAAAGCTATGGGAAAAGCTGTTAAAAAACAGGAATTTTAAGTAGATGCTCACCTTGTGGCACATCACCAGATTCAAACACACTCATAGAGGTACTACTACCCTCATCAGGTAGACACTGAGTACTGGTTTTGCCAGTCATGTATACGGCACCAGATGAGGCATTACCGTAACACTCCTTCTCACTGATACCCCAAATAGTCGGTCTCCTATAGGAAGATAAAGAAAGAGTACGCATAGTATGAAAATGGTACGCTGTATTTCCCAATATGGTTAAAAAATACGGTCAACGTAAAATACATTACTACTGTGGGATATTTGATATTTCAAAATCATTTTATCCAGCTGGCATTCGGTCTTATTCTGTCAGCTTTCCCTTGTTTCATTTTGACACCACTTAAATAATGTTTTTATTAATCAACGGTATTATAAAGGATACACATGTATCAACAAAATTTAGTGTAATTGGAGTATAAAAAAATAAATAACCTGAAAATTTACTGTGGATGATGATTCACATCGACCGATTGCGATTGATAGTATAAAAGCCCAGACTCTATATCTGGTTGAGTTAGCAGTACAAGCTATCAAACTCAAACATGGGGAAGGGTTTGATAGAAGGCTTCACTAGCTCCACCCCATTTGGAGTGTTAGCACTATGACTAAATAACTGATAACCACAAGGCTGTCCTGTACATGTATGTATGTACCAGAACTACGAGATAAAAACTTGACGTGTCATACCCAACAAGGTCATCCATAGCTAGTTTACAACTCTGGCGAGGATCTTTTCGAACATGAGCAAAGCCATCTGTAAGGTTCTGGTGGTTTCCTTCCTGTTTTTGCATGATGTAAGAGGTGGCAGCCTGGTACTGGCTTCTTTTACCCCAGCAGCCATAAGACCTCACACCATCTCTCACCTCTGTATCAAAAATTGACTTTTTAGGGCACGTTGACATTAGCATTATGTTCTTATATATTGGAGATTTTGAATGATGCTTATGCAACACTCAGTCAAAATCTGATTAGCTGTTTAAAATTCAGTCAAGATTGCTGATTGCGTGATGTTGGAGTCAACGACAAGACAACTTTGGATATAAATATGTTATATTCAGTTGAACTGAAACAGTTTAGTGTACATTTTGGAGCCAATGCATGCATTAACCTTTGCAGGTCCCGTATAGTAGATCCGTGTGAAGTAGTTCCTAATTGGGCTTTGCGCTTTCAGAGACTCATAGTTGCAATATTGAGACCAACAAATACCTGATGGACGTTGACAGATTACTCTTCTAGCAGAACCACCACTACATACAGTATTCCCATATCCTACGCTGTCCGTGTATTTAAAGTTGGCATACAGACAGTTTCCGTAGGGCTGGCCAGCATATTCAATATAATAAAAGAGAGTACCATCGTTCCACATGAAGTTCTGATTACCAGATGTGCCAACTTCTTCGCTAACACTGCTACCCCGAGGGTCGTGACCTCCGAGCCAGTACTGTGTGTTGTTGGCGGCACCATCCTCTGGAAAAGAATCTTATATCATTGCACACCATAAAGAGGTTTATGATATTTTAGATTAAGATAGATCGTAAGCAGAAATTTTCACAAGGATACTAGCTTTCAACATCAAGTAGATAAAGCTTATGTAGAGAAAAATTTTCCAAAATCTGACAAATATGATTTCCGCGTAGGCCACTCTCCTATCTTGACTGACACTTACGCTACTTGTAAACCATAACGCAATGCATCGGTGCACTAGACACTCAAACAATATGATATTTTCTGATGTGCAGTAATTGCTTCAACATTACAGCTGTATTTTACATTTAGAACACCTTTGTGCTACTATTGTGGTTGAGATCAGGGCAAAGGGATATTACATGTTTTTTAATAAAGGTTTTGATGTTTCCCATTATGGCCGTAATCTGTACCTTTGCCTGGCATAATAACGTTCAGTGCGATATTCAGGACAAACCTGCTGCCAATATAAAGAAGATGATTTGGTCCCAGTATTCCATGAAACCGTGATGTTCTATTAGTATAGACATCATTGTAGCGTCATATTCATCAGCACATTTCATCTCAGCTTCATCGAAGTCTGCTGTTGTATAGCCATCCACTACCTTATAACATTGGCCATTAAAACCAATCCAGCCCTCTTGGCAATATGTACCGTCTGAAAATTATAACTTACAATGGTGATTTTTGACTTAATCCATTTTTAATATTGTCTGGTGTTATACCTACAGGAACTTGAATTACAAGGCATAAAAATTCGTGATGGTGTTGTCTTCTCTCAATATTAACTAGTTAAATGTTTCGCATATGACCTAAGTATTTTTTTAGCCATAGTACTAGTTGCTGTATTTCAGAGCCTGTTATATTATGACACCATAGGTTTTGAAGGAGCAGTATGGCATTCCCTAATTTGGTATAGCAGTTAAGAAGTATTTCAACCAGTTCTCATACATGACACAAAGGAAACAGTGAAAAAATGACTTTACCTTCTCCGACATACATTTTACATGTTACAAAACAAAGTTAAATAACCCATCTGGTAAACATCTTGTAATCGTAAACAACAGTAAAATTTTCCTTGCTCAGATAAATTACACAACAGTGGAGTCTAATGGCTACATTTACGTAATATTCCTAGAATCAATAAAAGCGCATGTGGGCTGTCCAAAATTAACTCATCTTAGACAATAGGTTACAAAACAGTCGAAACTAGCTAATACAATACGCCTGATCCCGCTGACCAAATCAATAATTAACTCCAATCAATACTAAGCTTCAGTGTACAGGATCAATTTTTCATACAATGCATAATTGATAATTCGGTGCACAGTAGAAGGTCATCAATTCACATGGCTGAAAGGTTCAAGCGCCTCAAGGTCTTATATCTCATGCATTTATTGCCCTGTGTCGTGTTTAAAAAATGCAGCAATACCTGCAATGTTACCCCACAGGATAAAAATATACACAGAATTTAATTTCGCGAACTTTTCCAGAGAGTAGTCAAATTCACGGAACTAAATATTAGCAAATTTTGATTTTTGGATTATAGTTATATAAGCCATCATTGAAAGGTTCTTAATAATCTTACAATTAGCGGAATTACAACTTAATTTGAATGAAAATTTTCTTCCAGTATGGTACTCACAGGATATATACTAGTTTTCTTAAACATGATGTACATGTATTTAGATTTTTAATAAAAGACAAGACGAGCTGTTATACTAAAGGCTCAATCTGTTTTAAGTTCACATGAAATTCATGGGAGATAAGTTCGAATGGAAACAATCTTACCATAAAATGCACAGTATTTGATTCCTTGATGAAGCATGTAATATCCGCTCTCCCTCTTTCCATAATTATTCCACAGATCAAAGCAATTCACTCCTTCTGGGTACCTTACGGCATCACCTGATATATTATGCATAATATGTGCATGACATAAGAAAGATGAGTCAAAGATGAGTCAAATTCAACTCCAAGCGTTTTTGGCCCCACTACCGTTTTATTTAAAGGACAACACAAAATTTGTCTAAAATAATTGAAATTCACAATAAGTCAAAGATATAGCGCATATTTGCACACAAGGGCGATTGTGACCACTGTGCCGAGTGGCAAAAACTCTGTACGCTGAGTTCAAATATTTATTTTAAGCTACCTCATCCACTGTTCCAGGAGGCTTTACTGAGTCTGGTCATTATTCTAAATCACAACAGATTTTGCTAGTTTTCTGTTGAATGCCATGTTTTCGGGTAAAACAAGGCAGTCAGACATTCTAGGATTAACACCTGGTATCACACGCGTTTTATATTTTGCATTCTCATAATCAATATATTTACCATACAGGATGAAAATATACAGCAAATGAAATTTAGCAACCTAGCTCAGATTGGTCAAATTTTGATTTTTGAATTTCAATTCTAAAAGCTATCATTGAGATATTTCTAAAACTATAATATTAAGCTGGATTTAAATTTAGCAAATTTAGTGAAATAGCTAAATTTAAATTCCAATGAAATCTTTCTTCCTTTTTTCAAACTCTCATAGCCGAAATTTTCGTACTATTATGACTTACGTGTCAGCTGAACAACAGCATGTTGGGCATCTCCACAGCCCACAGTAGTGTAACTGTTGTTACCAGCGCATGGTTGAAGACAATTGTCCCACAATAACTTGTTGTTATTAGACTTCTGCATCATAGCTGAGAAATACAGAGACAAGGAGAATATTATCTCCCAGGGAATTACATATCGAATTAGATACAAACAGATTTTTTTGACAATACCAGCTGTAACATCAAAACATGTAATTTCGGAAAAGCAAGCCACAACCACCCAATTTCTTCACTCCTTCTCTCGCTCTTATCATTGACAGTGATTTGAAAGCTCATCTCATCTGAAATACTTCATACCTTCATAGTTGATAAAATGAAAAGAACAAAACAATCATAGGCACATCCAGAGGAGCATGTATACAGTAATAGTAATATTAATATAAATACAAGAACTGATACGATCAGAGACCCAAAACACTAATTAATGCAAACAATTAAAAAAACTTACAAGGGTCTGTAGGAGGATCTAGTGTCTCGAGGCAGTAGCACTCGTTACCGTTAGTGGTTATAGTATACACATCATTTCTCCCGTAATGAAGGAGGCAAAAGGCATTGCAGTCTCCTTCGAGCATTGTATCCCAGGACGTCTTCTGTTTTGTAGCTCCGGTCATCCATGATGTACCACCAGATACATCATAACAACCATCTAAATGTGTACGGAAGTGAATCAAAGTTTGTGAGGGTCTTTTCAATCATGTTGGGAGTTAGTTTTGGTCTTTTGTTTGGGGTTTTGAGTGATATAATTGGAAAGGCATATTGAGGAAAGCATTGTGACATTAATTACGTTGATGATGACATGCTACCAACCATATGGAAAGGGAATGTTTCTGATAAGTCACGCCATAGGTATAAACAAACCACTTGTATGTGCGAAGAGAATCTTTTTTGTATGAAAAGGGCCTGAGAAGAGTTGTTTAACTAGTCGTATTTCTGGATTCCCCACAACCTTTTGCATCTGGTGTCTAATTTTCAGCCTTATCTCTCTAGTGGACAAAGAAGAAATATGTTATTGGCCTTCACAGCCGAAATAGCAATTCCAACCTGCTACTGATGTGTCAAATCCCAAATCAGGAGTGACTGCAATGGTAATCCATATGTAAAATTCAGCGCTGCACAACTGCGCCAAAACAGAAATTTAACTTTTCCCTATTATATCTTCTTATTGTGTGAAACCAACCAACTCTATCTAACTTTTTAATAATAACTCGAGTAATTCACTAATTTACTTCAACAGCTCTTTTATATTAACTCTAATTGGGCTCAGTATGAAACCATACTTGTGACATCACACATCTAGTTGGTCTCCCAATAAATACACATTTTACATATTTATTATGGAAATTCACTAGTAGTTGTCCTAGATAGTTGAAAATTGGTCGCCAGATATAAAAACACACAGGAAATCCAGATATTAGGCTAGTCAGCCTCTCAGAGACCCCCCTCGTCACAGGCCCTTTAATATTAGTATACTCTATGTTGTGTTAAGCTGTGCATTGCAAATCACAACATAGAACGTACCATGCACGATGAAAATATACACACTTTAACTTAGCACACATTGCCCAAAAGAGGCATGCTCATCGACTGAAATAACAACAAATTGTGATTTGTGAAATTCTCTCCAGTAAACGATCGCTGAGAAATTTTAAATTATACAATGACTAGCACAACTGAATTGTCACTATCGACAGTGAAATTCTTTCAAATATTGCCTTTATGTAGGTTGTCCAAAGTTAAATTAGTGCTGAAATATGACTTACAAAAGGAGTAGTATATGGAGACCGAGACTTGTTCGCCAACCGCCACACTTGCAGCACTTCCCACATAATCTTTTGTTCCCGTATGGATATTACATTGATCGTAGTCCGTATCAACCACAAATGACGACTCAAACAAATCATTACTCAGACAAAAGTTCTCCGTCTTTCCAAAGTATATTATTGTGTACGGGTCACCTGCAATTAAAGGGATTTGTAACTTCCTCAACAGCTGAGGGTATACTTATCTAGATGTACACCACATCAAATGAGTACATACTTTAGCACATTTAGTAATACAGAATATATGGATCAATTTTATTCGCCGATCTAGTCACAAGGACATTTTATGAGACCATGCATCAAAAAAAAATATCATGCCATATCTTGTAAATTTGTTGAAAATGCTATCATCAAGTACGGTATCTGTTGTATGAATGATGATTTTTAGTTAGAAAGGGATTACATTACACAAAACATTTGCCTCATAACGGAAACACAGGATTTGCATATGCACATTTAGTTCATCAGATTTGAGGATAGGCAGCCTAGACGATAGAATGGAATATATCTACATGGCTATACAACATGCACACGAGTGCAGTATATATGCGCATGAACACTTACCAAGTTTCTGGCAGCTGCCCCGAGCCCGGTCTGCATTGGATCTCCAATACTGAGTTGTTAGTGTGAAATAATCAAAGCGATAACAACCCTTATGTCCGTCAGGCACTGAAAAAATGAACACATAACAAAACATCAAGTCTATGCTGGCTCAACTAAAACATTGACATAAATAGGGTGAAAGGTGTACAACATGATTTCGTGTTTTTTTTGTTTCTACCAATTTGAACAACAATATATTAAACTCCAGAAAAAATGAAAGTTTGTTAATTGAAAACTGAACTAATATAATTGATGAGTACTTCAATTCTTTGTTCTGATGTACGTTTTAATCTGTGTATCAGTAACGGATGCTGTAATAAGGTGTGGCTGTGTATGATGTATGTTGTAAATCACAAAGAAACTCACTTGGGCTTCTGAAACAGCAGGTAAACAAGGGATGGCTCCATTCATTGTTGCCAAGGCATGTCGTTGTCATTCCCTGATATCCATCAGAGTATTCTATGTGCGGACATATAGCCTCGAAAAGTAAGATATCTGTTCGACACTCATAAGTCAGAGTCCCACCAGCTGGAATGAAGTCCTGTCCTTGATCGGCTGTAATCAGCCGAGTTGTTAGAGTCTCCTCAACTAAAGGCGAGCAACCAGCTGAGAAAGCCATAGTGGTTGTTGCCACCTTGGTAGTTGTGGTGCTTGCTGTTGTTGTTGTTGTTGTTGTTGTTGTTGTAGTTGTAGTTGTTGTTGTTGTCGGGGCTTCAGTAGTTGTTGTTGTCGTTGTCGCAACAACGACAACACCATTATTGACTGCATTGTTGAAATCTTCCTCGGATTCCAGAGCTACCAGCGCATCATCAACATCGGAAAACTCTGCACTGACGGAAATGTCATCAAATGTTGTGCTACCCGAACTGTGCCATCCCCAAGACATTTGATACTCGATCACCTGGCCATCCAGCAAGTCGTTGCTTTCATCGCGAAGCTGCCAAGTCGCACCTAAAATCAGATAGCAATATGTCAGCTGCAACTAAACACTAATGTCTTTCGAATTTTCAACACTTGCGGTGCTTGGACTGCTTCCTGCAATATTTCTCTATGTTGCAAAGTTACACACAGTAATAATGAACCATGTTTATGACAGTTAATCAATACTTTAACTCATTATGAGCACTTTTTGGTAGCAGTGTTACAGCTCCAATTTTCCAAGTCTGGTGTAGTGAGTGATCCTACCTATCGGAATATTGACTTAAGATCAACAAAGTACTGCAGACTTGGAATCTGAGCTATCTCTACCGCATTCCTGTGAAGATGTCAATCTTGGGTGGCACTGGTGCCATGTCAACACTATTGATTCTCAAACAGATAGGATACCTATGATGCGCTGATGAACGGCTTTATTAGATTAGTTGCTAAATTTGCTTACAAGAAACGAAAAACCTGGAGGACTTTTATGCAGCTCATAAAGGTGACATTTGGTAATGCGCAACGCAAAACTTCAATATTTTCTTGCGTCAGGGAAGAATTTTACTGGAAACGAGAAGTTTCAGGGAAGTATTCACCTTAAACCTGAAGAATCACCTGAAGATAGGGGGTTTTGCATTGTGAATAAATAACCTGATGTCACCTTACTATTTATATGAAATTCTTTCAGGTTTTTCGTAAGCATATTTAGCAGCTTCTCTAATATTAGGACAATGCCGGCATTATTGTACTCACCTGTTGTCTCAAGTAAGCGCTCACACAGCACAGCATTGTCGTCATAGCACTGCTCATCATTAGCCACTGGTCCGCCCCAGACCATAACTTCAACACAATTCTGGTCACCATCAAGATTATTTGGCTGGAAATTTTCTGCAGTAAATGCTGTAAAA